>Ga0265298_10007796_pt1 | contig 12940 bp, 11 predicted proteins | sample AusTroGonzalo_MG_3_FD_193486 | JGI IMG/M metagenome (GOLD analysis project Ga0265298, IMG submission 193486) | Bovine rumen microbial communities from tropical cattle in Woodstock, Queensland, Australia - Gonzalo_01 | ecosystem: Host-associated > Mammals > Digestive system > Stomach > Rumen ... | reverse complement strand
CGGCATTTGCGTCGGCGCGGGCGGAAAGCGTCCATCGGTCGCCGAGGGGCTGCGTCAGCCGAAGGCGCGTCTTGAAGCGGCTGTTCCAGGAAAGCTGCACCTCCCCTTCCGCCCCGCTCCGGAAGCTACGGACGACCTGCAGGCGCGCCTTGATGCCGGAAGTGCCGGCTTCGGCCCGGTATCGCTTCCAGGGATAATATGCATAGTCGGCGTTCAGCCGCAGCGTCCAGCGGCCCTGGATCCACTGCAAAGCGTACGTGGCGCCGATCTGGTTCGAGACGCTGCTCAGGCTCGAGTAGGCGCCGGCATGGGTGGCGATGTAAGCGGGGGCATAGCAACGGAGTGTGAGGCTCGTCTCGAAATTGTAGGAAGGGCTCCAGAGAGCGCCGGCGAGGGCCGCGGGCGCCCGGTGGGCGTCTATGGCCGCCTCGCCGAAGAGGCGCAGGCTGCCCAGCGTGCCATACCAGTCGACGCCCAGATTTCCCCAGGCGCCGTCGTACTGCTGGTACCGGTTGTAGTCCTGCACGCGCCGACCGTTGGCTTTGTCGTAACCGTAACCGACGGCCGTCAGGCCGAGATGCCAGCGTCCCTTCTGCCAGGCGACGTTCGCCCCGGCCACCCACTCGTGCATGGCGTGCCGCTTGGCCCTTTCCGTCTCCGTAGCGTGGAGACCGTCTGTGGCAATCGACGTGTAACGGCCGTCCACGATGCGGGCATCCACGGCGTTGTAGGAGGCAAAAGCCGTGACGGTGAAGGATTTGAAACGCTGTGTCCAACCCAGGCCGCGGAAGAAGTTCGACTCGTCGGTGCCACGGTACTCCCGGAGCCCGGCGCCACGGCGCGAGGTCGAAGACGGGGTGCCGAAAGCCGACAGGCTGAACGATTTCCAGAGCACCAGCCCTTGTCCGAAGCGCACCGTGAAATCGCCTGCATACAGGCCTTTGTAGCGGGCCGATACGGACCAGAAATCGGGAAAGCGTTCCTTCGGATCGTTGTCGATGGCCACGCCTGCCGACCAGTCCGCAGCCTCATACAAACCCTTGGCGGTCACCGAGAAGCCTGCCTGTTTCCATTTCTTGCGGAATTTCGCGCTATAGGTCTGCTTCGCCGGGGCGACGGTGGCGGCGTCGCCGAATGCAAGAAAGTCGCGGAGGGTCCTGGCATCGTCCGGCGTGAAGCCCTCCACCAGTCCCAGCTCCGTGGCGGAGCGAAGCGTACCGTAGCGTTCCCGCCAGGCCAGCAGGCTCTCCACCTGAAAGAGCGTCAGCAGGCCACATTCTTCGAGTTGCGCCCGCGAAGCGGCATTCACGTTCAGGGGGTGCTCCATCAGCTCTTCATAATAGCGTACCAGCTCTTCGGCGTCGCCGCCCTGTTCGGCCAGCTGTTCGATGAACGTCGTGATCGTCGCCGGCAGTTCCTGCGCCCCGGCCGTTCCCGCGGCGCCCGCCAGCATCATTCCAGAAAAAAGCGTGAATACGAGGGTCTCGCAAACCGACCCTCCAGATCTCCTGCACATATCGTTCGGTTTTAAGATTTGACGGAGTCAAAGATAGGTCTTTTCCCCCGAAAAACCAACACCGATCGATGTGACAGAATGATTACCAGTGGCGGTAGATCCAGCGCTGCGGCTTGTAGGCGGCCATCTCCTCGAAGAGGGCGTCACCGGCGTGGACCGTCGTGGTTTTGTCGTTGAAGACCACCATCGACTTCGTGTCGGGATTGTATTCCTCCCAGTGGAACTTCTTCGTGTCGGGGACGCCGTTCCGGGCGAAGGAGACCCAGACGTCGCTCATGAAGTCGGCCAGTTTGTAAGCACTCTTGTCGGCGCCCACCATGAAGCGGCCGAGCCAGATGTTGTTGAAGACAAAGGGCATCTCCGTACAGTGGTTGGTGGCGAAGGTACCGTCCATGTGCGGCGAGGGCTTGGCAAAGATATAGAGGTATTCTTTCGTGTCGCCCATCTTGTAGCGCATGTCTGCGTTGGCGTACACGGCCGGGAGCATGTTGTTCTCGGCGAAGTTGCAGCCGATGATGGTGGGCAGCCCTTTGGAAATCTCCGCTACTCGCGGGTCGTCCAGCGGATACGGGATGACTTCGCCGTCCAGTACGGGCGAGCACCACATGCCGGCGCCATACCAGCGGTAGAAGATGTTCTCGGGATTCTGCTCGATGACGGCGTCGGTGGCAGCCGCCAGCAACTCTGAATACGGGATTTCCTGAATCCTGTCGATGGTCTTCTCATTGAGGCCCAGCTTGTTCACGATAGAACGCGCCATCGCGCGGCACGTCTCGGGTGCCATCAGACCGGTCATCGAGCCGCTCTCGATGATGCCGCGGTGGAAGAGGCCCTTGGCAGAAGGGGTGCCCATCAGGATGTTGACTTTGCCGCCACCGCCGCTCTGGCCGAAAATCGTGACGTTGTCCGGGTCACCGCCGAAGCCAGCGATGTTCTTATTCACCCATTCCAATGCCTTCACCATGTCCATCACGCCCGCCACGCCGGAATACTTGTACTTCTCGCCGTATTCCGACAGGTCCAGATAGCCCAGGAAGTTGAGGCGGTGGTTGATGGAGACCAGCACCACGCCCTTCTTGGCCAGGTTGGCACCGTCGTAGAAGGGCAGTTCGCTGCTGGCGCCCATGGCATAGCCGCCGCCGTGGAGCCAGACCATCACCGGACGTTTTTTCCCGTCGTTGATGCCCGGCGTCCACACATTGAGGTTCAAGCAGTTGTCAGACTGGACGCCATCGTCCCACTCGTAGAGGAAAGCTTCGCAATCGTCGCCCCAGGTCACGCGGGGGGACTGGTGGCACTGGTTGCCGTAATAGAGGGCCGTCTGCACGCCTTCCCACGGCTCCACGTCCTGCGGTGCCTCGAAGCGTCGTGCGGTGGCATAGTCGATGCCCTTGAAGGTGTAGATACCGTCCTCGATGTAACCGCACACGGTTCCGGCAGCGGTTTCTACCAGGGCGTCTGTACTGTTGACGATCACGGAATGCTCCGGATACCGGGGGCCGCAGGCCGACACCATCAGCACGGCGGCAAGAAGGAGAGGAAGTCTGTTCATTCTACAAAGTTAAACAAAATCGGAGATACTTAAAAGTTGCCAAAAACGAAGATATTGCGTAATTTCGCAGGTTGATAAAAATCTTTCAAGATGGACAGAATCCTGCTTAAAGACAAGTATTTCGTTCCGTACATTCCCTACGAGCAGCTGGAAAAGGCCATCGATGGCGTGGCGGAACGCATCAACCACGATTTCAAGCACTTCAAAGGTGTTCCGATCGTGCTCTGCGTGCTCAACGGTTCGATCCTCTTCACCGCCGAGCTCATGAAACGCCTCAACTTCACCTGCGAGTTCTCGAGCATCCGGCTCTCCTCCTACGAGGGGACGCTTTCCATGGGCGTGACCCGCAAGGTGCTGGGCCTTACCTCCTCCATCAAGGGACGGACGATCATCGTGGTGGAAGACATCGTCGACACCGGCAAGACCATCACCGACCTGCACGCCCTGCTGCTCGAAGCCGGCGCCGCCGACGTGAAGATCTGCACCATGCTCCTCAAGCCCGAGGTCTACAAAAAGGACCTCAAGCTCGACTACGTGGCCATGGAGATCGAAAACCGTTTCATCGTTGGTTTCGGACTCGACTACGACCAACTGGGCCGCAACTATAAAGACATTTATATCCTCGACACGAATCCCCCTCAAGCTATGCGGAAATTCTTTTTGATCTTTGGCCCTCCGGGCGCCGGCAAGGGCACCCAAGCCACCCTCATCATCGACCGTTTCAGTCTTCGCCACGTCTCTACGGGCGACCTTCTGCGCCGTGAAATCGCAGCCGGCACGGATCTCGGCCTCAAGGCCAAGACCCTCATCGACCAGGGACTGCTCGTTCCCGACGAAGTGGTCGAAGGCATGATCGCCTCGGAAATCGACGCGAACCCCAACGTCAAAGGCTTCATCTTCGACGGTTTCCCGCGCACCACGGCCCAGGCCGAACACCTCGACGAAATCCTCACCGCCCGCGGCGGAAAGGTCGACGCCGTGATCTCCCTCATGATCCCCGATCAGACCGTCTTCGAGCGCATCCGCCACCGCGCGGAAATTGAAAGCCGCGTGGACGACGCCAAGCCCGAGATCATCCAGAACCGCATCAACACCTACCACGCCAAGACGGAACCCGTAATCGCCTACTACAAAGGAAAAGGCGTCTACCGTGAAATCGACGGCCTCGGCACCATCGACGAGGTATTCGACAAGATCTGCACGGTGATGAAGGAATATAAATAAATCCGCCTTCCCATGAGTTTCGAGACCGGCACGAACTTTATCGATTACGTCCGCATCTTCTGCAAGAGCGGGGACGGCGGCAACGGGTCGATGCACCTGCACCGGGCCAAGTACGTGCCCAAGGGCGGACCGGACGGCGGTGACGGCGGCCGGGGCGGCCATATCATCCTGCGCGGCAACCGGCAGATGTGGACGCTCATCCACCTGAAGTACAAGAAGCACATCAAGGCGGAGGACGGCGGCGCGGGCAGCGGCCAGCTCAAGCACGGCAAGCAGGGACAGGACATCATCCTGCAGGTGCCGCTGGGCACCGTGGCGCGCGACGGCGAGACCGGCGAGATGTTGTTCGAAGTACTGGAAGACGGCGAAGAGAAGATCCTGTGCCGTGGTGGCCGCGGCGGTCTCGGCAACAACTATTTCAAGAGCGCGACCAACCAGACGCCCCGTTTCGCCCAGCCGGGCGAGCCGGGCGTCGAGGGCTGGTTCGTGCTGGAGCTCAAGGTGCTGGCCGACGTGGGACTGGTGGGCTTCCCGAACGCGGGCAAATCGACGCTGCTGAGCGTAGTGTCGGCCGCCAAGCCCAAGATCGCCGACTACGCCTTCACCACCCTCGAGCCGCAGCTCGGCATCGTAAACTACTACGACGACCGTTCCTTCGTGATGGCCGACATCCCCGGCATCATCGAAGGCGCACACGAGGGCCGCGGCCTCGGCCTGCGTTTCCTGCGCCACATCGAGCGCAACGCGATGCTGCTCTTCATGATTCCCGCCGACAGCCAGGACATCGCCGGCGAGTACCGCATCCTCCAGAAGGAACTCAAGCTCTACAACCCGGAACTCCTGGACAAACAGCGCGTCCTGGCCATCACCAAGTGCGACCTGCTGGACGAAGAACTGCGCAAGGAGATCAAGCGGCACCTGCCGCGGAAGGTCCGCACCGTCTTCATCTGCTCGCTCACCGGCGAGGGCATCCCGGAGCTCAAGGACGTGCTCTGGGAGACGCTCAACGCTGAGATCTAATCTCTTATGTACCTAATCGTCGATTCCACCACCGATCCTTCCTGGAACCTGGCGGCTGAGGAGTATTTGCTCACGCAGCGCAGCGAGCCCTTCTTCCGGCTCTGGCGCAATGCCGACAGCGTCATCATCGGACGGCACCAGAACGCCTGGGCGGAGATCGACCTCGACTATGTGGAGCGCGAGGGCATTCCGGTCGTCCGCCGGATGACGGGCGGCGGCGCAGTGTTCCACGATTTGGGCAACGTCAACTACTCTTTCTTCGACCTGAAGGAGCGGCGCTTTACCGATGTGATCCTGGAGGCGCTGGCTGGGCTGGGCGTGTCCGGCACGGCATCGGGGCGGAACGACCTGGTGCTGCCCGACGGACGGAAATTCTCGGGCACAGCCATCTGCAAGCATGGCAACCGCGTGCTGGAGCACGGGACGCTGCTCTTCGACGCGTCGTTCGACCGGCTTTCCGCAGCCCTGCGGCCCCGGCCCGAAAAGTTCACGGGCAAGGCTGTGCAGTCGGTGCGCAGCCGGGTGGCGAATCTATCGGCACAGCTGGCGACGCCCCTCAGCGTAGAGGCCTTCATGGACTTTCTGGCCCAGCAGATCGGCGACATGCTGGCATGCACGCCTTATGACTATACAGCAGAAGACCGTGCCGCCATCGCACGTCTGCGGGATGAGCGCTTCGGCGCGGCCGCCTGGAACTTCGGTGCTTCCCCGGCCTGCCGCTTCTCAAACGTCCGCAAGTTCCCTGCGGGGCTGCTGGAAGCGCACTTCAACGTGGAAGGCGGCTGCATCCGCGGCCTGCAAATCTACGGCGACTACTTCTTCACGCGCCCGACGGAGGCGTTCTGCGCGCTGCTGGAAGGTTGCCCGTACGACCGCAAAACAATCGCCGACTGCCTACGAACGTCGGCAATCGGCGAATATTTCTCGGGGCTCGAAGCAGAAGACATCCTGTCACTGCTCTGCCCTTGACGTCATGCCCGACCGGATCGGGCATCTCATTTTTATTTATACCTTCTCTCCTTCTCCGATACCAGGAGATCCTTCAGCGTGGCGACGCAATCGTTGATGGCGCCTTCGAAGGTGTCGTTGTTTCGCTCCACGACGAGCTCGTTGCCCGGAATGAAGACGTGGATCTTCGCGTTCTTGTTCTGCGGATCGGCGAGCAGGGAGAGATCGACCTCCGTGCGGACGATGTCCTCGTAGAATTTCTCGATCTTGCTGACCTTCTTGTCGATGTAGTCGAGCAGTTTCTGATCTGCGTCGAACTTGATGGACTGAACTTTAATTTCCATTTTTACCTCCGTTTTTTGCTCTGGGATGAGCGGTTAAGTATGTCTTTTTCAACTGTTCAAACGAGTTGTGCGTATACACCTGCGTCGCCGCCAGCGAGGAGTGTCCGAGGATCTCCTTGATGCTGTTCAGGTCGGCACCCCGGTTGAGCAGGTGGGTCGCCAGCGAATGCCGCAGCACGTGCGGCGATTTCTTGCCGGTAAATCCTTCCACGCCCGCCAGTTCCCGCCGCACCACATTGTCGGCGAAAGCCAGGTAGAGCGGGGCGCCACTGTCGGTGAGAAAGAACTTTCCGCCGGGATTGTCGGGATACGCTTCACCCAATTTTTCCAAATATAGTGAAATCTCCTGACATATCAAAGCCGGAACCGGGATTTCTCGCGTCTTGTCACCCTTCCCCACCACGCGGAAAATCCGGCGGGCCGGGTCGAAATCCGTCACTTTCAACGCACAAAGCTCCGCCCGGCGCATCCCGGTCGCATAGAGGACAACCATCATCATCCGGTTGCGCAGCAAGGCGAAGTCGTCGGGGTTTTCTTCCACGCGGCGGCGGCTTTCGTCGAAATAGTTGTCAATGGCTTTTTCCGTATAAAAGACCGGAAGTTTCTTTTCCTGCTTGGGCCGGGGCACCTTGCGCACGGGATTGCTCTCCAGCAGGCCCTGGCGAAGCAGCCATTGCGCCCAGGTGCTGAGCGCGGAGAGCTTCAGGTTCATCGTGCGGGCCGACAGGCCCGCATCAAGGCCGTGCGCGATGAAACTCCGCACGTTCCGGGGCGTCAGCGCTTCGGGCGTCGTATCCGGCTCTTCCAGAAAGGCATAGTAATCCGACACGGCCTCGTCGTAAAGCGCGACGGTCCGCGGGGAGTATCTCCGCTCGACTTTCAGGTACCGGATGAAATTTTCTTTCAACACTTAGCAAATTTACAAAATATTTCTCTATCTTTGCGGTCCCTAAGAAAAAGGAGGTGTAAGCAAATGATTATCGTACAGGTCAAAGAAGGTGAGAACATCGAGCGCGCGCTGAAGAAATTCAAACGCAAATTCGAGAAGACGGGTGTCATCCGTGAGCTCCGCTCCCGCAAGACGTTCGAGAAGCCGTCCGTGAAGAAGCGTGAGATGATGAACAAGGCCATCTACGTCCAGAAGCTGCAGCTCCGGGACGAGTAAGTCCTCAGAAGTATCTCAAAGGGCCGACGCAAAATGCGCCGGCCCTTTTTGTATTTCCCCCCGCCGCCCTCCCTAGCCTGCAATGTACGCAGCAGACTATCAATCCCTTACGAAAACTCCTCCCCTTCTTCACAAAGGGGAGGAGTTTCTGTAATCACCTGACTGTCAGTTGCGTCCGTTGCAGCGGGAAAAGGCGTCAAAAGGCCAGGCAGCCGCGGACGTGGCAATAATTCTCGGCATTTGTTTCCTGGACGCTGGCGAAGTCTCCTCGACGATAGATGACTGTTTGATAATCAGTATTAGAAGTACCTGATGTATTTGTCCAGAAGTTTACTCCATCGGGGTCTACATCAGCCAACTCTTCACCGACCGCTGCCAAGAGGGTCTGAAATGAAGCGATGCTGGTCGATTCAGTGATTACCTTGCCCCATAACATATACTGCCATTCCTTTATTGTGGGCAGGTGCCACGTAGCACCGGTTACAGCGTGGTTGCTATTCCATGTTGGGAAAATAATATCTCCCTGCGCTTGTTCTAAAGTAGCCTGAAATTCATAAACATCTGTCAATGAGATTGCCAAGCCATGTTCGCAGACCTCCTCGACTTTGCCCACGTAGGCTATCATTGCTTCTGCGGTTGTGCCGGCAGCTATGGCTTCGGCAACATTTACGTAGATTTTGCCATTTGCGCCGATAACCTTTCCGACGTCATTGGCAGTGGCTTTATCCATCGAACGGTATTGCTTGGTCATCTTCACAGTTATGTCGTAATACTTGCTGGCTACAAAAGGATAGCCAGGATCCGTTCTTTTGTAGATATATGTGTCATCACCATCGGTAGCCGTTACCTCCAAGTAGATTAATCCCAAGGCTTCTTCAATATTAATATACTGAGCATAATAGGAATCCTCTAAGGCTTTTTTCGCTTTATCTTTCACATAGAACCATGATGGTAGTGCAAAATAAAGTGCATTTTCGCTTGTATAAACACTTGGATCTATAGTAAATTCATATGATTTTAGTTCTATCGGAAGGAGAATTGAGCCACCACGTGGAGCTTGCATAGTGAAATTATACATCACAGACACTTTAAATATGTTTGGTGTAAGTAGTGAGCTATTACTTTTATCTTGTAATGCAAACTTAACGATGGCATTCTGGTTTACAAAAGATGCAGGAGTGCCTGTTACATTAGTACCATCGATGGTTACGGTTGTCGTAGCCTTTGCATAATCAGTATGTGATTCAATGTAGCTGAGCGTACCGTTCTGGCTGCTAAAACCACCGGAGCTATTAAATTCCAATGTCAGTTCAACGCCACTGGCACTAGGAGCAGGATTCAGATTTCCTTTAAGAGTAGCTTTTGCATTATCTTCAGGATCAACGTATGCCGTCAGCGTTCCCAATGGTGTATCTCCTTCTTTGACAGTCACTGTTTCTCCGCCTGCCCATGTCGCGTTGAGAGTATTGCCGCTTAGCGACAGCGCTTTGGTGTCAACACCTTTTGAGGCCTTGACGGTCATGGTGTAGGTATGGGGCCCTTCGGGCTGTTCCTTAATGTCTTCAACAGTGCAGGCGGCCACTGTGGCGGCCAGCATCATACTGGTAAACAACTTCTTCATTTTTGTTAATTCCCCCAAGTATAAGTATTACCTTCAGAAGATCCATAGCCATCTCGGCTGGCGCTAAACGGCTCCATTGATTGGCAAAGAATGCCTTGCGTTCTGAGTTCCAGGACGCTTGTCTCTGGATGCTCGTAGATTTGTTTGTTGGTTTTCATTATTGGGTATTATTGATTGTTATCGGTTTGAGATTCCGGATCAAGCCCGGAATGACGGTCACGATCGTCCGAGTGGAAGGCGCGGCGGAGGGTGAGGATGGCGAAGGGGAGCCAGGCGACCAGCAGCAGGGCCAGCAGGATGATGACGATGACGAGCGTTGTATTCATTCCGAGGGCAAAGGTAGGGCAGCCGTTTTGTTCCGCTGTCCAAGCCCGTCCACTCCCTGTCCAGATGCGTCCACACGCTGTCCAGACGCGTCAACGGCCGTCCACCTGCGTCAACGAGGGAAAGATTTTTATATCTTTGCGGCCGATGATGACGGCAGCACATTATTTCCAGGGTGTAGCGGCAGCGGTCTATGTGGCCGTCAGCCTGATGATAGCGGTAATTCGCTGGTTCCACATGTGCCGTCCGTACGACCGCGAACCGCGCTACTATTATCCTGCCCGTCCTGCTACGACCCTTATCTATCTCTCGTCCCTCCTCCTGCTGCCCTACGTGTTCCACCCGGACAGTCCCCTGGCCTGGCTGCTGGTCAAAGCGTATTTCCTGCCGGTAGACCTGTACTTCCTGACGGTTCTCCTTTTGTCGTATTTCGGCAGGGTGATGCGTTGGAAGCGATGGCCGCAACTGCTGGTGCTCGGCATTCCGGCCCTGGTGGCGCTGGCGGCCGTTCCGCTTTTGGCCGGACGGTCTTTAGGAGATGGCGTTAACGGCTATGATATAGCTAATTGGATCATTATCGTCTCGGGCATTTTGATGACGGTCGTCTGCCTGTATGCTGTATGGCTGGTGCTGCGATGGTCCCGGACTGTCAATGACGAGGAATACTCCAATCCCAACGACTTCCCGGTGACCTTTGCCCGCAAGGCTGTCGGCCTGCTGCTGATGACGCTGGTGCTGCTTTGGATTACTGCCATCTCCGACAATCCCACCGTGTTGGCGTGGGTGCAGCTGGTGCTTTGCGCCATTTCGGCCCTGATGCTGATTCTGGCGCTGCATCCGCACCGGCATCGTACCGAGCAGGAAGAACAGCCCCAGGCTCCTTCGTCCGATGAAGAAGCGGACGGCTCCGTAACGGCCTACAACCGCACGTTGACCGAGTCGCTGGCACTGTCCATCCTCTCCGCCATCAGCGAGGTGGTCCTCGAACAGAAAGCCTATCTCGATCCGCATCTCACACTGCAGGACGTGGCCGAACGCACCGGCTATAACCGCACCTACGTTGCCGCGCTATTCAAGACCGAACTCGGCGGCTTCTTCAATTACATCAATACGCAGCGCCTGGCTTACGTCGAGTCTTATCGCCGCGAGCATCCCGACGCTCCGCTCTCCGAAGCCATCGCAGAAGCGGGCTTCTCATCCCGTTCCTCCTACTACGCCATCAAGTCCCGCCTGAAGCAAGAGGCCTGACCATGGGCGGCCGACATGAGCCCGGCCTTCGTCCTTCGTCGTCCCTCTTTTCGCTGCAATGTACGCAACAGATAATGAAGCACTTGCAGAAACTCCTCCCCTATTTCAGAAAGGGGAGGACTTTTCGTAATACACTGAACGACTGATGCGTACATTGCAGCGGAAAAGTTCACGATTTTTATTATCTTTGCCACAAACCCACAAAAACATGGAACGCGCAAAAGTATATTACACCGACTTCCGGACGACGGCTTTCGGTGAGAGCATGCCGGCCAAACTGAAACGGCTTGCACGAAAGGCGGGCATCGCCGACATCGACATGGACGGCAAGTTCGTCGCCATCAAAATGCATTTCGGGGAGCTGGGCAACGTCAGTTACCTCCGTCCCAACTACGCCAAAGCTATCGTCGACCTCGTCAAGGAACTCGGTGGAAAACCGTTCCTGACCGACTGCAACACCATGTATCCTGGTTTCCGGAAAAATGCCCTGGAGCATCTGGAGTGTGCCTGGGAGAATGGCTTTACGCCGCTCTCGGCCGGCTGCCCGGTGATCATTGCCGACGGTCTGAAAGGTACCGACGATATCGCCGTGCCGGTGGAAGGCGGAGAATATACGAAAAAAGCGCTCATCGGCCGCGCCGTCATGGACGCCGATGTGTTCATCAGCCTCACTCATTTCAAGGGACATGAGATGACGGGCTTCGGCGGTGCCATCAAGAACATCGGTATGGGCTGCGGCTCGCGCGCCGGCAAAAAGGACCAGCATTCCGCCGGCAAGGCCATCATCTATGAGGAGAAGTGCCGGGGCTGCCGCCGCTGCCAGAAGGAATGCGCCAACGGAGGCCTGGTATTCGACGGCGCCGCCCGCAAGATGCGCGTGGATGAAAGCCACTGCGTGGGCTGCGGACGCTGCCTCGGTGCCTGCAACTTCGATGCGATCGACTTTGCCCAGAACCAGGCGATTTCCATCCTCAACGCCAAGATGGCCGAATACACCAAGGCAGTCGTCAGCGGGCGCGAGCATTTTCATATTGCCCTCGTCCTGGATGTTTCACCCTATTGCGACTGCCATGCCGAGAACGACGCGCCCATCCTGCCGGACATCGGCATGTTCGCTTCGAAAGATCCCGTGGCCCTCGACCAGGCCTGCGCAGATGCCTGCCTGAAGGCAGAACCCCTGCGGAACTCGGTGCTGGGCGACCACCTGCACGAGCATGGCTTCCACGACCACCACGACCATTTCAAGAACACTACCCCGGAATCGGAGTGGGAGACCCAACTGATTCACGGCGAAAAGATCGGGCTGGGAAGCCGTCAATACGAACTTGTCTTTATGAAATAGGCCTACTCCGTCGGGTCGGCGTTGAGGGTGTTCCAGAGCAGATCTTTCAGCTCCGGGATGCCCTCGCCCGTTAAGGAGGAGATCAGCACGGAAGGCACCTTCCGCGGCAGATGCCGCCGGACTTCCTTGCGAAGTTCATCGTCAAGCATATCGCACTTGGTGATGGCCACGACGCGCTGTTTATCAAGAAGTTCCGGATTGTAGAGCTTGAGCTCGCGCTGCAGGATACGGTATTCGCCGGCGATGTCCTTCGAGTCGGCCGGGATCATGAAGAGCAGCATCGCGTTGCGTTCGATGTGGCGCAGGAAGCGCAGGCCCAGGCCTTTGCCCTCGTGCGCACCTTCGATGATGCCGGGGATATCGGCCATCACGAACGAACGGTCGTCGTAATAGTTCACGATACCCAGTTGTGGCTCCAGCGTCGTGAAAGCGTAGTCCGCGATCTTGGGCTTCGCGGCCGACACCACGGAGAGCAGCGTCGATTTGCCCGCATTCGGGAAACCCACCAGGCCGACGTCGGCCAAAACCTTGAGTTCCAGCACAAACCATCCCTCGACACCCGGCTCGCCGGGCTGCGCATAGCGCGGCGTCTGGTTGGTCGCGCTCTTGAAATAATTGTTGCCTAAACCGCCACGG
>Ga0265298_10007795_pt1 | contig 12940 bp, 16 predicted proteins | sample AusTroGonzalo_MG_3_FD_193486 | JGI IMG/M metagenome (GOLD analysis project Ga0265298, IMG submission 193486) | Bovine rumen microbial communities from tropical cattle in Woodstock, Queensland, Australia - Gonzalo_01 | ecosystem: Host-associated > Mammals > Digestive system > Stomach > Rumen ... | reverse complement strand
CACGCGCTGGTTGATCTCCTCCTCGCTCAGGTTGGTGCTGGCGGTGATGGTGATCTGCTGCTCGTTGTTGGTCGCCTTGTCCTTGGCGGACACGTTCACGATGCCGTTGTTGTCAATGCTGAAGGTAACCTCGATCTGCGGTACGCCTCTGGGCGCCGGCGCGATCCCGGTCAGCTGGAAGCGTCCCAGTGTCTTGTTGTCGTAGGCCATCTGGCGCTCGCCCTGCAGCACGTGGATCTCGACCGTGGTCTGGCCGTCCGCCGCCGTGGAGAACACCTGGCTCTTGCTGGTCGGGATGGTGGTGTTCCGCTCGATCAGCTTGGTGAAGATGTGGCCTTCCGTCTCCAGGCCCAGGCTCAGGGGCGTCACGTCCAGCAGCAGCACGTCCTTGACTTCGCCGCCAAGCACGCCGCCCTGGATGGCCGCGCCGATCGCCACGCACTCGTCCGGGTTGATGCCCTTGAAGGGCTCCTTGCCGGTCACTTTCTTGACCGCTTCCTGCACGGCGGGGATCCGGGTGCTGCCGCCGACCAGGATCACCTTGTTGATCTGGTCCACGCTCAGTCCGGCGTCCTTCAGTGCTTTCCGCATGGGTTCCACCGTCGCGTCCACCAGGTCGCTGGTCAGCTCGTCGAATTTCGCACGAGTCAGCGTCACGTCCAGGTGCTTCGGGCCTGTGGCGTCCGCGGTGATGAAGGGCAGGTTGATGTTGGCGGTCGTGGTGCCGCTCAGCTCGATCTTGGCCTTCTCGGCAGCTTCTTTCAGCCGCTGGCAGGCAATCTTGTCCTGCTTCAGGTCAATACCGTTTTCTTTCTTGAATTGGTCTGCTACGTAATCGATGATTCTCTGGTCGAAATCATCGCCGCCCAGCCGGGTATTACCGTTGGTGCTCAGTACTTCAAACACGCCGTCACCGATATCCAGGATACTGACATCAAAAGTTCCGCCGCCCAGGTCGTACACAAGGATCTTCTGGTTTTCTTCCTTGTCAAGGCCATAAGCCAGGGAAGCTGCTGTCGGTTCGTTGATGATCCGCAGCACTTCAAGTCCGGCAATCCTTCCGGCGTCCTTGGTTGCCTGCCGCTGACTGTCATTGAAGTAAGCCGGCACGGTGATAACCGCCTGGGTGACCTTCTCGCCCAGATAGCTTTCGGCCGTTTCCTTCATCTTGCTCAGGATCATCGCGCTGATATCCTGTGGTGTATACTGTTTCCCGTCAATGTTTACTTTATACGTGGTACCCATTTCCCGCTTGATGGAAATAACAGTCCGGTCCGGATTCGTCACAGCCTGGCGCTTGGCCACCTGGCCGATCAGACGTTCTCCGTCCTTGGTGAAAGCAACGACGGACGGTGTGGTCCGGCTGCCTTCGGCGTTGGCAATAACGGTGGGCTGTCCGCCCTCCATCACAGCCACGCAGCTGTTGGTGGTTCCCAGGTCAATTCCGATAATCTTACTCATTGTCTTTCCCTCCCGTTTATCCTGAAATTTGGATTGATTTCATTTATTTCCGAAGACGTTTTCACGTCATTCAGGCACAACTTTGACCATCGCATGCCGGAGAACTTTATCCCCGATCATGTAGCCCTTCTGCAGCACCTGGCATACGGTCCCGGGTTCTCCCTCGTCCTCTGTGCCCTGCAGGATGGCGTTTTCCAGGTTTGGGTCAAACTTCTCTCCCAACCGGTCAATCGGCTTGACACCCATTTTTTCATATGCGTCCGTCATCTGCTTCAGGACCATTTCAACGCCGTTTTTCAACGCTTCATCCTGGCTTCCGGCCGCTGCTTCCACCGCGCGTTCGAGGTTATCGAGCACGGGAAGCATCACCGTGGCAACGTCCTTTCGTCCGTCCGCATAGGCGTCCGCCCTCACACTCTCATTTCTCCGGCGGAAATTCTCAAAATCAGCCTGTACGCGCTGGGCCAGCTGCAGATATTCGGCAGCTTTTCCGTTCGCTTCATCCAGTGCTTTCTGTACGGGATCCTCTTCTTCTGCTTTTGCCTCTTCTGCCGGGGCTTCCGGTGCCTTTTCAGCCTCCGTCTTGTTTTCGGCGTTTTCCTCTTCCTGATTTACCTGCTGTTCGAGGGTCTCATCCTGTTTTTTTTCCATGTTTGTTTTGCCTTTCCGTTTCTTCATGGACTTCGCTTCCCTTCATCCTCACCGCTGAACATGTCGGTCAGCTCATGCCCCATCATGTTCAGGATGGAAATGACTCTTGAATATCTCATCCGTGTCGGCCCGATCACACCGATGGTGCCCTGCTGTCCGCTCCTTGTGGAGTAGGAGGCAGTCACAATAGAGCAGTCGGCCATCTCCGGCACGCCGGTCTCCGGTCCGATCCGGACCGTGAAGGCCATCTCTCCGCTACCGCGGATGATATCTGCCAGCTTGTCCCGGGTTTCCATCAGACTCAGGAAGTTCCTCGCCTTGTCCACATCGCTGTATTCCGGATAGCTCAGCATATTGCTGGTGCCGCCGATTGCCACATGCGGACTTCTCGGAGCTTTCTTCCCTTCGTCGAAGAAACCGTACAGGCTGCGAAGCACCTCATCGTTGCCATCCATCCGGCGAATCATTTCCGGCAGGATTTCGCAGGCTTTCGAAAGCGTGCATCCGCGCAGCTCGTTCGTCAGTGTCCTGGAGATCTGGTATAGTGTATCGCCGTCCACTTCCCTGCTGACCCGGATAATGCTGTCTCTGATCATCCCCTGGTCTGTCACAATCACCACCAGCGCACTTTCCGCGGAAACCGATACCAGCTGGATCGTCTGAATTCTGGGTTCATTTCCTTTCGGTGAAAGAACCACTGCCGTATACTGTGTCAGGCTGGAAAGAACCTTTGCCGCATGGTCGATCACATCTTCCATCTGATGAATCCTGCCGCTGAAATGGGTCAGTACACTTTCCGCTGAATCATCCGGAATAATCCCGGCCTGCAGCAGTGAATCCACATACAGTCTGTATGCCTTGGCGGAAGGAATTCGCCCGGCGGAAACGTGCGGCTGATCCAGGAAACCGAGCTCCTCCAGGTCGCTCATCTCATTCCGGATCGTGGCGGATGAAAGGCCCATCTCATATTTCTTGCTGATGGTTCTGGACCCGACCGGCACGCCTGTCAGGATATAATCATCGATAATTGCCCGAAGAATGCGCATCTTCCGCGCGTCCATGTCCATTCGCCCGCCTCCTTTCCCGGTTGTTGTTAGCACTCGATGGCCGCGAGTGCTAACCACATGCATAATGTAACACCATGTCTTCTCTTTGTCAATACTTCCTGAGTTTTTTATTCGATGAATTCTGTGTGTAGAATTGTGAATGTTCGGTGAACACCTTACAGCCCGTTGGTCTGGTACAGTCCTCCGCCAAGTTCCGGCGCTACATACATTACCCCGAAAGAATCCGGAGCATATTGATACTGGAACACGGCGGTTCCGTCCGATGTAAGCCAACCATTAGCTTTTGTCAGTTTGTCCGCTTGATACCTTCCGGGATTCACAGCGTCCATCAGCACTTTGATCATTGCCGGATCCGCTTCCTTCTGTTCTCCGTACAGGGAACACAGTGCGCCGGTCAGATACTGGTAGTCCGCGTCAGCATCCTTCCGTTGGAACTCGTAAACAATCATCTTCAGCTGTTCCTGTCGGAAGATGAATACCAGATCAGCGGTAAACCGGCTGACAGCTACTTTTTCTGTTGTTACCATGATGGACCAGTCCTGCAGCACCCGTTCGACCATGTTCACGCTTTCCAGCGACTTGACCTGCTGTGGATTCATGCCCCAGCGGATGCCGTCCCGGAAGCGGAAAGCGTCCGGTGAAGGGGTGACTGTCGGCTGTGGCGTCATCGTGGGAGCTTCCGTCGCCGTTCCGACCCCGAGCAGTTCCCAGATACTCGGCGCCGCCTGTTCCGCGCAGGCACCGCTGAAAACTGCACATGTGATGATCATCAAAGAAATGAAAACTGAAAAGACTTTTCTCATTTGTTTATTGTTCTCCCGATATTTCCGTCGGTTTTATATAGTTCTTAAGAATCCTGATTTCTGGATGAAACACTTACTCCCGCCATTTTCAGCATTTGATCCCTTGCACCGTTCAGAATTCTTTCTTGCTCCGCTGCAAACCCTTTCTCCGGTTCGTAAACAATCTCATCGCCGAATGTAAAAGTCCTGGCCTCCCGGTTGGCGTAAACCGGCAAAATCCTCAGCTTCTTCCCGGATTTTTTCCACCAGGCTTCAGCCAGCATCAGAAAACCGGGGGAGAATTCACTGACCCCGCCCTTTTCATACTTGTTTTCCGGATGTTCCGGGAAAATCATCAGGTTCTCCCCGTTCTCCAGCGCTTCCACGCTTTCCCGAAGCGTCTGCCTCAGTTTCATCGGTGAATCCTTATATACCGCAATCGCCCGCAGCGCGTTCATTACGTTCACGCTCATCCACCCGAGAAACCAGGCAAGAAACTTTCGTACAAACACGGGCAGGAATGTTTTTTTGCTGAAAGTATTTTCGTACATGTATGCCCGGACCTTCTTTGAATCAAACATCATCATATTGATTACCCAGAAGCGCACATCCACCGGAAAGCAAAGTGCGCTGGCAATCGGCCCGTAAATCTCCGCATGATTGCCGAGGAATACGATCGGGTTCTCGGGATTTTCTTTGATGTGGTCCAGGTTGATCATCTTATGCCGGTTAAAGGGACGAAGGATACCCATCGCTATTTTGGTAACGATGTTCTCCTTCAGGCTTACAGCGCGTTCCCTGAAGGTATCTCCTCTCAGATTGAATACCTTAATCTTCACCGGTCAAACCTTTCCTTCTGTTTCCTTATTCAATAATTTCAGTCCCATGCCCGCCGGAACGGCTACCGTCAGGATCATGATCGCATAAAGCAGTATCTTGTTCCAGGTCGTCCGATCCAAAGCAAATTCAAGCCCCAACACGATACCGACCATCAGAGGCAGGCTGATCAGTGCAGCAACGGCAAGGCGTGGTTTCTGATTCCTCCCTCGCACATAAGCGATCACCACGCCGATCGCAAGCATGACCGCCGCGGCAATCTGCTGCAATCCGACAAAGGAAATGCTCAGGAACCGATCGTACCGAAGGCTTTCCAGCACGATCGCACCTGCGCCGAACAGCAACAGAAAGGCAATCACCGTATCCCCGTCCGCTCTTCTTTTTGTAATCCTGATCAGAAGGAATACAAACAGGACCAGTGCGGCGGCGGCAGCTACATAATATGTAGCCAGGCAGGGTTCATCCTCCCCGACTGCCAGAAAACTCTTCGCAAAAAGCTGACTGTCCAGCGGCCGGCTGATATCAAAGTCTTCAATCCGGTTTTCCGCAATCCGTTCCGCAATGACCGTTGGCAGCAGAGCGACACTCAGAATATCCAGCACCTTCGCTGTCTTTTCCTTCATAATCTTTCCGCTGATCCATCCGCCCAGGAATATGCCGCCGATCAGTCCGAACATACTCCATCCGCCACCGGCCAGTTGCGGCCAGAAAGAAATCGGTGTCATTCGTCCCAGTTCCTGATTCAGCAGGCAGAAGGTAAGTCTGGAAATAATAATCCCGATAACCATCGACAGCAGTGCCGTCAGTGGAGCAGTTCCCGGTTTCAGGCCCAAATGCTTTGCCAGCAGAGCGAGTGTGATCATGGAACAGATCGCTCCCAGCATTACATATAACCCAAACGCGTAGACTTTCACCCCGAAAACCTCGATGATGACAGCCTCTTCCAAAAGATTCATAGTTTAATCCTTTATTCTTTGATTATGGTTCTGCCGATGCAAAATAAATAATATCACTCAGTGACCTTTCGTCACCGCCGGGCATACCCTTAATGACCTGTTCTCCGAAAACCATCTCAGCTGAGTTACCGCCGTCCAGATTGAACGCCTGCAGGCAGCCGATTTCCTTCATGAACTCGGCAAGCTTCGCATGGGAGAATCCGGAAGAACCGCTGCGATCCTTCGCTTCAATAATCACAAACACATAGCTCAGCGGTCCGATTTGTCCGATCGCAGTCCGAGGCTCACGTCCATGAGGATTGTAGCCGTATTCATCGTCAAGTTCGGCAACTTCGCCGTCAATCACCAGTGCCGGTCCGAACGTAAAGGCGTTCACCAGTTTCCGATTCATCTTTTTCAGTTCGTTCGGGAACTCTTTGACTCCCTTTGATCTGGGGAACAGATGAAAATCCCCCTGATCATCGATAATCAGAATATCCTTCAGATTATTGGTCTTACTGCGGATTTTCTGCGTCATGCGGTACTCGAAAGTCGTCTTTTTCGGGGCATCCACATAATTATCGCCGTTGATGGCAATTACAGCGTTGTATTTTTTTGCCAATGCGGATACGGTTGATGTTCTTGAAGATCCGAGTTTTTCCGGATTGGCCACGCCGGTTCGAAACTGCGACGGATCAGCAATCTGGACATATGCTACATGCATCTTCGTCCCGTCATCCATCTCCTGATGTTCCATCTTCACCCGAATGGATTCATCCTCGTATCCGTTTTCGGCATATTGGTCCGCTTTCGGTTCCTGCCCCGGTGTAAAATCAAGAGGCAGCGCCCATTCCGGATGGGAAGCAAACTCACCGTCTACGAGTGTTTCCTCCTCCAGTTCATCCTCAGCCGCCGCGGAAGAAAAAAGGATCCGTCCGAAATCAATCTCATCTTCGTCATCATTCATTAATTCCAGTTTGATGTCATTGAGCATGTTCGGCGAAGAGATCACAAAAGGCAACGCAAAAATAATGGCCGCGCAAAGCAGCACCAGAATAATCCGCACGGGCAGTTTCATGGTCACTCTTCCTCTTCTTCCTGCATTTTTGTATTGAAGATCTCGACCAGCTTCTGTGCCAGATCGTCATCATCGACCAGTTCGAAGCTTTCAATCTCTTCTCCGTCCTCTTCGTCAGGAACGATTTTGCAGATAATGCATTCCTGCGTGTTATCATCGTTTACTTCTGCGTCTGCTTCGGTCAGCAGGGCGTATTCATCTCCGTTGTAGAACATATAGTCAATCACAACGTAGCTGTATTCGTTGCCGTCCTCATCTTCAAAAACGATGATGTCTTCTTCCATGTTGTTCATTTCGTTGTCAGTCATTTTTTGTTCCTTCTTTCTCCGGTTTTCCCGGCTCGTTGATTGTATTGGGAAAATCATATGCGATTATACCTGATACATCCGCCTTTGACAAGTTGACTTCCGGCGTTTTCAGCTTTATCATTGGACAGGCGAATGATCTTTCTGGGTAAGCTGGTGGCGGCTTCCGTCCTCCTCCTGGATAACGATGCCGTCAAGGATCGCTTTCATGTTCTCGCGGTATTCGGCAAGGTATTCATGACGCAGTTCCGCCTGCTCCGCCGCTTCCGCTTCCGTGAGTCCTCCGGCTTTCTTTTTTCGGGCCAGTTCGTTGATCCGGTCAATCTTGGCTTTCTCCATCTGTCAACCTCCCTTTTTTCATTCAAAATTCTGTATGCTTATGAATAATGAATTTCTCTCCGGAAAGGGGTCCTTTCATTGATCCAGGGTAAATGGTTTGCTCCCGGTGAAGATCTCTCCGCTGTGATTCCCGTCCGTACTGCGGTCTTTGGCCGTGGCACGGATAATCTCGACTCCTCCAGCTGGAATGCCCTTGTTTATCAGGATGGTGTTCCCTCTGCAGCCGGCCGAATCTGGTGGGAGGATGGCGCTTATCGTCTTGGCGATATCGGCGTCCTTGAATCCTGCCGTGGTCAGCGTCTTGGTGATCTGGTTCTGCGTCTTTTGCTCTTCAAGGCCCAGAGCCATTCAGCGCGGGAAGTCCGTCTGCAGTGCCCCCGGAACCTGGAGGGCTTTTTTGCGCGTCTTGGTCTGAAAGAGGAATCCGTTTCCGATTCGGGTCTTGTTGAGATGATGATTTCCGGCAGCGATATCGACCTGGATACCTGCCGCCACTGTCCGAAATCCTCCTGCCCGAACCGTAAACCGTAAATAGCGCCATGCGTATGTCAGTTCTCTTCAGCAACCGGCATTACATTCATTCTGCGTTCAGGATTCCGAATTCTGATTTCTGAATGCAGTATTTCTTTGATCTCCTCCGCACAGCAGTGTTACCGTCATCAGCAGCACCGAGCATCCGAAAACAACCGCCAGATCCCCGATCGGGCTGCCAACCGACAATGTCCCGGAAGCCGTAAGCACAATCATTGCCGTGCAGATTCCGGCTGCCACCCAGTCGAAAATCATCCGCCTTTGCATGGCTGTATCCTGTGACCGCCTCAGCGACCAGTAAATCAGGCAGGCAAATATCACCGCGCAATATACATAACGGAAAACGTTATTCGGAGGTTCCCGAAAGCTTTCAGTCACGATTCGGATTCCGGACCACAGGCACAGGGATACGATCAATAAATCTCCGGTTCCTTCAGGCCCGTCTTTCCGGATCATCAGCCAGATGCAGATCCCGCCAAAGCAGATCAGCGCCGCGGCTGCCTCAATATTCTCGGGAATAAACCTGCCGCTCTCCGTCAGTCCGGGAATCAGCGGAAGCGGTTCGATGATTTCCCGACCGGCCCCGGCGCCTGTGACTGCATAGATCTTCCATACGGCAGCCGCCGGCAGCAAAGCGAATCCGATTCCGTCCAGCCAGCTTACAAGTGCCCGCGCCTTCGCAGCGCTTTTTTTGTTCATCGCTTTTTGCAGGAGCGTGAACAGGATCAGGACCAGTACCGCCGTGATGATTCCGGCTGTCCGAATCGTCAGCTTTACTCCGCCGATCTCGGTCAGCACGTCATCCATACTGTTTTTCCCCCTTGAACACCCATCTTTCCTGTACTCCGTAGCTGACGAAATACAGCAGCGTATCCGTAATCAGTTTTGCGACCGTACTGCTCATGCCGGTTTGTCCCAGCAGCCAGGTTCCGCCCGCGCTCATCAGCATAATGGCAATGCTGAGAATGACATACTTTGCGAATGATTTCCCTGCATTTCCTTTATCTTTGAATACAAACTTCCGGTTCAGCAAATAATTGACTGTAGCGCTGATCACTCGGGCAATAATCGTACAGATCAGGATGATTTTTGCGCTCTTTGCTGTACCGTTTGCAAAAACGACCAGGTTCAGCAAATTGAATAAACCCTGATCGATCACGACGCTGGTCAGGCTCGATGCCATAAACTTGAAGAAACTCCCGAGGATCACTTTGTAGATCCTTATGCTGTCTTTGATCGGGTGGAAGTGCGTTCCCTCGTTTTCGTTTTCATAAATGGTCTCGATGGGCACGGGAATAATCGGGATTCTCGCCCGGGAGCATGCAATCAGCACCTTCATTTCATATTCAAATCGTGCACCCTCCACATCGATCATAAACTGCAGATCTTCCTTCCGGAAAGCGCGCAGGCCGGTCTGCGTATCCGGAAGATACTGCCCGTAAAGCAGTTTGAACACAACGGAGGTCATCTTGTTGCCAAATCGGCTCTTGGGCGGAATGTTTTCGCTGTTAAAGTCCCGGCTGCCCAAATAAAGTGCTCGTTCTCCGCCCTCGAGCTTTTCAGCCAGTTTCAGGCAATCTTCTACCGTATGCTGTCCGTCAGCGTCCGCGGTAATCACGCCGCTGATCTGATCCGCCAGGTTTTCCAGAATCCACTTATATCCTGTCTTCAGCGCGATTCCTTTACCCTTGTTGACTTCGTGATGAAGGACTGTTGTATCTTCAACTGCTTCAATTTCCTTAAAAATCGGCTGATAGCTCTCCGGTGAACCGTCGTCCACAACCACAATTCGGGCGAAGCCGCCTTTCTTCAGCCTGCGGATATAGTCTGGCAGCCGTTCGTCCGGTTCCAGCGATGGGATCAGGATGACCGCATCCTGAGCCGCGTGCTTTTCCATTCCGCACCCATCCTCTCCGAATACTCATTATCCAAATTATTATACTCGATTTTCATTTAAAACACAATATATATGGTACAATTCCCTCATTGACATACAATTTGTATCTTATTATAATTTGTAATTAAGAATTCTGAATTCTGAATTCTTTATTCTGAATTCCTAAGGAGGCTTCCCCATGGGCATCATCGCTTCCCGAAATCTCGAAGATCAGCGCCGTGAATCCAACGGCATCACTTATTTCGACCGCGGGACTCTGACCGGGAAAAACGGCCGTAAATATGACCGTTTCGCTATCCAGACTCACTTTGTGGAAGTCGGTGAGGATCAGGCGGAGCTTGTCCGCAGGTATGTTCTTCCCCTGGCCCAGCCGGGAGATGTTCTTTCCTTTGGTGCCAAGGTTATGGCAATGTGCACCCGTAACGTGAAAACCAAGGAAGAAGTTCATCCCGGTTTCTGGGCTAAGAAGCTGGCCCCCTTCGCAGGCATCAATGAAACCGGGGTCGGCATGCATGAACCCTACAAGCTCCAGCTGGTTATCGATATGTGCGGCCTTCCCCGTGTCCTCTTTGCCGCCTTTATCAGTGCGGTCACCCGGCCTTTCGGTGTGCATGGTCTTTTCTACAAAATCTGCGGAAAAGGCGTTGCCGGCATCGACGGGTTCTATTTCCGTTCCAGCTTTGAGCGGTATAAGGAGCTTGCCCTGATCAACCCGCCGAATCCGGTGGAATTATGCAATCAGCTGGAAAAAGACACGGGCATCCCGGTTGTTCTCATGGATGCCAATGATATCGACCAGAACCAACTTGGCAAGTGCGATGACTTTCCTCTTACCGATGAGGAGATCCAGGATGCCATGGCGGACAATCCTTCCGGTCAGGGTGATGAGCTTACTCCTCTGATCCTGATCCGGCCGCTTTCCTGATTCTATGAGACATATTCCGTCTTCAGACACGGCGCATGCTGGGGTTCTCACTTTTGAGGAAGCGCTCAGGCCCACGGCTGCGGACTTTGACCGCAGCCGTTGGCTCTATATTCCGGATCATTACAGCGAATACCGCTATATTCTCGGCACCCGGGGAAATCATCCGCTGATCTGCATCGGAATCAATCCCTCCACTGCAATCCCGGATCGTCTGGACAACACCCTGAAGTCAGCCGAGCGAATTGCCCTTTTCAACGGCTATGATTCCTTTGTTATGTTCAACGTCTATGCCCAGCGCGCTACCGACCCGGATGATATGGAAATGGAGCTGAACCCCGTTCTCCACCGGGAAAACCTCAAGGCTTTCTCCTGGTTGCTTTCTCAGCTGAATACCGTCCCTGACCTCTGGGCAGCCTGGGGAACGATCATTGAGAAAAGGCCCTATCTTCCCGCCTGCGTCCTTGATATGGCCAACGTGGGAAAACAATTCGGAGCCCGCTGGTTCACCGCTGGTCCCCGCAGCCGAAAAGGTCATCCCCATCATCCCCTGTATCTCAAAAAAGATTCCGATCTCGATCCCTTTGATGATCTTGAATCATATCTTGGAGGATTATCCGATGCATAATACATTTGATGAAACATTTGTTTTAAGAACCCGGGACTGCGATCTCACCGGAAAGTGGCGCCCGAGCGCTATTTTGGAGTCAATGCAGGAGGCCGCCGGCATGCACAGCATGCTCCTCGGTTGCGGCCGGGATGAGCTGATCAAAAATAACATCGTCTGGGTTCTTTCCCGTTGCGAGCTCCATATGGATCGCTACCCTGCCGTCGGAGAGAAGGTCACTGTGCATACCTTCCCGACTCCGACACGTATCTGCTTCTTCCCCCGCTACTATATCTTCACCGATGAGCACGGGGAGATGATCGGCAAAGCCGGCTCTCTCTGGCTCCTCCTGGATATCCATACGCGCCGTATGCTTCCACCGGGTGATGTCGGCAAGCTGATCCCGGATAACAAGGACCTCTCGATCCCCATGAATCTGCCCGCTACCGTCGGCAATCTGCAGGGTGAAGAGTTCGTTACTGAGTATCATCCGGTCTATACCGACCTGGATGTGAATGGCCATGTCAACAATACCCGTTACGCGGATATGCTCTGTAATGCCTTGGGAATCAGCATCATGACGGAATATGAGCTGGAAAGGATCATCCTGAATTATAACCATGAGATCCTGCCTGATCACAAAGTCACCCTTCGCCGCATTCTTCGCGGCACAGAGTATCGCCTCAGCGGCAGGCTGGATGATGATGTTTCTGCCTTTGAAATTGGCGGAACCCTCCGTAAGCGTGTATAAATCCCTTTTGTTTTCCTTTCATATACCAAATATTCGGAAGCAGCCTGAAAACAGTTTCGGTCCGATTCCCGTCAGAGGAGTAAGCTATTGTGAAGAAAATGACTGTTTGGATGCTCTTGTTCGTTCTGGTGCTGACCTGTGTTTCTTCTCTGGCCGCCGGATCGGAAACAAAGCTGAACGACTTTACCGTCAAAACGATTGACGGGAAAACCTTCACCCTTTCCGAATCCCTGAAAGATCATGATCTGGTCCTGATTAACCTCTGGGCCACCTGGTGTCCTCCCTGCAAGGCCGAGTTTCCTTTTCTGCAGGAGGCCTGGTCAAGGAATAAGGACCGCGTCGCCGTCATCGCCCTGTCCGTTGAACCGGCGGATACGGAAGCCAAGCTGCAAAGCTATGCCGGGGCAATGCAGCTCACCTTCCCCATAGCCAATGTGGGCCGCACGGGTCTGGACGCTTTTGCATCATCGGGTATTCCAACCACGATCCTCGTCGACCGTAATGGGAATGTCGTCTCCGTGGAAATCGGTGCTAAATTCTCCGCGCAGGAATTCCAGACTCTGTTTGATCAGTATATACCCACAGACCCCTCGCATCATCTCTTTGACTTTAAAAAGGACTTTATCCGCAGAGGCGACAGAGCCCGCCCTGATAGTTTTGTTTTCGCTCACCCATAATTTAAGATCGATCGGAAAGCCCTTCCTGGCATAACAGCATTTATCCGAAGGGGGGGTGGGGGGCGATCGGAAAGCCCCTTCCGATAAATAAACATTTATC
>Ga0265298_10007794_pt1 | contig 12940 bp, 10 predicted proteins | sample AusTroGonzalo_MG_3_FD_193486 | JGI IMG/M metagenome (GOLD analysis project Ga0265298, IMG submission 193486) | Bovine rumen microbial communities from tropical cattle in Woodstock, Queensland, Australia - Gonzalo_01 | ecosystem: Host-associated > Mammals > Digestive system > Stomach > Rumen ... | reverse complement strand
CACCTTCTTCTTGCCGACCGGCTTTTCTTCTTTCAACATCGCGGAAACCGGCGAGCTGAGGGCCGCCGTCCCTACCGCGGCCAACGCCGCGTTTTTGAGAAATGTTCTTCTGACCATAATCCTTTTTATTGTGACCGCAATGGTTGTCCCGGTCTTCACAAATATAAGCAAATCTTTGGGATTTGAGCCGTATTTGAGTATCTTTGATAGATAATATCGACCTGCTTTCAGATGCCCACGATGCCGGATAGAATTCTTCATTTCAACGGAGAATGGAGGAGTTACCAGAAGAGGATTCTGGACGACCTGGACTTTCACCTGCGCGACGACAAGCTTCACGTGGTGGCGGCTCCCGGGGCGGGAAAGACGACGCTGGGCATCGAGGTCATCTCGCGTCTGAACCGGCCTTCTCTGATTCTGTGTCCTACGAACACCATCAAGAGCCAATGGAAGGAAAGGATCCTCACGTCATTTCTTCAGGAAAAGGATTACGGAATCGTTTCCACCAATGTCCGCAAGCCGGGATTTATTACCGTCATCACATATCAGGCCTTGCTGGCGGCTTTCTGCGGGTTTGACGATGAGCCGGAGGACAAAAAGCCGGATGAGGAAGACCGGACGGAGAAAGGTTACACCATCACTGCGTCCAGCCGATTCCGGATGGAGAAGGCGGAAGAGGTCATCGGCATTCTCCGGTCGGCAGAAGTATCCCTCCTTTGTTTTGACGAGGCCCACCACCTGCGGAAAGAGTGGTGGAAGGCATTGACCTATCTGAACGAACATCTGAAACCGGAGCAGACGCTTGCCCTGACCGCTACCCCGCCCTATGACGCGGATTTCAATGAATGGAAGCGGTACCAGGAGCTTTGCGGCGACATCGACGAAGTGATTTCCATTCCCGAACTGGTGAAGAACGGGGATCTTTGCCCGCATCAGGATTTCATCCACTTCTCCCATCTTCATCAACGTGAACGGGATCTGCTCGAGAAGCATCGGCAGAACGTGAACATCATGCTGGAGAAACTGCGGGAAGATACGAGACTGCACGACCTTCTGGCAAGGATGAAGTTTCTCCAGGCGGATGACGCGGATACCGAGGCCATCCTGGAATCCCCGGAATTCCATGTGTCCGTTGCATCCTTGTTGAACGAGAACGGATATACGATTCCCGCCCGCTTCCTGAATCTGTTCGATGCATCCCCGGAAGATATCCCCCACTTCGACATCAAGCAGGCCACGACCTTCCTGAATGGTTTCATCCATGCCGAGAACGGTGAATGGAAGAATCTGGAAGACATCCGGGACGAGTATTATGCCCAGGCCAAGAAATCGGGGTTGACGGACGGGAAAAAAGTTGTCCTGGATGGAAATGAAAAGTTCTTCCGGCAGATTGCCGGCAGCATCGGGAAATTGGATTCCATCGTCAGTATCGTCGATTTGGAAAGCCGCCTGTTGGAGGAGAATCTGCGGATGGTCATCCTGGCCGATTTCATCCGGCTGAACGATACGGACTGCTCCACGCTGGGCGTGGTGCCGATCTGGAGGAAACTGAAGGATGCTTTCCGCGGGAGAATATCTCTGGGCGTCCTGTGCGGTTCGCTGATCCTTCTCCCGAAAGATGCCGTCGGAAAGCTTCAGGCCCTGATTTCGGATAACGGCATTGCCGATGACGCCATCACCCTGGATCGGTTCGACAAGGATGAAAACTACGTCCGGATTGTCCCGAGAGAAGGCATCCGCAACCATATCGTCCGTCTGGTGACGGATATGTTCAACGCCGGAGACCTGACGGTGCTCGTGGGAACACAGGCGCTGCTCGGAGAAGGTTGGGACGCTCCTTCCATCAATTCATTGATCCTCTCCAGTACGGTGAGTTCCTACATGCTGTCGAACCAGATGCGGGGGCGTGCAATCCGCATTGACATCGACCATCCGGAGAAGGTCTCCAACATCTGGCACCTGGCGACATACGATCCCAAGTTCGGAAACTATTCTTACGACCTCGAGCAGCTGGCCACCCGATTCGAGGGATATGAAGCGCCATCTTATCATGGCGATCACGAGATTGTTTCAGGGATAGAAAGGGTCATGATGCCCAGTTATTTAGGTGTTCCCGAAACCAACCTGGCCCTTGCGAAGGACCGGGATCTTACCCGTCGATGGTGGTGGGACGCCCTGTATACCGGCTACGGGAGCACCCCGCCCACCGGGCTTGCGAAGGGAGTGCAGGCCGATTCCATGAGCGTGAAGGCTCTGAAGTATACCGGCTATAAGTACTTCGTCCTCGCCATCCTGGCATTTGTGCCGGCGCTTCTGTATTTGAGGGGCCCCGTCTTGATCGTCTGCCTTTCAGTCATTGCCATCCTCCTTCTCATCATCTTCCTGAACTTCTGCAGGACGGGAACGGTGGAAGGCGTCATGAAGCAAATCGCCATCGTCATTCTGGAAACGCTTTCCGATCTGGGACTCATCAAGACCTCCATCAAGCAGGTCGGACTGAAGGTCAAGGATGAATCGGGAAATCTATTTGTCATTTGCGCCAATCTCCCTACCGAGGAGAACAATCTGTTCATCCAGTCCCTGCAGGAGTTCCTCGATCCGGTCGAGAACCCCAGGTACCTGCTGGTCAGACGATCGCGCTTCCTGAAATGGATCAAACAGACGGATTATTTCGCCATTCCGTCCGCAATTTCTCCCAACAAAAAAGGCGTAGAGATCTTCAAGGGGCTCTGGAAGCTGTACATCGGTCATTGCGATATCGTGTACACCCGCAGCGCCGAAGGCCGGAAAGTACTGCTGAGAGCCCGCAAATACGCATTCTCCGCGGTCAAGAAAAAAGCATCTAAACGTCTGTCCAAATGGCAATAAAAAAGAGACTGGCTCGATGAGTCAGTCTCATTTTGGAGGTGCCAAGCGGAATCGAACCGCTGTAGCAGGTTTTGCAGACCTGTGCCTAACCGCTCGGCCATAGCACCGTTGGGAATGCAAAGATAGGGAGTTTTTCGGAAATACCAAAAATTATTCAACGTAAAGCAGGAGGCCCTTCAGGTACTCCCCTTCCGGATGGTAGATGTTCACGGCGTGGTCGGCGGGCTGGTTGAGGCGGTCCAGGATACGGACGCTGCGGCCGGTCTGGGCGGCGGCGGAGAAGACAGCGAGGGCGAAAGCCTCCTTGTCCACAACCTGCGAGCAGCTGAAAGTGAACACGAAACCGCCCGGGGCGACCTTGGCGATGGCGGCCGCATTCAGGCGCTGGTAGGCCCGCAAGGCGTTCTTGAGCGCGCCGCGGTGCTTGGCGAATGCCGGCGGATCCACGATCATCAGGTCGTATTTGCCCTCCGGGACGTCGCGGAGGAATTCAATGGCATCGGCACAATAGGAGGTGTGCATGTCCTCCGAGAAACCGTTCAGCGCGACGTTTCTGTCGACCATCTCCATCGCCTTCTTGGAACTGTCGACGGAATCGACATGGGTTGCACCGCCGGCGAGGGCGTAGATGGAGAAACCGCCCGTGTAGCAGAAGAGGTTCAGGACCTCACGGCCTTTGGCGAGCCGTCCCACGGCGGCGCGATTCTCCCGCTGGTCCAGGAAGAAACCCGTCTTCTGGCCCTCGTTCCAATTGACATGGAACTTGTTGCCGTTTTCGAGGACCACCGTCTCGTCGGCCTCGAAGCCGGGGGCCTGGTACAGGTAACCATCGACAAGGTCCAGGCCGGCCTTGAAGGGGGCGGTGCCGGAACTCTTGTCATAGACCGCCTTCAGCGTATCGCCGTACACGGCCTTCAGAGCCTCGCAGATCTCGTTTTTCGCCTTGAACATGCCCACGGAATGGGCCTGGAGGACGCAGACGCCGTCATAATAGTCGATGATAAGCCCGGGAAGGCCGTCGCCCTCGCCGTGGATGAGCCGGTAGCAGTTGGTCGATGCCGACCCGTGAAGGCCGTAATTGACACGCATCTGGAATGCGCGCCGCACCATCTTTTCCCAGAAGTCCGGAGCGAGGGGGTCCTCGTCGAAACTCAGGATGCGGACGGCGATCGAGCCAATCTGGTAGTGGCCCGTGGCAAGATACTCACCTTCAGATGAATAGACACCCACGAGGTCACCCTCGGCAGGCGTGCCCGTAACCTGGGCGATGGCCCCGGAGAATACCCAGGGATGGAACCGGAGGATGGAATCCTCACGGCGTGGACGGAGATATACTTTTTCCATCAGACTTTTTCAGGATAGAGCTCCGGATGGAGCTGTTCAGGGGTGAGGGGCGCCTTTTCGGACTGCATCAGACGGAGGTACATCTCCCGGCAGACCCAGGCGTCGGTGGCCGCATAGCGCTGCTGCGACTCGGACAGTTTCTCGGCCTCCCAGTTGGACAGCTGCTGGGCCTTCGAAATCTTGAAGCCCAGGATGATGGCCGTCATCTTCTTGACCGACTTGTCGCGGATGCCGTATTCCCACCCGATCTTCTGCAGGTCCACGAAGTTCTGGGGCTGGAAACCCGCGAAACGCTGGAGGCCGGAGACATCGTCATGGATGGCGGCGCCCACCTTGACAATGTTGGGATTCGCCAGGATGGCGCACAGACGGCGCGGGATGCCGCCCATGTGCTTGATGCGGAACAGGTAGGCCTTTTCGGCCCCGGAGAGCTGCAGGAGGGCGGTTCCATTGGAACGCTGGTCCGGAGAGAAGGTAGGACGGGTCTCGGTGTCGAAGCCGATGACCTTCTGATGCTTGAGGTAGCTCAAGGCCTTCCCGAACTCCTCCCCGAGCGAATCGATCACATGGATTTCGCCGGGAAAGGACGCCAGTTCCAGGCGTCCGATTTCCTCCGGACTAATCGAGATCTGGAACATAGGGATCGATATTCGCGTGGGCGGAGATGTATTCGGCGCTGACTTCAACCGGGACGTACTCGCCGTCCCTATTCTCCTCCGTCTGGTAGTACCGGACGGACGGATAAGCGATATCATGCGTGAAAAGGTTCCGTTCCCGCAGGAGACGATAAAGGGCGGACGTCAGGCAGGCGTTCGGCTCGATGAACTGGAAACGCGGCGTCAGGATTCGGTCGAAGGACATGTCCTCCTCGGTAATCTGTCGATGGATGTGTTCCTGTTCGGCAACAAGTTCATCCAGGTTCGCCGTGAAGCTGTCCAGCAGGACGGCGTCCAGGGTCGCCTTCGGCTTCAGGCTGCGGAAGATGCGCAGCATATCCCGGAAAGCGGGCCGCAGCATGCCGTTTCCGGTCGTGGAAACGACCGTCACCTCCATCTGAGGGGTCAGGGCCTTGGCGGCGTGTTCGTAAGCGGAACGGGCCTCCTGCGGCGCCCAGACGGCGACACTCCGGCATCCGGCCTTCGCGGCCGTCTCCAGCATCGCCTCGACAGGCGTCAGGATCATCGCCTCGCGATTGGCCATCTTGAAGAGGGTGTCGATGTCAAACTGGCCATACTCCGCCAGGAGGGAATTCGCCAGCACGAACACTTTCGCGCGTGCCTTCGGCAGGCGGGACATCGGATCGAGGGCGTTGGAATAAGCAACTGAGTCAATGGACATTACCGCGTTACGGACGGCGATTTCCCGGAGGCTGTCCGGGCTCGAGGCCGCCATCCGCGTGTACGGGGCGTTGTACTGGTCCATCAGGATATCGAAGGATTCGCCAGCGAAATCCGGCAGGCGGTCCGGACGGGCTTTACCGTCGATGTTGTCCACTTCGTCCGCCGCCAGGAGGCGGGTCGCCAGCCGCAGCGCGGCTTCGGGCTCGCCGATGACGGCGATGGAACCCGCGGTGCCGGCCGACCGGTAGCTCGCAAGCAGAGAATAGGTACCGGCCGTGTCCACGGCCAGCTGCTTGACGTAAGGTATCGTGTCCCGGACAGGGGCCTGACGCTCATGACAGGATGCCAGTATCAGGAAGGCGCCCAGGAACAGAATAGTATTTCTCACTCGGTTCATAGATAGTGCAAAAATACAGAAATCTCCTTTTATTTGCAAAGAGGAGCGGCGTCCAGCACTTCCCGGATTTTCGGGATCAGGAGCGAATAGACATACTCTTCCTCCATAAAGTGCGTTCCTTCATATATTTGGAATGTGTTACCGAACATCTTGCTCCAAGTGTCCACATTCACTACGCCGGACTTCCGGTAATGGTCCCGAGTGCCGAAAAAAGCGTAGTAATAGCCCCCTTCCGAGGCGGCTTTTTGCGCATCGGCCCAATGAGGTCCGTACTTCTTCATGATGTCGTATTCGAAGCGAAGCGGCTGCCGGTCGCCCTCCTTCACACGCCAAATTCGGTGAAGCAAGGCTTTCCCTCCGGGGATCTTGCAGATCCAGGCCAGCTTGACCAGCAAGTCAGGCGCCCCGAGGGACGGAGAGACGAACAGATGCGGAATCCCCCGGACCCGCAGTGCCTGGATGGAGCCCAGAGACTCCCCGATTATCAGGTCCGGATGCAGTTCTTCCACCCAGGAAGCGATCTGCGTATGGCCCGTTTCCGGGTCGAAATCATAGGTACGGACGATGCAGCGGAGGTCCGTGCCCTCGAACTGCTCCCGCAGAAGCCGCGGAATCCGGCTGTCGCCGCCCCCGCCCATGCCGTGGATGTACAAAATGGTCTTCACATTGCAAAATTACGATTTATTCCTTAATTTTGTGAGTTATCTAACAATAGATTCTATCGACCTGCTGATATGAAAAAAGCATTCTTCCTTCTTGCTGCGGCAGCCCTTCTTCCCATCGCCGCCGCAGCGCAGAACAAGGCCGTCCCGGCCCCCAAAACTTCCGACTACCAGTTCACGACCGTCAAGGAAATCCCGGTCACCTCGATGAAAAACCAGTACCGCAGCGGCACCTGCTGGTGCTTCTCCACCCTCTCTTTCCTCGAGTCCGAAGTCATCAAGGCCAAGAACCTCAAGGCCGACGCCTATCCGGATTTCTCCGAGATGTTCATCATCCGTCATTCTTACCACGACAGAGCCATCAAGTATGTCCGCCTGAACGGCTTCCTGAACATGGCCGCCGGCTCGGGCTTCGGCGACGTGCTGGAAGTCATCCGCGACTACGGCCTGATGCCGCAGAGCGCCTATTCCGGCATGAACTACGGTTACGACCTTCCCGTCCAGGGCGAGCTCGACGCCGTCCTCAAGGGCTATGTGCAGGCGGTCATCACGAACCCCAACAAGAAGCTCACTCCGGTGTGGCCCAAGGGCTTCGACGGTATCCTGGACGCCTACCTGGGCGTTCTTCCGGAGACCTTCGAGGAGAATGGAAAGACCTATACTGCTGAAAGTTACCGCGACGCCTGGGGCATCAACCCGGACGACTACGTAAACATCTCCTCCTACACGCACCATCCGTTCTACACCCAGTTCGCCATCGAGGTGGAGGACAACTGGCGCGCCGGTCTGTGCTACAACCTCCCGCTGGACGAGTTCATGGCCGTCATCGACAATGCCGTGGACAACGGTTACACCGTGCTCTGGGGCGGTGACGTGAGCGAAACCGGCTTCACCCGCGACGGTCTGGCCATCCTCCTGGACGAGGAAGCCAAGCCTACCTCCGGTTCCGACCAGGAGCGCTGGGTGGGACCCGCCAAGGCCGAAGGCACCACCGAGGCCGCTCCCGAGGCCAAGAAGCAGCTTCCCAAAGAACTGGAAGTCACCCAGGAGAGCCGTCAGATCATGTTCGATGAGAAGACTTCCACCGACGACCACGGCATGCACCTCTATGGCACCGCAAAGGACCAGGAGGGCAACAAGTACTACCTCATCAAGAACTCCTGGGGCGTGACCGGCGCTTACGACGGCGTCTGGTACATGTCCGAGAACTTCGTGAAGGCCAAGACCCTGAACTTCGTGGTCAACAAGAAGGCCCTCCCGAAGGACATCGCCAAGAAACTCGGTATCAAGTAATTAACATAGCCCCATGGCGCTTACGAAGCATATTCCCAATGCGATCACTTCCATGAATCTCCTGTCGGGGGTTCTGGGAGTGATCCTCACATTGGAGGGGCGCCTGGAATGGGCCCTTCCCCTCATGATCCTGGCGGCGGTCTTCGACTTCTGCGACGGACTGGCCGCCCGGCTTCTCAACGCGTACTCCCCCATCGGCAAGGAACTGGATTCCCTGGCGGACCTGGTGAGTTTCGGCGTCCTCCCGGCCATCATGCTGTACAAAGTCCAGCCGCTGGGAGCCCCTGCGATCCTGCGGTTCCTGCCCCTGTTCGTGGCCGTGATGTCGGCCCTGCGCCTGGCCAAGTTCAATGTCGATGAGCGCCAGACGCTGGACTTCCTGGGACTGCCCACGCCTTCCTGTGCGATGGTGTGCGGCTCCCTGGCCTATTTCCTGTACACGCAGGGCGGCGTTCCCGACGGAGCGGGTCCCTGGCTTCTGGACGCCATCGCGGTCATCCTGGGCCTCCTGCTCGTCAGCGAAGTCCCGATGTTCGGGATGAAAATAAAGAAAGGCCATAAGCTTCTGGATACGAAGCGTATAGCCTTCCTGATCCTGGCCGTGGCCTGCGTGCTCGCCGTCGTCCTGCTCAGGCAGAACTGGAGCCTGGCCATCCTGGCCGTGTTCTCCGTCTATATCGTGGAGAACCTCGTCGTCGCCATCATTAATAGTTGTCGGCGCGAAGCATAAAATAGCTCTTCGGGTGCTTGCACACCGGGCAGAGTTCCGGTGCCTTCTTGCCCACCACGATGTGGCCGCAGTTGGAGCACTCCCAGATCATGTCCTCGTCGCGGGAAAACACGAGTCCGCCCTGGATATTGGCGAGAAGCTTGCGATAACGCTCTTCGTGCGTCTTCTCGATCGCGCCTACCTTTTCAAAGAGGAAGGCGATGTCATTGAAGCCTTCTTCCCGCGCTTCCTTCGCAAACTGGGCATACATGTCCGTCCACTCATAGTTCTCGCCGGCGGCCGCGTCGGCGAGGTTCATTTCCGTCGAAGGGACCTCGCCGCCATGGAGGAACTTGAACCAGATCTTAGCGTGTTCCTTCTCGTTCTTGGCAGTCTCTTCGAAGAGGTTCGCAATCTGCACATAGCCGTCCTTGCGGGCCTTTCCGGCATAGTACTGATACTTGGTGTGCGCCTGGGATTCTCCGGCGAAAGCGGCGGCAAGATTCGCCTCGGTCTTTGTTCCTTTCAGTTCCATAATTATCCGTTTTAATGTTGTATATTTGTCTCGTAGGTTACAAAGATACGCATTTTAACGAAATATATGGCATCGGCCGACCAATTTCACAAAAATCATAGTATCTTATTAATAGATAAGCAATAAAACATTATAGTTTTAAGTGGTAACAAAAAAGTTAACACCACGTAAAGCCTCCAAACCGCACATTTCGGGCCATAGGAAGCCCGTCCGGAAACGCATCCGCCGGAAGAAAGCGAACCGGAAATGGAAGGTCAATCCATGGCTCGTCGCCGGGCTTGTCCTGGCCCTTGCAGCCGGAGTGTTATATCCCTATTTCAAGTACGGAAAGTTCGCTTCGGAAGGAGCTGCGGTACCCGACGGGACACACTCCTTCTGCGTGGATCTTTCGCACCACAACACGGGCATCGTCTGGGACTCCCTGAAGGTAGTGGTGGACCGAACCGGGCACACGAGCAAGGACCTTCTCCGCGCCAAGTCGGTCCATCCCGTTTCCACCGTCATCCTCAAAGCGACCGAGGGCGAGAAGTTCACGGACCGGAAGTTCGCCGAATACTGGGAAGAGACCGGAAAGCGTCCGTACAAGCGTGGCGCCTACCACTTCTTCCGCTCCTCCCGGAATCCCGACCGGCAGGCGCAGCATTATATCTCGACGGTAACGCTTCGACACAGCGACCTTCCCCCGATCCTCGATGTCGAGACGATGCATGAAGGCTGCTCGAAACAGGAGCTCAACGACAAAGTGCTGGTCTGGCTCAAGACCGTCGAGAAGCATTACGGGCGCACGCCCATTGTCTATACCTCGGATTCCTTCGCGCGGGACATCCTCTCCCCCGATATCACGAAGCACTATCCGATGTGGATCGCCCGCTACAGCAATAAAGAACCCAGATTCAACCCCTGGACCATGTGGCAGTTCACCGACAAAGCCGTCCTGTACGGGGTGTCGGGTTATGTCGATTTATCGGTAATTCACTGAATATGAAACAATTCCTCCTTACCACGGCCCTTCTTGCGGTTACGGTTTCCGCCGCCGCACAGAAAAAGCCCCTCGACCATGACGTCTATGACGGCTGGCAGGCGGTCAGCGGGGTCACCCTCTCCCGTTCCGGGAAGGTCATTGCCTATGCCGTCAATCCCCAGGAAGGGGACGGTACGCTGTATATCCGGGTATCCGGCAAGAAGTCGGCCCGCACGATCGAAATCCCCCGCGGATACAAGGTGCAGCTGCTGGACAACGACGCCTGGGCCGTCTGCCTCGTCAAGCCCGAGTTTCAGAAGACCCGGCGCGCCAAGATCAAGAAACTGACCGGCGACAAGCTTCCGCAGGACTCCCTGGCCATCATCGACCTGAAAAGCGAAGCAATCACTAAGTTCCCGAATGTCAAGTCGTTCCAGATGGGACTTCACGCAAAGGATCAATTCGCCTTCGCCACCATCGACACCAGTTTCATCAAGAAAGTCGAGAAGGACATGGGCACGCCGGTGGCCGTATATCACTTCGCGGACGGGCGTCTGGATACGCTGAAGAACATCGACAAGTTCGCTTTCAGCAAGGACGGAAAAACCCTGGCCCTGGTGCAGAAAACCGACAAGAAACACTCCGTCGTAGGGTTTTATGCCGATGGAAAAGCCCGGATGCTGACGGACACCGCCACCTTCCATGCGGTTCCGACCTTTAATGAAAACGGCGACGAAGCCCTCTACCTTCAGGCCATGGACACTACGTCCACCGGAAGTAAGCACGCTGCCCTATTGCTGTACGATGTAGCACGAAATGAGGCGCGGGAGCTCGTGTCGGCCGATCAACGCCGCAACATGCCCGAGAACTGGGGACTGACCGAAAACAGCACCTATCTGTTCAGCAAGAGGCTTGGAAGCATCTACGCCGGCATCCAGGAGTATGTTCCCGTGAAGGACACCAACATCGTCTCCTTCGAGACCGCCGGACTGGATATCTGGAAATGGGATGCCGAGGAGATTCCGCCCCGGATGAAGGCGAACCTCGCCCGGGACAAGAAGCGTACTTATCCCTGCCTTTACCAGGACGAAGGCCTCATTCCCTTCAATACCAACAAGGCGGACCGGCTGATCTTTACGGACAACTATGATGCGGAAGTGATTCTGGAGGTAAGTCCCGTCAATTCCGTTGAAACTCAATGGAATGTACAAAACGAAATTGTACTGAATCTTATCTGGCCCGGCTCCGGGCGACGGGAGGAAATCGCCCGCGGTCCTTTCGATTCCCCGCAACTTTCCATCAAGGGGAAATATGCCATCTGGTGGGACTATCAGGAGCGCAACTGGTTTGCTTATGACATCGCAGACGGGACCACCCGGAACCTGACCGGTGACATCGACGCGAACTTCTGGGACGAGAAGGACGACCATCCGATGATGCCGGAGCCCTATGGGATCGCCTTTTGGACGAAGGATGACAAGAGCGTCGTCCTGAACGATCGGTATGACCTCTGGTGCGTCAGTCCTGCGGACGGAAAGGCCTTCCGCTATACCCAAGGCCGGGAGCAGAAAAGGACCTACCGGTATATCAACACGAAGGACGCCGAGGATGATCCCGACATCGGCCCGGGCGAAACCGTCTATCTGAAAATGTTCGACGAAACCACCAAGGAGAATGGCCTTGCCTCTTTCCAGCCGATTGGAAAGATCCTAAAGATCAACACCTTGGACTTCGGTGGCTACACCTATGACGGCCTCAAAGTTGCGAAGGATGTGCCCGTAATGACCTACGTGAAAGGCAATTTCCAGGAGCCTATGGACCTGTATTACGGGGAAACAGCATGGGGCAAGATGCATACGGAGAAAGTTACCGCCATCAATCCCCAACAGGCGGATTACAACTGGGGCACCGTCGAACTGTACCATTGGACCACCTTTGACGGGAAGAAACTGGACGGCCTCCTGTACAAGCCGGAGGACTTCGACCCCGCGAAGAAATACCCGCTGATGGTCTATTTCTACGAGACCTACTCCGAGAACCTGTACAAGAACATCGTCCCGCAGCCCAGCTGGTCCACGGTGAACCTTACATTCTATACTTCAAGGGGTTACGTGGTTTTCGTCCCGGACATCGTCTATACGCCGGGCTTGCCGGGACAATCGGCCTACAATTGCATCGTGAGCGGTGTGGAGTCGCTGGCGAAGAACCCTTGGATCGACCGGGACAATATGGCCATCCAGGGCCAGAGTTGGGGCGGCTATGAGGTCGCGTACCTCATCACGCGCACGAACCTGTTCAAGGCGGCGGGCGCCGGAGCCCCGGTGGCCAATATGACATCGGCCTATGGCGGCATCCGTTGGGAATCCGGCATGAGCCGGCAGTTCCAGTACGAACAGACGCAGTCCCGCATCGGCAAGGACCTCTGGAGCGGTCTCGAACTCTATATGGAGAACTCTCCCCTCTTCCGTCTCCCGAACGTCCAGACGCCCGTTCTGATCATGCACAATGACAATGACGGCGCCGTTCCGTGGTACCAGGGCATCGAGATGTTCATGGGCCTGCGGCGCCTCGGGAAGCCCGCCTGGCTGCTGGAATACAACAACGAGGCGCACAATCTCAAGGAACGTCGCAACCGCAAGGACCTCACAATCCGTCTCCAGCAGTTCTTCGACCACTATCTGAAAGGCGCCCCCGAACCCGCCTGGATGCGCGACGGCGTCCCGACGATGAAGAAAGATTACTACTTCGGCTACGAATACTGATAATCAACCACTTAAATGCAGACGGGTGCACCAGACGGTGCACCCGTTTAGTATTAAAGCATTGCCATG
>Ga0265298_10007793_pt1 | contig 12941 bp, 16 predicted proteins | sample AusTroGonzalo_MG_3_FD_193486 | JGI IMG/M metagenome (GOLD analysis project Ga0265298, IMG submission 193486) | Bovine rumen microbial communities from tropical cattle in Woodstock, Queensland, Australia - Gonzalo_01 | ecosystem: Host-associated > Mammals > Digestive system > Stomach > Rumen ... | reverse complement strand
TGCTCCATTTTTCCAGCGTGTCCAACAGTTTTTGCTCAAGATATATTCTGTCATCTACGCTCAAAAGTTCCTGGATATCGTCCTCTATGTCTAGCACAAGATAATACAGATTGTCTTCTGCTATGTTTGCTTCGCAGCTTATAGGGTCAACTTCTTTCATCCTCAAAGTTCCATCTGCTCTTCTGTAATACACCTGAATACTGTTCTGCTCGATATTTATCCAGTCGACAGTTTCAAGGTTTAAGGTAATAGTTGTCATGTCTGCTCACCTCTTCTGCTCATTTCTGCTTATTGCTTCTGCTCTTGCTTTATCGATCTCTTCTATATCGAACACTTCTTTTTGCTCTTCCGGGGTCATCTGCTCCCATTCATCAGCAGCAGCTTTGATAACTTTTAGTATAGTTTGCTCGATCTCTGCTCTGGTCAATCCGCCGTACTGTTCGCACTCTTTCAGCACTGTTGCTCCCATGTCCTCAAGAACATCATGCACAAAACCATCAAAAAGCCTGGGGTCATGTCTTGCTATCTGCTCAAGATATATGCAAGGATAGCTGCTATCATCAAAAAGCCTTGTTTCCGCCTGCTCCCGGATGTGGTCCAGGTAGTCGTATCTATCCCAAATTTCAAGTTCAAAAATTGTTTTCATTGCTGGTCCTTTCTGCCCGGTGTAGTCTAGTTAGCACAACTTCTTTTGTTTCCTGGTCCTTTTATATTTCTATTTCCTCGTAAATTGCCTGAATGAGATCATTAAGTGTTTTGCAATGATAAACAGAAAATATCTTGTTTAGCTGCCTTGTAGTTAGATAGTTATTCATTGCATAACATTCAGGCTTGTATTCAACTTGTAAAAATCTCATAGTATTTGAAACTGGTAAATAGTCCTGGTCATTGTAGTAACTATCACCTATAGCAAGTGCATAGTTATATACGCTTGTAGTATGGTATGAGATATTATAAACACTTGAATTTTCAGGCTTGTTGTCGTTTAAATATTTTGACATTGTTTTTGTAGCTGCTACTTGTATACTTTTTTTCATTTTCTTTTTATCCTTTACTTTTTATTTGTTCCCGGTTTTTTCATGCGATAACCGGGAAAACGCAAGTTTAATTATTTTCTTTTTTTGCCGCCCGGTAAATGAATAACACAAACAATCTTTTTGATATTTCTATCTGTACATTTTCCGCAAGCTGCACAATCTTTACACTCACACAATTGATATCCGTTATCTAAATAATTTTGCAATTCACTTTCAGGGCAAGCTGTATAAATTCTCAAATCGTACTGTTCTGTTATCCTTATATTGTCTTTTCTAATGTCCGCCCAAATGCTACTCAAAAAAGTAAAATTATATGGTAGATTTTCAATACCGTATTTTTCCACTATTGGTAAACTTTTTGTATATCCCATAAAAATTATTCTGAGATCACCTGAAAACGCTTTTGCTATTTCCATACAATCGGAAAAATAGTTTAGTGAATAGAAGTCCCCGGACTCATGAAAACGAAAAACAATTTTTCTACCGGGTTTTAAATTCTTTAATTTAATTGTTATGTATCTTTTTACAAGCCTAATAAAGAATGATCTGAAAAGCGTTACATAAAAGTTTTTATACCTACAAGGCAATGCGTCCGGGCGGAAATTTTCCGGGCTTTCAGCGTAGCAATCTTTTTCGCATGATTTACACCTGAATGGACAAGTAACAACAGTAGGCAAATTCCAAATCAAAAATAATACATCATCATTTGAAATTAACTTGTCGTTACCCTCTGAAATGTAAATGTACTTTTTAACTTCTTTTAACGTGAAGTTTTCAATATTAGCGTTTTCTAATTCTTTCATCATTTCCCGGACGTTTTCCCAAATATCCAGAGCGTTTTTTTGTGTAAATCCTTTAATATTTCTCATAGCTGCGGTCTCACTTTCTTTTTTGTTGACTTATTTTGTAATGTCTTTTTGATGATATAAGTATATCATGTTAGCATTATATACGCAATAGGTGTACATATCGTAAAACGATAAAATTTTATTGTTTTGTTATTTTCTACTTATTGCACAAAAATATGATACTAGTATTGTATATTTTGTACAATGCTAGTATCATAGAATGAGTATAAAAGATCGTTGAAACGCTCCAGGCGGTCAAAAATGCCCTTATAAGGCTAGTATTATAATGTCTATTACTTATACTTTTTTACTGTTTTAAGGCCAAATAGACGGCATTGTAAACGATAACGAAACGAACACAAACGAACATATAACTATAAAATAACACTAATAGCAATCATATAATAAACACAAAACAATCATATAATATAAGATCACATAAACGCTAAAAGCTGCCTGGACCTATGGACATAGATATATAAATATATATCCAAAAACATATAACACCGGGCAACAATAGAAACAGTATTATATAAACAATATCAGGAAACAGAAAACAACAATATATAATAGTAGATAGATTATTATATTATTATGTGATTGTAGAATTAACCCGGGAAGCCAGGCACGATCTCAAAAACAATTGAGTTCAATTTAATTGAATACAATTAATTAAGTATAGTTAACTATTGTATCTGTTGGCATGGTCCAGGATATCCCGGTTAGATATATCGTGTGTATTGTCTGTTGCGTTTTGTCGTGTGATCTGTTGGAAGCTGCGAAAACAGACAACAAAAACAGATTGTCAGATTGTCGCATTGTCTGTTGTGATTTAGTATTCTTTATTGACTATATATCCTTTAAACGCCTTTTAAGAAGTAGTCACGACAATATGAAAGTTATTTGACCGTGATATTATTTCGTATCCGTACCCTATTCCACTATGATTTAATGCATATCGCTATTTTGTGATATGGGGGTTAATTTCCTATGGTATGCAATAATGATAATGCTACCGATACCCCACCCATCCCCATTTGAGCAGACGCTCAAGTCGTCCGTTTACCCCCTCAAATATCCAACAAGGGAAAAAGACCTCTAGACTATGTATATACTGTCTATTTAGGTTATCTGCTTATATAAATATATTGAGGGCGGTAGTATAAAAGGGGATGTTGGGTACGACATTTCCAAAAATTTTCCAAAACGGAAAAAGACCCTATCGGAAATATGCAAATTTACCGATTGAGAGGGTCTATTTTTATGCATTGTTGCATATGATATGTAGAAATGGTTATTTGTTAGTATGGGTATTTATGATGGTGTAAAGAAATATATTCGTAGTCATCCTCATGATGTGGAAGCATATGAGGATTGGTTTGAGATGGCACGATCCGAAGAGGATATAGATGTCTGTAAAGAGATATTAAAGGGTATTAGCAAGACAGTAAGTAGTCCTTATGTACCTATAGAGGATAGGTATAGGGGTCATGACCTCATGAAGAAACTGAACTTGATGTTAGCACCCCATTATTTTCATCATTACTGTCTGTATTTAGAATGGAATCGTGAACCGAAAAGGCGTTTTTATCAGCCGAGGATGAAGCAGCTCTATCCTCTGACCCAAGCATTGCAGGATTTAGAGGAAGATAAACTGAATTTACTGTGTATAAGTATGCCCCCTGGCGTTGGGAAGACCACATTAGCCTTGTTTTATTTGACTTGGATAGGCGGAAAGCACCCGGAGATGCAGATTTTGGAAGCATCTCACAACACAGACTTCCTGCGAGGGTGCTACGATGAGATAAATCGTATCGTAGACCCCGATGGAGAGTATTTATATAACGATGTATTCCCTAATAGTCCTAAAACCAATACAAATGCTAAAGATTTAAGGATAGATTTAAAGACAGACAAGCGTTTTCAGACCTTTGAATTCACATCTGTAGGCTCTGGTAACGCAGGTAAGGTAAGAGCAACACGGCTTTTGTACTGTGATGACCTTGTTGATGGTCGTGAAACTGCGGTCAACCCTATCCAATTGGAAAAACTGTGGAATCTGTACACGACAGACCTGCGACAGAGGAAGCAAGGCGATGCCTGTAAGGAATTACATATTGCTACAAGATGGTCAGTACATGATGTAATAGGCAGATTGGAGCGAGAATATGCGAGTGATCCTAAAGCGAGATTTATCACCATGCCTGCATTGGATGAGGATGACAAGAGCAATTTTGATTATCCGTATGGGTTAGGATTTACTACCGAGATGTACCATCAGCAGAGAGCGATAATGGATTCTCTGGATTGGAACGCATTGTACATGAACGAACCTATCGAAAGAGAGGGTCTGTTGTACGAAAAAGACCAACTGATGAGATTCATTGATCTCCCGGATATAGAGCCAGATGCCGTGTGGGCGGTGTGCGATACTAAAGATAAGGGCGATGACTACTTCTGTATGCCTATACTGTATCAATATAACGATAACTTCTATTTAGGTGATGTAGTATACGATAACTCATTGCCAGAGGTAGCGATACCGAGATTGGCAAAGGCTCTTGTGAGGAACGGAGTGAAGCAATGTCGGTTTGAGTCTAATAGTGCAGGCGGTCGTATTGCCACGGAAGTGGATGCTATGGTGAAATCGTATGGCGGGATAACCAATATCACTACCAAATACACCACGGCTAACAAGGAAACGAAGATAATCGTAAACTCTGACTTCATTAAGAAGAATGTATATTTCCTTGATGATTCTAAACAGAGTAAGGAATACAGAACATTTATGAATGATCTATGCTCCTACACCCATGTGGGCAAGAACAGACACGATGATGCCCCGGATGCTATGGCTATGTTTGTAGACTTTATATCTAGTGGCATAGCAAATAAGTTAGAGCTGCGTAAGAGGTTCTTCTGAATTGTTGCGAATGTAGTGTGGAAATGGTAGGGTGATACCATGAAAAGGAGCGTTGAATGATAAGAGGAGTTTTTTCTGACACACATATTCCGTTTCAGCACCCTAATTATCTTCAGTTCCTTAAAGATACATTCGCTGAATGGGGAGTCGAGGAGATCATCTGTTTGGGTGACCTCATCGATAATCATGCCATAAGCAGATTTCAGAGTGAGCCGTGTGCTGACGGAGCATATCTTGAACTGGAGAAAGCGAGGAATGCGGTAAAGGAACTTACCGAGACTTTCCCAAATGTAAAGATGTGCAGAGGAAATCATGACGATATCGCTTACCGACAGGCAGCCACATTGGGCATCGGTGAGATATTCATCAAGCCGTTTAGGGATATATATGGTCTTCCTAATACATGGCAATTGGAAGATGAATATGTCATAGAGAATGTGCTATACACACATGGCACAGGGCGAAGCGGTAAGCACTCTTCATACAACATTGCCATCGATGAGAGGATGTCCGTGTGTTCTGGACATACTCACAGTAACGGTGGCGTTCAGTATATTGCGAATAAGAAAAATACCATCTTTGCTTTGAATACAGGGTGGTTGGGTGATGACGAAGCATATGCCTTTAACTACTCAAGACACGCAAGGCATCGTGGCACAGAGGGATGCGGAATAGTTATCTCGCCAGAGGAAGCATATTTCATCCCAATGACAAAAAAATATCAACAGTAACATATAAAAGTTAATAAGAAACAATTTAGGTTAGCGTGTGGGCAATACACATGGAGTGATTACACAGGGGTGGGAGTGTTCCATGATAGATATTAGGGAACTTCCGTCCGTAATTGAAGCAATAAACACAGGACTCTCAAACAAGGAAATTGTTGAAGTAAAGGTCGAGAACAAGGGCGTTTCTGTGGTTTGCATACACAGGACGGTCAAGGTTATAGAGAAACAACAGAAGAATAAAGAATGATGCACCGAAGTTGATGTGGTGCTAAAAACCTAATGGTATGAGGTTAAGGGGCAAGTACCCCTTGATCTCTTTTTATTTGATTTTAAGCGAGGATGACATGGCAGAAAATACCACGACTTTTGAAACAGAACAGGATGCCTACGTTCTGAATGCCAGACCTTTGTTTGGTCGCAGACAGATTTTCTGCACAGAGGAAGACATCAACGAAGACAACATCGTTGCCGAGGTGAATAGTGCATTAAGCATTCATGTACAGAACCTATTTGATATGGAGTATCTGTATTGGTATCGCAGAGGTCTTCAGCCTGTTCTCTCAAGGCAGAAAGAGATTCGCCCGGAGATAAACAACAAGGTCATAGAAAACCATGCCGATGAGATAGTGGCATTCAAGAATGGGTACTTCCTCACGAAGCCTGCGTTCTATGTATCACGATCCGACAATACAGATGAGAACGATAAGGTAAAGAAACTTAACGATTATCTGTACAAGAGTGGGAAACAGGAAGCGGACAATGCCCTTGTGGATTGGTTTCATACTGTCGGCAGAGGTGTGCTTTATGTGACACCGAATGATGACGAAGAAGCACCTTTCCTCGCCTATGCCCTTGACCCTCGCAACGCTTTCGTTGTGTACGATCTCCGTCCGGGCAACAAGCCAGTATACGCTTGTAACCTCGTCATAAAGGACGGAAAACTGTATTGCGATTGCTACACGAAAGAAAAAGTGTACCGCATGAGCGGAACGATGGTAGGCAGATTCGTCACCCAAGACCCTGTCTACATTGCGACAGTTATCGGTGTTGATTCCGTAGAGCCTAACACTCTCGGTGAGATACCGATTATTGAATATCAGTACAACTCCGTATGGATGGGTGCGTTTGAATCCGTACTCCCCTTGCTCGATGCCATCAACGATGTGCAGAGTGACCGAGTGAACGGAATCGCACAGTTCATCCAGAGCCTAGCCATTGCGGTCAACTGTGACCTTGATGAGGATGTGACGGCTAACGACATCCGCAAGGCAGGAATGATTGTCCTCAAATCTCTTGGAGAGAACAAGGCAGACTTCAAGATACTGTCCGAGCAGCTGAATCAGAGCGAAACACAAGTGTTTGTGGATTACCTCTACGACCAAGTTCTGACTATCTGCGGTATGCCAGTTTCCTCTAAATCAAGGTTTGGTTCAGCCGACACGCAATCGGCACAGTTAGCCAAAGACGGATGGTATCAGGCTGATGCCGTAGTCCGTAACACAGAGGATTTGTTCATTAAAGCAAACAGACAGTTTGACAGGATAATCCTCAAGATACTGAAGACAAAGAATCTCCTCACCCTAAAGGCGAGTGAAATAAAGTTACAGTTCCCAAGAAACGAGACGGCAAACGTACAGAGCAAGGCACAAGCCATGCACACATTACTGTCGGCAGGACTTGCCCCGGAACTCGCATTTGCGAAATCTGGCATATCCAACGACCCGGTCAACGATGTGGCTCTGTCCAAGAAATACCTCAACCTCGTTTGGGGCGATCCCGATGTACCGCTTGAGAAATCCGTTGAGGGTGCAATCATGGCAGGACAAGGCTCGACTCCTACCCCACAGGGAACTGGCGGTAAACCGCAGAATACTGGTGGTTCTACTCCCCCTGCTTCTGTGGATACCGAGGGGCAGAACAGAAACCAGGGCGTCCATTGGGTGAACGGATATTGGAAATCATAACATGGCAGAGTTTGACGAACTTAACAATCTTGAAGCATCTGTCGAAGACCTTGTGCAGAACGTAGACTCCATCAAGGACGAACCTAACAGAGCCATAATGCAGAGCCAAATAGAGGACGATCTAGAGGAACTGTTGATTATGGCTTATGTGATGGGGTCTGACTATGCCAAGAGGGTGCTTGATATAGAGGACGAGGAAGCCGAATCGGTGGACAAGATGTCCTCTGTCATCAATCAGCCGATAGAGGGCAAGACATGGAAAGAGAGAGTCCGAGAACACGCACAGAACGGTGACTTCGGAATGATAGAAACTGTCATCCGTACAGAAGCCGACAGAGTGTACAACGAAGCCGTGGAGCAGACCGCTGAAGAGAGCGAGATACCCAACATCTACAAGACATGGGTGACAATGGATGACGAGAAAGTCCGTGATACCCATTGGCACTTGAGGGGCATGACAGTTCCCCTTAACGACTACTTCTACACTTTCAATTATGACAGAGCGAAAGCACCTCATGGATTTGGGGTAGCATCCGAAGACTGCAATTGTCGGTGCAGATTGAGACTCACAAAAAAGAAATGAGTTATTTCAGAATAATTATCCCAAACAACAATAGTGAGCCGTGGATTGAGTATGGATTGAAATCCATATTCAAACAGACTTGCACCGATTGGCATCTCGTCATCGTGGACGATGCATCTGTGGATAACTCCCCTGCCATTATCGAGAAATATGTAGGGTTATATCCCATAACATTTGTCCGTCTGCATGAGAAAAAAGGGTTTCCGGGCGATGTGAGAAACATTGCCATGAAATACGCAACGGACACCGAGTACACCATCTTCATGGATAGTGACGATTGGTTCGTCAATGACACGGCATTCGCTGATGTAAAGGCAAAGGCTGAAGAGACACACGCAGATGTCATACGGATGCCTTTCCAGATATATGAGAGTCAGTACAGAGTGACACCTTGTCCTCTCACAGATTCATCCGTTGAAGAGTTTGTGGCATCGCCCTATATCGCTCCGTGGACAAAAGCCGTGAAGACTTCCAAACTGACGAAGTTCCCGGAGCAACTGATCTATGACGATATCCTTGAGCATCTCACCCTCGCTGATGAGATAGATACTGTTACATACATAGATACCTACTGTATTTCGTGGAACAGACAACAGAGCAACTACAACTCCGTTACTGTGGACATCAACAGTACCGAATGGAAGAAGAGAAAGTACCACGCTTCCCTCTTCCGTCTGTACGCAGATTGCATCTTCACAGAGTTCAAGAGAGATTTCGTACAGACAAGAGCAGACGGATGGGGCGAGTTCGCCAGGAACATGATTAAGAACGAGAACCTCTTATGAAGAATGTATTTTGGTTTTCCAATATTAACTCTATAGGCGGCGTGGAGACTTTCTTCTACTACCTTGCGAGGAAGTATGGAGAAGACCACGACATAACTGTCTACTATTCAAGCGGTGATCCCGACCAGATAGCAAGGCTACGCAAGTACGCAAGGGTACGGAGATATCTTGGTGGTCGCATAAAATGCGACAAAGCCTTTTTCAACTACAACCTCGACATCATTGATAGCGTTGAAGCAAACGAGTACATCGAGATAATCCACTACGATGCATTGGCTATGAAGATGATGCCGAATCTCCATCCCAAGATAACGAGATACATCGGTGTATCACAGTTGGTGTGCGACAACTTCACCAAGATGACAGGACTTCCGTGCGAGTTGTGTTATAACCCCATAGTTTTGGACAAGCCGAAGAAGTACTTGAGGTTGGTATCAGCCACAAGGTTGACGGCTGAAAAAGGAAAAGAACGGATGCGTATCCTTGCCGATATGCTCGACAACGAGGGCATTCCGTTTGAATGGATAGTCTACACGAATGACACCCAAGCAATAAAGAACCCCAATGTCTATTACAGAAAGCCGAAACTTGGCATTGAAGATGCCATTGCGAATGCAGATTATCTCGTCCAATTGAGTGACGGAGAGGGTTTCTGCTTCTCTGTAGTTGAAGCATTGGCATTGGGAACGCCAGTTATCGTGACCGATTGCCCTGTTTACAAAGAACTTGGTTTGCAACATGGCAAAAACGCCTTTATTTTGCCTTTTGATATGACGGAAGTACCGATTAAGGCAATAGCAAAAGGACTCCCTAAAGTCAAATTTTCGCCCCCCAAAGACAGATGGAATGACATCCTCGCAGAGGGCATCGATACCTCGGAAGACGAGAAGACCGAGTGCATCGTGATTGAAAAGTATTACGACCTCGTTTTCAACCGAATGATGGAAAAGGGAGACATATTCACAGTAGATATTGAACGAGCCAATTACCTATACGGAAGAGGGTTCGTGGAAATATAAAACGCTAGAGAAAGCGTATAAATTTCGCAGACCAAGAGAGAACTTGGAAACAAACGCACTATATAGTCAAGAGAATGACTCAAATCACGCAAGGAGAATGAGATGAAAGTTGATGTGACGAAGATCGAGAATTTTGAATCCATGACCGATGCCGAGAAGTTGGAAGCGGTTCTTAACTATGAGATGGAAGTTCCGCAGGCAGAACCCATCAAGGATGATGCGGAAACTTTAAAGTTAAAGGAAGCATTCAATAAGGCATCAAGCGAAGTCGCAGAGTACAAACGACAGTTAAAGGCAAAGGAAACCGCTGAAGAGACGGCAAGAAGAGAAGCTGCCGAGAGAGAGTCTGCCATTATGGAAGAACTCAATCAGCTGCGGAAAGAGAGAACCACTAGCACATATACCGCCAAATATATGGAGATCGGATATGATGCTGACACCGCAAGAGCGTTAGCGGACACATTGCCAGACGGTCTTGGTGACGATTTCTTCACAAGACAGAAATCTTTTCTCGAAGACACGATCCAAAAGACAAAAGCACAAGTCCTCAATCAGCAGCCACAACCTACCGCAGGTCAGCCGCTGACAGGCAAACAAGCAGAAGATGCCGAACTTCAGCAATTGCGGAAGTGGTCGGGTCTTAAATGAAAAATTAAGGAGAATTAAGTAATGGCTTCTACACTCAATCCCTCTGTAAGCAATAGCATTGCTCTTGCACAGAAGTACGTTCCTGTTCTCGATGAAGTCTATAAAGCAGAATCCAAGACCGCTATCTTCGATACACCCGAAGATCTGGTCAAGTTCATCGGAGCAAAAACAGTTCAGTTATTCAACACCTCTACAGTAGGTCTTGGTAACTATAGCCGTAACGCTGGCTACAAACTTGGTGATGTCACCACAGGTTGGGAAAACTATGCAATTTCAGTAGATCGTGGGCGTTCCATGTTCCTGGATGTCATGGACAACGAGGAAGCACTCGGTATGCCGATGGCAACAACTCTGTCCGAGTTTGAGAGAGTTCATGTAGTTCCCGAAGTCGATGCCTATCGTATCGCAAAATATGCATCCTATGTAAAGAGCGGTGCAAAGACCGCAGCTACCGACCCGGCAGGTGTAGGCGTTAATATCGCTTCACAGATCGATGCAGGTATGGCATACATGGATGAACTTGAAGTTCCTCATGAGGGTCGTATCGCTCTCATCAGCGGTGCCGCATATGAGAACCTCAAAGCCAATGTCACACGCTACACACTCAACCGTGAGAGAGACTTCAACAACAACCTTGAGTACTACAACGACCTCGTTCTCATCAAAGTTCCGCAGAGCCGTATGGGAACAACCTGCACACTCAACGATGCTCCCAATAGCGATGATATGGGTGGATTCACACTCTCTGGAAACAACATCAACTTCCTCATCATCGATCCGAGAGCCGTCATGCAGGTCGTAAAGCACCTTGCACCAAAGGTCTTCGCTCCCTCTGTCGTACAGGACGGAGATGGTTGGAAGATCAACTATCGTATCTATCACGATGCATGGGTCAAGGCACAGAAACTCGATGGTCTGTATATGGGTCTTGGCACAGCCATTCAGAGTGCATAATTAAACTTTCAGCCTAGTGAGGTACACCAATGACAAACGCAGATAAACTTACCATGCTAAAGACTATCCTCTTTCCAGAAGAGGAAGTGAGTGCGGAGATTGAAGCACAGTTGCAGGTGTACCTCGACATGGCTTCACAGACGATACTCAACTATAAATACGAATATTCAAAAGATGGTATCCCGGATGAACTACCGAGTGCATTCGACATGGTGCAGATCATGGCGGTGCAGAACGGATTTGCACAGGCAGGTGCAGAGGGGCAGGTCTTGTCCATAGAGAACGGAATACATAGGCATTGGAAGTACTCCGATATGTTGGAGTATGTACAGAACCATGTCACTCCTATTGCAAAGGTACAGTAATGAGAAGTGTACAGAGAAATAAGCAGACTATCTATTATGCTTTGCGTATTGGTAGTACGGAAGTTGTCGATGAATACGGCAATGTAACAGGAGAGTTTGTTGAAGAGTATTCTTCCCCTACCCTCTTGAAGATAAATATCGGTGTTCCCAAAGGCACGATAGAACTTGAGCGTTTCGGATTGAATGACGATTACACAAGAGTCCTTGCCACGACCGATATGAAATGCCCTATCGCTGAAGACACTATCTTGTGGGTAGGCATCCCTACCACAGAGCCGTACAACTTTGTCGTAAAGAAGATAATCCCTGCGATAAACCAACTTCTCATCGGTTTGCAGGAAGTGAACGGAGAGACACCATACCGACTTCCATCTGCGTGAGGTAGACAATGGCTTATCGGCAGATCATCCGAATAAATCCCTATTCTCCTAGTAGTGTTAAACAGGCAATCAAATTGCTCGAGAACGAAAAGAAGAACAGAGAGGACAATCTTGGTGAGATAGGCAAACTTAACACTATCTTCGCCAAAAAGATTGCCGAGGGGATAGCCAAAAAGGTTGTCGAGAGATACGGAGAAGTTGATAGCACTAACAGAAATGTTAAGCACGTTGACATCTCCGTGGACTTCTTTGGACATCATGGCAAGGCTACTGTTCAGGCAAGAGGTCAAGGATTGTTCTTTGTTGAATTCGGAACAGGTACAATGGCAACATCTGGCTACGGATGGAGATATGGTTTTTACCCCGGTTCGTGGTCGGAATCCCACGGACGGACTTTCCAAGAGTGGGCATCGACCAATACTGGCGAAGACTACCCTTACGACAATGAAGCCGCTGATGCGTTCACATATGCAATAAACAGAATGGATGACATTATTAGAGAAGCAGCTGACGAGGTTTTTGGATGATTGATTTAGAGAACACACTATTCAATGCGGTGGCTACAAGCCTACGGCAGAACCATGACGGAATTTCCGTCTACGGTGAGTATGTCGCAGAGCCTGCTTCGTTCCCATGCGTGAATATGTGGGAGTCAGCGAACTCCGTTTGGGCAGAGGGTGAGGATACTTCCTCTCTCGATGACTATG
>Ga0265298_10007792_pt1 | contig 12942 bp, 17 predicted proteins | sample AusTroGonzalo_MG_3_FD_193486 | JGI IMG/M metagenome (GOLD analysis project Ga0265298, IMG submission 193486) | Bovine rumen microbial communities from tropical cattle in Woodstock, Queensland, Australia - Gonzalo_01 | ecosystem: Host-associated > Mammals > Digestive system > Stomach > Rumen ... | reverse complement strand
CTTTACTTTGCAAAAACGGTGAAAAAAATCCTTTTTTCGGGATTTATCACATAAAACAACATAAAAACCCTTTAAAAGTCGCATAAAAGCGACTTTTTTCATTGAAAAATGAGAGAGGGTGAGAAAAATCGCCAAATGAGATGAAAATATGGAGGAGCGATATGAAGAAACAGAACACTTTGAAGGATTCTGATACCATTTTTGAAGAACAGGCTCAAGCATTGCTCAAGATGGCAGAGGAATCTGGGCTTGCAAGTAATTTTTTATTTACAACAACCTTTGAAAGATACCGAGTGCAGCTTGATATCCTGAGAAATCTCAAAGAAAGCCTCAGAGATGAGGATGTAGTGGTCACAAAGGAATATGTAAAGGGCAAAAAGAACCTTTATTCCAATCCTGCCGTGATCGCTTATAACAGAACAACAGATACAGCCAATAAAACGGTTGCAACATTGCTCAGAATCTTAAAGAGCTTTGATGCAGAGATGTCTCATGAAGAATCAGATCCTCTCATGGACATAATCAACAGCGGAGATGCCGATGACGAGCAATAAGGCATACGCTTATTGCAAGGAAGATGTCAAAAAGAAAACTTGTCCCCATTATGTGAAGCTCCAAATGAAGGAGTTCATGAGGATCTGTGAAGGTAAGGACAAGAAATATATATTAAGCGAGAAAAAAGTCAAGACAATAGAGAATATCTTGAAGATATTGAACATGCCAAAGGGACTGAAAGCAGGAAAGTCCCTTTTTGATTGCTCAACTAAATATCAATGGCTTTTTTATCTTGCAGTGTTGGGTGTTGTATACCGGAGCGATCAGAACAAGAGGAGATATGAAGTCGGTGTGCTTGAAATCTGCAGAAAGAATTTCAAGACATACACAATTGCGACAGTTTTTATCATCCTGTTTCTGACAGAACCACAGTTCTCAAAATTTTACTCAGTTGCTCCTGATGGTTCCCTGTCCAGGGAGATAAGGGAGGCAATTGCAGAGACTATAAGGTCATCACCTTTGCTTTATGAGTATAAGGAGCAGAAAAGGTTCAAGATCCTGAGAGATTATATCATGTTCAAGCCCACACAGACACAATACATCCCTTTGAGTTATTCAACATCAAGGATGGATGGAAAGCTTCCAAATGCTTTTATAGCTGATGAAGTTGGAGCACTTCCGGTGTCTTATCCCATTGAGGCAATGAGATCAGGACAATTGAACATCCTCAATAAGCTGGGCTTTATTATCAGCACAAAATATCCCACAGTGGATAATCCTTTTGAGGATGAGGTCAGATATTCAAAGAAAGTGCTTGATGGTTTAGAGAGGGATGAAACAAGATTCTCCCTTCTTTATGAACCTGATGAGACTAAGGGATGGGAAACAAATGACTTGATCCTGCAGCAGTCAAATCCTGTTGCATTGGAGATCCCTGAGATATGGGAAGATCTCTTGAAAAAGAGAGCTTATGCAATTGCAGTGGAAAGCGCAAGAGAAAACTTTGTGACCAAACACTGTAACATCATCTATCAGGGTTCCGAGTCAGAGTCATTTATAAATGTGACAGATGTGCAAGCTTGCAAAGTTGCAAATATAGATTGGCATAACAGGGTTGTTTATGTCGGCTTAGATCTTTCACAATCAGATGATAACACATCTGTTTCAATGTTGGCTTTGGATGATGACAACAACATTCTTGCAGAAAGCTTTGCTTTTATTCCTGAGGACAGGATAGATGAAAAGATAGCTGCAGAGAAAGTCAATTATAGAGAGTTTATAAAAAAAGGTAAGGTCATTGCCTGTGGTGATCGGGTTATTGATTATGCTGTGGTAGAGGATTTCATCTTAAAGATTGAGGAGACCTATGGAGTCCAAATTCAAGCGATTGGCTATGACAGATGGAATGCTCTATCTACAGCACAAAAATTAGAGAGAGCAGGATATAACATGGTGGAAGTGAAGCAGCATTCATCAGTGCTTCATCCTGCAACAAAACTTTTGAAAGAGTCCATCTTGGGACAAAAGTTCAAATACACCGAGAACGGACTTTATGAAATAAATTTCCAAAATGCAAGGTGTCAGTTAGACACCAACAAAAATCTCTATGTAACTAAAAAGAAGTCAAGGGGAAAAGTTGACATGGTGGTGTCGACCTTGGATGCTCTTTACCTTCTGCAGCAGGATGCTCTGCTTGGTCAGGGAGATTTTGTTATACAGACATTTTAAGGAGTGAAAAATGGGATGGTTTGATTTTTTTAAGAGGTCAGCTCCTGCTGAAGAGCCAATAGTTGATGATGTACTTCTCAAGGCTCTGCTTAATGGAGAGACCATCACAAAAGAAAAGGTGCTGACATTGCCTTGTGTCAATGGTGCTGTTGATTTTATATCCAACAGCATTGCATCAATGCCTGTGAAGCTCTACAAGACCAAAGATGGCAAGGTTGAAGAGGTCAGGGACAACAGAGTCAAGATGCTCAATGGAGATACCGGAGACACACTTGATGCTTTTCAGATGAAGAAGATCATGGTGCAGGACTATCTCTTGGACAAGGGTGCATATTGCTTCATTAAGAGGTCGAGAAATGAGGTTGAGGGGCTTTACTATGTTGAGCCACACTATATCACCATTCTGAAAGTGTATGAGCCGATATTCAAGCATTATCAGATTTTTGTGGGTGGCTATGATGAAAAGAAGGATCAGAAAAACCTTGGTACATTTGAGCCTTGGCAGTTCATCAAGCTTCTGAGAAATACCACAGATGGAGCAAGTGGAGTGGGATTGACAGTTGAAGTTTCAAAGGCACTTGAGACAGCTTATCAGACTCTGCTCTATCAGCTTGGCATGGTATCAACAGGTGGCAACAAGAGAGGATTCCTCAAAGCCACAAAAAAGCTTGGACAGGATGAGATAGACACTCTTAAAAGAGCTTGGAGAAATCTCTATGGAAACAACAGTGAGAATATTGTGGTTCTCAATAATGGCATTGAGTTCCAGGAGGCTTCCAATTCTGCTGTGGAAACTCAGCTCAATGAGTCAAAGAAAACACTGCAGGATGAGATCAATGCTCTTTTCCATGTTTATCCTAATGACTTTTTCAGGACTTTCAAAGAGGCCATATATCCAATTGTTAGAGCTTTTGAAACAGCTCTCAACAGGGATCTGCTTCTGGAGAAAGAAAAGAAAAACCACTTTTTTGAGTTTGATGTGAAGGAGATCATCCGAACATCACTCAAAGACAGATATGAATCATACAAGCTTGCAAAAGAGACAGGATTCATGACTCTCAATGAAATCAGAAGAGCTGAAAACATGCAATGGATAGACGGGCTCGATGTGGTCAATGTCGGTCTTGGTGCTGTGCTTTATGACGTAAACAAGCACGTTTACTACACACCGAACACTGACACAATAGGAGCTCTTGAAGATACACCAACAGAAGCACAGGAAGAGCTTGAAAAAACTCAGGACATGTTGATTGGACATGAGCTTGCAAAGGAGTTTGATGAAAGTGGTAATTCTGCAGATGCGTAAAGGAGGAAAAAAAATGGCAATAACAAACAAACTATCACATGGAACAGACTATGTTGAGCTTGAAGGCACGTCACAGGACACCAAGCCAGAAGAGGGCATCGGTGTTAACAGCAAGTTTTATGAGCTTGATACCAATGATACCTATTATTGGACAGGTGATGCTTGGGCAAAGATAGGTGGTGATGTTTAATGTATATCACAATCAGAGCTGACAGCGTTGAGCTTGAGGGATATGTCAATGCTGTTGAAAGAAAGAGCAAGCCACTCTGGTCAAGAATAGGGCAGTTTGTTGAGAGGATCTGCAAGGGAGCATTTAAAAGAGCACTCGAAAGAAATGATGATGTGAAGATAATGCTCAACCATGATCCATCAAAAACCCTTGGAAGTCAGAGAGAAGGAAACCTTGAGTTGTATGAGGACAACATAGGACTCCATGCAAGGGCAACCATTACAGATCCGGAAGTCATAGACATTGCAAGGAAAGGTGATTTGGTTGGATGGAGCTTTGGATTCTATGACAGAGATGTCCAACAGAAAAGAGATGAGGACGGATTCCCATTGAGAGATGTCATAGACCTTGATCTGGAAGAAGTCTCAATTCTTGATAATCGGACTACTCCCGCTTATGACGGCACACTCGTAGCTGTCAGATCCGAGGAGAAGTCCATTTTTTATGGTGAGACTTTTGCTGATGAGATTCAGTTAAGAGAGATGCCAAAGGAAGATACAGAAGAGGAGGTAAAGGAAGATGAAGAAGTGAAAGAAGAAGAGGCAAAGGAAGAGAGAGATGTGCCTAAACAGCAGGAAACTGTTGAAGAAATAACAAAAATAAGAGATGAGTTCTTGGAGCTCATCAAAGACATGAAGAATTAAGGAGGAAAACGAACATGTCAAAGATTCTTGAGGAAAAGAAAAATGATCTTATCACAAGAGGTGAAGAGCTCACCAAGGTTATGAATGAAAGGGAGCTCACTCCTGATGAAGCACAGGAGCTTGCAGAGATCAGAGATGATGTAAGAAAAATCAAGGAGGCTCTTGGTCTGGAAGAGGACATGAGAGAGATCCTTGATGCAGAAGCAAAGAAAGACAATGTACCCACAGAGGAGGATAGCATGAACACTGAAAGAGCATGTGAAGAAGAAAAGAGAGCACTTGAGCAGAGAGCCCTGCAGGAGGAGAAAGCTTTTGAGGCTTATATCCGCAACAGCTACAATGAGAGAGGAGCTGAGACGGATCTGACCAAGGGTGACAATGGTGCAGTAATCCCTGCAACCATAGCAAACAGAATAATCAAGAAGGTGTATGATATCTGCCCGATTCTGGAGAGATCCACCAAGTTCAATGTTAAGGGTACACTGACAATCCCTTACTACAATGAAGTAGCTCCTGCTGATCATATCACTGTAGCTTATGCAGAGGAGTTCACACCGCTGACCTCTCATGTAGGTAAGTTCACCAGCACAATCACTCTGACCGGATTCCTTGCAGGTGCGCTTGTAAAGGTAAGCCGTTCACTCATCAACAATTCACAGTTCAACATTGTTGATTATGTGATTGATCTGATGGCAGAACACATTGCACGTTTCATAGAGAAGGAGCTGCTGATCGGTACTCCTGCTGTAGTAGATCCTGAAAGCCCTGCAAAGGTTCTTGGTCTTTATACTCTTACAAACGCTGTGACCGCAGCAAGCGAAACTGCAATCACTGCTGATGAGATAGTCAAGCTCCATGATGCTGTTAAGGATCGTTATCAGTCCAATGCAATCTGGATCATGAGCCCTGCAACCAGAACAGCCCTGAGACTTCTCAAGGATGAAATGGGAAGATATCTCCTTCAGGATGACATCTCCTCTCCTTTTGGTTCTTCTCTGCTTGGCAAGCCTGTTTACGTTTCGGACAATATGCCTGAGATCGCAAGCGGAAACAATGTTATCTACTATGGTGACATGAAGGGTCTTGCAACTAAGTTCGATGAAGAGATCAACATCCAGGTGCTCAGAGAAAGATTTGCAGATGAACACGCTGACGGTGTTGTTGGTTGGTTCTCATTCGATGCAAAGACAATGGATCAGCAGATGATCGCAAAGCTCACAATGGCATCATAAGTGAAAGGAGGGAATGGTCATGCTGTATTTGGCAACCACTTCCTTCTCTGGAAATCAGATAAGCATGGCGAAGGGCAAGGTTTGTGAAATATCAGACCCTGCCCTTGTTGCTGATCTGACAAAGGCAGGTTACATCATCCCTTATAAGGCAACAGATAAGAAGGAAGATGTAACTGACAAGCCCAAGACCAAGAGAAAGGGGAAAAAAGATGAAGATTGAAGCGTTAATTCCCTTCACAATGAGGGATGGTTCAACAGGTGAGCTGACATCAATTGGATGTGGGCAGGTTGTGACGGTTGATAGCACTCTTGGCAATTCTCTGATATCAGACGGACTTGCAAAAGAGTTCACACTTATCACGCCGACAGGCTCAAAGGATATCACGGCTAATGGAAATAATATTGATGTGACAACTTATGCATCAGTAAATGTTGCAGTTCCGGAACCGACAGGAAATATATCCATCACCGAGAACGGAGAGGATATCAATGTTGCTCAGTATGCAACGGCAACCGTGAATGTTCCTAATCCGTCAACAGGCAAGCTTGATATCACAGGAACAGCAGAAGTTGATGTAACAAATTACGCATCTGCACAGGTTGTTGATGCAAATCTCATTGCAGAGAATATCAAGAAGGATGTGACCATACTTGGTATAACAGGAAGTTATGAGGCATAAAAAGCTTCAATGTTGTTTAGGCAAACTCCCGACAGGAGGACAACAAAATGCAGATAACAAAAGTTAGTGATATCACTTCTCAGGATCTTGCTGAGTATATCAGATTACCTGATCCGACATCGGATGATATCAACACACTCTCAACACTTTTAACAGTGGCTAAAGTATACGTTGGCGAATACACAGGACGGACAATCCAGGAGCTTGATGATTACAAAGATGTCATCATAGTGATCCTTGTATTAGTTCAGGACATGTGGGACAACAGGACGCTCTATGTGGACAGCGACAAAGCAAATATGGTTGTTGATTCCATCTTAGGGTTACATTCGGTGAATCTTTTATGATAAACGCTGGTAAATACAACAAAAAAATCAACATATACTCAGTAACAGTGGGAAAAGACTCTGCAGGGTTTATGACAAAAACAAGGACTCTTACATTGAGTCCGTATGCTCATGTCAAGACCACAAGAGGAATGACACTGATCAAGAATAACACTGATTTTGAAAAGGCTTATACCAATTTCACCATCCGCTTTCCACATACAGCCATAAACAGAGACATGGAAATAGATTTCAATGGGAAAACTTACACCATTGAATATTTAAACAATGTTGATGAGGCGAATGTGGAGCTTGAGATGCAGTGCAGGGAGATCACACACTGATGGCAAGATTCAACATGGAGTTACCAACAGAAGTTATCAAGGAATTTGAAAAGCTCACCAAAGACTCTGACAAGATTTTCGGTGAAATGACACAGGCAGGGGCAGAGGTTGTTGAAAAGAACATCATTGCAAATGCTCCCAAAGGTATCAGAAATTCCAAGATGATGGATTGCTTGAAAACATCCAAGGTATATAAGACTCCATCAGATGATGGCATCAATACAAAGGTTGCTTTTTACGGAAAATTCATTGATTCAGACGGTAGAGAGAAAATTGCACCATTGGTTGGAAATGTCTTTGAATATGGCAGGAGTGATAGTTCACCACCGTTTAAAAAGCATCCCTTTTTGAGAAAGTCATTCAGAAAAAGTGATATTGAACAGGCAATGCTCAAAAAGCAGAAAGAAGCAAGCGGAGGGATATTAGATGAATGAGCTGATTGAACAGATCTTTGCAAATTTTGAAGTGGATAAAGTTCCAATTCCGGTTGCATATATGTTCTACGAAGGACACGGTGAGCCTTATGTGGTGTATATGCAGCAGGATGCAGACAAATCACTGAGCGGAGATGATGAGTTAATAGGATATGTTGATTACTACGATTTTGATGTTTATTCAAAAGGGAATTGGAAAGAAATAGTTGAGAGTGTGAAAGCCATATTAAAAGAGAATGGTTTTATATGGCAACCATCAAGATCAAGTCAGGACTTTTATGAAACTGACACAAAATATTATCACAAGACATTAAATTTTGCTTACTTAAAGGAGGAAAATTAAGATGGCAAAAATCGGTTTAAGAAATTTCCTTTATGGAATCCTCACAGAAGCTCCCGATGGAACACCTTCATATGGGGTAGCTAAAAAACCTGCAAAGGCAATCTCCTGCAAGGTTGATGTATCAAACAATGATGCAAAGCTTTATGCAGATGATGGACTTGCAGAATCAGACACCACTTTTCAGAGTGGTACTCTTACTCTCACGATAGATGATGAGGATGATATCACTATGGCAGATCTGCTGGGACATGACATTGCAGACGGTGTGATGGTAAGAAATGCAGATGATATAGCACCTTATGTTGGCCTTGGCCGTATCATCACCAAGCTTGTAAACGGTGTTTATAAGTATAAGGTGGAGTTCCTTTTTAAGGTCAGGATGTCTGAAAGCTCGCAGGAGAACAACACCAAGGGTGAATCCGTTGAGTTCGGCACAACCGAGCTTCCCGGTATCATAGCTAAACTTGCAAATGGTGATTGGTCTGCAACAAAAACATTCAGCACAATGGCAGAGGCACAGACATATCTTGAAAGCTTCTTTGGTGCCGCAACCGCTGCAACAGTTACTTACAACGCAAACGGTGGTTCAAATGCACCTGCAGCTGTATCAACCTATGTTGGTGCTGTTATAAATGTAGATGACGGATCAGGACTCACACCTCCGTCAAACAAGCACTTCATCGGCTGGGATACAAACTCATCTGCAACAGTTCCTGATGTAAGCGGAACATATAGAGTGCCGAGTGCATCTGTTACACTGTATGCTATTTATGCAGCTGATTGATTGACTTTGAATATTGGAGGATAATGAGATGAAAGATATAAATGGGAATATCCAATACAAAGGCAAAGATTATAAGCTTGTATTTAACTTGAATGTTATGGAAGAGATACAGGCTGAATATGAGACTATTGAAAAGTGGGGGGATCTCACTGATGGACAGAGCGGTGAGCCAAATGCAAAAGCTGTTATATTTGGCTTTACCGCAATGCTCAATGAGGGCATTGATATAGAAAACGAGGAGAACGGAACAAACATTGCTCCTCTCACAACAAAGCAGGTGGGCAGAATGATAACTGAGGTTGGAATGGTCGAAGCAACCAAGAAGCTCAACCAAACTGTTATTGAGTCCACTCAAAGCGTAGAAAAAAACGCATAATCCAAGATGAGTCAGATCCTGTCATAGACTTTTCTTGGTTTTATTTTATTGGAAAGACCAAACTAGGTCTTTCTTTTCATGAGACAGGAAGGTTGACATTGACCATGTTCAATAAGTTACACGGTCATTATAAAGACAATTGGGATTTGGAAATGCGGCTGACAAATAAAAACATGACATATGCAGAAGCGTATGCCAAATCCATGAAAGATGAGGAGTGGCTATAATGGCAGGGTTCGGTGGTTCGGTCAAGCTCACAGGAGCTAGTGAATATAAAAATGCATTAAAAGATATAACACAGAATCTCAAAACTCTTTCTGCTGAAATGAAAGCCACATCAAGCGGTTTTCAAGCAGGTGAAAAATCAGAGAAAGAAATGATCAATTCATCCAAGGAAATGAAAGCGGCCTTGGAAGATCAGAAGAAAGCACTTGCAGATTTAAAGAATCAACTATCCCAAGATGAAAAGAGTTATGAGAAAGCAGGGAAAGCACATCAGAAATTATCTGATGAGTTAGAAAAAGAAGAGAAAAAGCTTGAAAAAGTAAAAAAGAAGTTTGGTGAATCCTCTGATGAAGCTAAAAAACAGGAAAAGGTTGTTGATGAGTTATCCAAGGAAGTTGACAAGAGCGGCAAAGAATATGAAAAGCTGGGGAAAGATGTCAACGATTCCAAGATAAAGATTGCAAATGCTGAAACAACCATCAATCAGACATCCATTGCTCTTGATAAGATGGGCAATGAGGCAGAAAAGAGCGGTGATGAGGCAAAGAAAGGCTCTGAGGGATTCACTGTGATGAAAGGTGTCCTCACTAATCTTGCCACACAAGCTATCAATGCATGTATTGATGGGCTCAAGAATCTTGGAGCGGCTGTTGTGCAGACTGTGTCTGAGGTTGGGGCGGCGGGAGATGAGATTGACAAGTCATCTCAGAAGCTTGGAATCTCTGCAGAGACATATCAAGAGCTGTCATATGCAATGGAGCGGAGCGGATCATCAATTGATGATATATCCAAAGGTATGAAGAACATCACCAATGCCATTGCTGACACACAGAATGGAGTTGAGGGTGCTTCTGACAAGTTTGATGCTCTGGGAGTGTCCCTGCAGAATGTGGATGGCTCAATGAAGTCATCAGAGCAGGTGCTGATGGAGTCTCTTGATGCATTGGCATCCATGACAGATGAAACACAAAGGAATGCGGCGGCAAATGACATCTTTGGAAAGAGTTATCAAGAGTTAGCTCCTTTGCTCAATTCGGGATCAGATGGCATCAAGGAGTTGATGCAGGAGGCATCTGATTATGGAATGGTGATGAGTGATGATGCTGTGAAATCATCAGCGGCATTTGAGGACTCACTGACCAAGATGCAAGGCACTTTGGGCGGCTTGAAAAACAATCTTGTGGGGCAGTTCCTGCCATCCATCACTCAAGTGATAAATGGATTCACAGATTTGGCAAATGGCAGTCAAGAGGGAGCGGAGCAAGCCAAAAGCGGCATCATGAGCATGATTCAGCAATTCCAGACCATGCTCCCAGAAGCTGTCTCAATGATACAGAATATTGCAACATCTGTTTTGGAAGTTGCTCCACAGATAATCACAGCATTGGTTGAGGGGATTGTGTCAACTATTCCTCAATTGATGCCTGTTGTGATGGATATTGTCACAACTCTGACATCAACATTGATTGATCTATTGCCAACGCTGATTGAGGGTGGAGTGCAGATTGTTATCGGATTGATTCAAGGGATCACAGATGCAATACCACAGTTGATTGAAGCGATGCCAACAGTGATTGAAAGCATTGTGACAACGGTGGTGAATAATCTGCCGTTGATCATCACTGCAGGAGTTGGTCTCTTGAAAGCATTCATTGAGGGAATTGTCAAAACCATCCCTGAACTGATCAAGCAGATTCCGATAATAATTTCACAGATGGTGAAGAAATTCTCATCACTGTTGCCGCAGATACTGAACACAGGTATTGATATCTTAAAATCGCTGATCAAGGGTATTAAGGACACCATTCCCGAATTGGTAAAGATGTTACCGGAGATCATCAGCTCCATCGTGCAAGGGCTGCTTTCTATGTTACCCGATATCATCAAAACAGGTGTAGAGATTCTGACATCATTGATACAAGGTATCACAGAGACCATTCCCGAATTAGTGAAGATGCTGCCCGATATCATCAGCGCAATCATCGACACACTGACAAATAACCTGCCTTTGATTCTTGAAATGGGTGTGACATTGCTTGCTGAATTGATAAAGGGTCTTGTGAAAGCCATTCCCGATTTGGTCGAGATGATACCTGATATCATCAAAGCCATTGTGGACACACTGAAAGAGAATCTGCCTAAAATCCTTGAAATGGGTGTGAATATCCTCAAGAGCTTAATCGAAGGAATCGGAAACACGCTGGGAGAGCTTGCGACAAAAGCAGGTGAAATATTCACAACCATCTGGGATCAGATAAAGGAACTGCCCGACAAGATGCTTGAAATCGGTACAAACCTTGTGAAAGGCATCTGGAATGGAATCTCAAACGCAGTGAAGTGGCTGACCGATAAATTGAAGAGCTTTGGAGAGTCCATCAAGGGAGCTATCAAGAAAGCATTCGGCATCGAGTCACCGTCAAAGGTTATGCGTGATGAAGTCGGAAAATATCTTGCAATGGGCATTGGTGTTGGTTTTGAAAAAGAAATGAAGAATGTTGCAAAGCAGATGCAGAACAGCATTCCGACAGATTTCGCGATGTCAACAGGAATCGTGAGCCGTGGATCCACAGTAACAAGCTCTGCAGATATGGGTGTCATGGTGAACGCATTCAAAACGGCATTATACCAAGTCAAGATTGAGATGGATGATGTTCAGATGGGCAGGTTTATTGATAAAACCATGACAAACCTTGTATATACATAAGGAGTCAACATGAACTATGTTATTTTGAACGGAAAAAAATCAACATTGATCAAGGGGCTGATGATTCAGTCCCTTCCTTTTGTTTCAAAGCCGCTGATCAGGACGGAAATTGAAGAGATTGACGGTCGGGATGGTGACATCGTCACAAAGCTTGGATATTCAGCATATGACAGAGAGATGTCAATCGGTTTATTTGGTGATTTTGACATTTGTGAAGTCATCAATTTCTTTAATTCCGAGGGAGAAGCTATATTCTCCAATGAACCCGACAAGATATATAAATATCAGGTACTTGATCAGATAGATTTTGAGCGGCTTTTGAGATTCAGAACAGCTGTTGTGAAGTTCCATGTGCAGCCATTCAAATATTCATCGGTTCCAGATTCAAAAACCGTCACAACGGGATCACAGACATTTGTGAAGAATTATGGGAATGTGGTATCAAGACCGATTCTTGAAGTGTATACAGAGAATGGGTTCACATCGCCTGTGACATTGAAGATCAATGATGATTATACACTAACCATCAAAGAACCCGATGATGTAGGATTGAGTTTAACAACAATATCTATCGACACAGCAACCATGATTATCCGTGGACTGTATCCGGTCGAGATAAATGCAACACGATATGTAAAAGGAAATCTGATGGGGTGGAAGATGGCACCGAACAGCGACACAAAGATATCATGGACGGGAGCTCTGACACAGCTAACTATCAAGAATATATCGAGGTGGATATAAATGAGAACAAACTTTCAAATGACCGATGAAAACATAACACTTGTGACGGGTGACACATTGTCTTTCAACATCATTGTGAAAGATGAATATGGAAACCCTGTTGATGTGGACGATGCATCATTTTCGGTGGCATCATCGCTGACAGCTTCATCGCCTTTGGTTCATAAAACCCTTGACAATGGCATCTCACAGTCGGGTGGAGTTCTGACGGTCAGGGTTGCACCGGAGGATTGGGATGGATATGTTGGCTTTGCTTATTATGACTGTCAGATCGAGGTCAACAATGACCGTTTCACACTGTTGAGGGGTATGATTCAGCTTGAGGCTGATGTATAAGGAGGAGCCATG
>Ga0265298_10007791_pt1 | contig 12942 bp, 12 predicted proteins | sample AusTroGonzalo_MG_3_FD_193486 | JGI IMG/M metagenome (GOLD analysis project Ga0265298, IMG submission 193486) | Bovine rumen microbial communities from tropical cattle in Woodstock, Queensland, Australia - Gonzalo_01 | ecosystem: Host-associated > Mammals > Digestive system > Stomach > Rumen ... | reverse complement strand
CCAGTTTAACATTAGATAAACGGACAGCATTTGGCTGAGCAACCAACCGTACTTGTCGTATTGCATCATTTTCTAAACTTCCAGTGGTTCCATCATTTGGAAGCGTGGTCTCCCAATTATAACCTTCCCCCGTATTAGGATCAACATAAGCCTTTTGTTCTGTTCCTTGACGAGAACATAAAACTAACAAAAACAACAGGATTAAAAATAAACCAATTATAGCTAGAATCCAGTTAGTTCTAGACAAATACTGAGCCGAAACACTTTTTCTTCCTGTAGCCATTATTTAAATCCTATTTCACCCGCACGACGGAACACGAAAAGCCTTTACGTCCAACTTTGCGACAAATAGCATCTCCAGTTTGAGCATCAGGAATTATTCCTACACGCAACCGGAACAATTCGATCATATCTCCATTTGCCGTTGTATCAACAGAATAATAAGGTTCGTATCCAGACAAGGCATCACTATTTTGAGCATAAATATCACTCCATAATTGCTCTAACTCACTAATTTTTGAACTAGTTCCAAATTCTAAAGCAATTGTTTCCTCTGCCCCCATCGGAATAACCGCATTTTTTGATGTCTGACTAGCAGAAACATTCAAACCGACATTTGCCTTCACGTCTTCAGGAATAGAACGTATTGGCTGCCAAGATTGAACAGCATTTTCACAACGACCAGAACCAGTTGTATCAGAACAATAAGGATTTATCACTCCTGCCACACCAAAATTTCCTTTAGCATATGGATCAAATCCACCAGTTGCAGTTGCATAAGCGCTTGTATCTGAGGCCTGCGTTCCCGCTGCCGACAAATACGGATTTAAATTCATTTTTGGAGAACCGCTATAAACACTAATTGGGCCCACAGCAGGATCTCCTATCGGCAATTTTGATTGATACGCATAGGGCTGTTCAGCAAAACCACTGTAATCTGTATATTCCAACCCTGCGGCAGGATCTCGGCGCAGTTTGATACAAATCAATTTACGTCCATTACGCAAAACCAAATCTCCAATTGCTTCAACGACAATTAACCGACTATTTGGTCCCCGCGTTCTGAACCCAACAGGAACTTCTGTATCCTGAAGCAACAAATTAACAATGGGGCGTTGTGTCATTGTTAAAGCTTTTGGTCCCAAATCAATGTAAGTGAACACATTATCACGCCATACATTATCTGGAGCGATATCCACATCATCTGGATTAGGCAAATAAATATCTAGATCAAATTTAATTTGTTCTGGATTAACCTCTATTTCATTATCCCAATCGTTTCCCACTTTTGAAGAAGCGGCCTTATTAGCTGTTTTCTGAGAACCACCACGCGCATTAAATAAAGGAACTGTAGGATCCGAAGCCATGGTCGTTGCTCCCTCTGCATCTTTTAACTGTCCGCCATTAGCAACAGGCGTCCAACGCGGTCCAACCAAAACATCTACAACAGACTGTGTAATCTTATCTGTGTTATACGTTTCACTACGCAAATAAAACACATATCTGTTCCCAGACCGACCGAAAATAATCATATTACTATCAACACCTAAATAAGAAGGATCAGCGTACAACATTAAAGAATTCGGAGCAACCACTTCTCCGCCAAAAGATTCTGGAGAACCAATATGCACTTTTTCTATCAACTCCCAAGAAGGCAAATTAATAAGCGTCATCATTCCTTCCCGAACACGAACAGGCAAAACCGTATCTGGCGTCCAATTATATTTGGAATACCCTGGTTTAGATTGCCCCTCCCCCATATGAGCCAATGGATTATTCCAAGCCTTTTGTTGCATTCCTAATGAATGAATATATGTTTGATCAACTGAATCATATTCCCCCGCGCTCTGAGCGACCGCATCGGCGTATTGAGCCTGATCCGTATTCATTGGCAACGCCTGTTGTGCAAACGCCATCGAACTCAAAACACAACTTCCCAACATAAAAATTATTCTACTGCCTGTATATAATCTGCGCTTTAACACTTTGAATCCTCCCAATGTTTAATACATCGTCTCTTTTACCATAGCCAAAAAAGTTATAAAAGTCTAGAAAAAAAACAAGATTTTTTTATTTTTTTGAAAAAGACATTTTTTGACCTATTTTATCAAAAAAAATGAATTTCAACTAATAGAGTTATTACACTGTAAAATGGAAAAAGTTCAATCGTTAATATTTACAACTTCACTACCAATATCTTTTACCTTGAAACCCAATGGATTCTTTAACCTCTGAGACCAAGAACTCGTTTGCTTCCCCGGATTAAAGCCTATCCGTAATTTTAGTTCTATAGTTTGTTTACTGGGTTCCGTAGCTCCTTGATTTGTATCCATCAAATCAACCAGCGCCCGCCATTCCCAATCACCATTTTGAAGTGGGGCAACTCGCTCTGTACGACGTATCACGGCTTCACGTGTAAAATTTTGTTGTTTCATCAACCTTAACGTTTCGCTACGCATTTCTCCCAATTTACGCTCAGCGGAACCTTCACTTTGTAAAGCCAAGAAGCTATCTAAGCCTGTCCTTCGTTCATATTCCTCAGGATCAAGTCCTACATTGAAATAAGAGGTTATATATTGTCGCACTAAATAATCTTGCAAATTCCGGTCATTCAATTGCTGTGCTGATAACCGTTCAACAGAAACCAATTGCTCATCCCGAGATCTGACATCTAAAAAGAATGGTTGCACACGCAAAAAAGGAACCGCTCCAGAAATGGCAACCAACAATAATATATTTGCCAAAACACCCAAGACAGTCATCATCACAAAAGCCCGCGCCATCCAAATATAGCGTTCTTCTTGTAATAACTGACGATGACTTCTATTTTTATTGTCACCAGCAATTTGTTTTTCGCTTTCCACAACAGCCTCTTACTTTAAATTATGACAACCATTCAGGCAATTCTGGTGCCAATTCTAGCCCCAAACATGCACAGGGAGATTTTTTTAACTCAGAATAATCCGTCCCTATACCAACAGGTTCTTTTTCATAAATTGACCCACAGGCCACAACCAAAGCCACCAAACATATAGCCAAACAAATACAAATTTTTTTCATCATTTTTGCTTCCCTTTCCAGTGCAGTATAACACAATTGTTTTTATTTGCAACTTTTTTTATCAGCTTCCATACCCCTATTAATTTACAGATTTATCCAATATAACAAAATACATTCCTAAAGGATTAGAAAATTCAGGGCTGAAAAATCGATACCTATTAGAATACCTGTATATCAAAGATACAACCATAGGCCCTATTTGACGCATACCATCTAAGCCTTTGCGATACAAATAAAATGATACACTATACGTGCCAGCACGAAGCTTCTTTACCTCTCTGATATCAACACTCTGCATAATTTTATTTTCTTTTAAACGAGCCAAATTTGCTTCTTTAGTAACAAAAGCATTATATAATTGCGGACTTGATATCAAACGCAAAGTTCCTCCTGGCCCCCATCGTCTCATCATTTCTACAGGATCAGGAATAATTGTATAACGCATTTCAATATAATAGCGCACCATCATTTGCTCTAATAAATCATGCCATTTTTCATCTACTTCAAAATCGTCAAAAGGAATAGCACCAGCAATTCCTTTAGTACCTACATCTTTTGGAACAACAAAAGCCAAAACCTTTAAAGCTTGCTGTGCCTGCAATACCGTTAATGCTAAAAAAAACATTAATAGAAAAACAACTCCACAACTTACCATACTAACCGATAATATAAAATCTGCACCTTTTTGTTTCCAAGATATAGCTTTCATAAACACCTATACCTTACATTGACTAAAATCAAATTCAGGCATATCCGATGGAATCTGTTCATCCGCGATACCTTTAAAATAATCAATTAAATCCTTGTTAGCATCTGCTTCTTTCATCTTGCGATCTAAATCTACAATATTAGTTTCTGTCAAATAGACTGTTCCATTAGCATCCCGTTTCAAAGCATCAAGTATCAACGATTGCTGTTGTTGTGGAGTCATCTGACTAACCAAAACCATATCCTTCATCATGTCTGGAAATGAAGAACGAACTTTGTCCATCACTTTTTGTTTAGACTTGGAACGATACGCACGCTTCTCGGCTAATTCAGGATATTTTTCATCTTGTTCATTTAATTTTTTGATATGTTCTTCAGCTTCTTTAATCGCCTCTTCTTTTACCTTCATTAAGTCTGAACGTACTTGAACCAAACTACTAGGAAGCATTAAATCCAAATCATCATAAACTAATCCAACTTTGGCTAAATTTTCCCGAAAACGATCAGTTAACTCCTGTCGTGTTTTCAAAACATCCTGCCTACTTAACTGTGCATTATGTAGTGTATTACCAGACTGAACAAGCGCATCCAATATATTCATAGTTGACTCCTCTTCATTCTCCTCAGAAGATTGAGTCTTAGCCGCTTTTGGATTAATAAACTCTCCTCCATACTTTTTAGGATCTTGAGCTATATTCCGAAATACATTACGACTAATCTTTTGTTTTCTTTCTGCTAATTGTGCACGAACAGCTATAGAAGGAGGAATGATAGAATCTTTATCTGCTTCCTCTTTATATTCGTCTTCTGCCTTTTTAACTTCTTCTTTATATTCTTCTACTGCTTTATCCAAAATTACATCTGAATTTTTATATTTACCACCCAAAGCATGTTCTCCACACTTCTTAAAATTTTTCATCATTTTGTTTAAAGTAGATAAGTTTCTTTCCATTAAATCAAAAGATTTAGACAAATCCTCTAGTGTGGGAATTTCCGTCAATAAATTATGTGCATTCATAGCTAGACGTAACGGATTATTCGTTGTTTTAATAAAAGTTTTTTTTGCCGGCAAATCTGGAACTTCCCTGATAGGAGCTGCACTAAAACGCATACTAGCATAACCAGACGAAACTGTTAATGCCATCAAACAAACACACAAAATCTTTAACGATTTCATATTATCTCCCCCCCACGCCTAATTACTTGATGTATCACCAGAAGCGATTTCTGGAGCTGCAGCTATTGGCTCCGTATACCGTTTCAACGCCTCTGAGCGAATACGTGTTCTTGCCCGTGCCACTTGATACTTCACAACCAACAAAGAATTAAACAATGCACGACGAGCTGCCAAAGTAGCCAACGTTGACTTGGTGTTTTGATATTGATTTTCAATAGCATGTTCGGTATCCCGATGTACACTTGCTAAAATAGCAAACGCTTTTTTCATATACAAAGCTTCAACCATAGCTAAAATAGCCTGTTGTTGTGCTGTATATAACATCTTAACTTGATACTCTTGAATAGCATCATTTGACTGATCTTTTGCTTCATGCCACTTCACCAAAGCCTCAGACAAATCTTTTGCAGTTGCTGTCTTTAAATCCATATCTGCAGCAACGTACGCATCATGCACAACTGGCATATTAGATAAATCAAATTTCTGAAGCTCGGCTGCAAAAGCATCCATTACTTCAATTGTTTTATTAATTTCAGGAGGTCCTACCCACTTATCCGTCACATGTCCCTTATCCCCTGTAAACTTGGCTAAAATTTTTCCTGATTCATCCATCCATTGGGTAATAGCAGCCTGCGCAAACGGAGCCAACAATCCCGCCAAATCTACTACAGTCCAAAAAGCAGAAGCATTCTCAAGCGCGGGAGCATTCAATAAGTCTAACCGCCCAAGAAGCGCCACAATTCCTACAGCCATAAGAGACATATTTATACTCGTATGCGCTATATACGCTTGGGTTGCCCCAGCATATGCCTGGCGAGGAGATGTAGAAATAATACTTGTAGACAATAAACTTGCCGCACAAATCGATAAAATTGTTTTTTTAATCATTTCCTACCTCCTGTAGAATTATTATTCGTCTTTAAACCTGCTGGAACAGGTAAAATTTCAACAGGTTGATATTGCAAAAACCTTGCGGCATCAACTTCTAACAATTGTAATTGCAACGCAATATCTGCCATTAATGCACGTGTTGCTGCCAACCATGTCTGATCAACACCTGTCACAGCTCCAATCAAACCATCTCCATTAAATGTTGTTGTATTAACTGACTCCAAATCAGCTATCAACCGCTTTTGAACCTCCTGCGCCAACAAAGAGTACTCAGAACCTATCGCTTGTAAATACTCTATACGATGCTTATTTACTTCATCAATCTTTGCTTGAGAAACCCCCTCTTTATCTTCAACAAAGAATGTGTCAATCACTAATTTTCTCGCACCATCTACAGTCATTGCATCGTTAATTCGATTATTCAAATAAGGCCAAGCACTCCTTTTAACCGTAGTAAATTTCATCTTACTATTAGAAGAATCCGACTCCCCATCCTCAGAATCAGAAGATATAGATGCACCCCCTTCAAAAAGATTTTGTCGTACATAATCATAAGCTGTTGTTGAAAATCCTTGTGAAGTTGCACTTCCATCCATTTCTGCCTGTATATACTTTTCAGAACCAGCCTCTAATGCATCAGCCTCTTCTTGAGTCACATTCACAGTAGCCCCCATTTCGGGTTCAGAGAATGATGCCAACAACCCCGCAACTGTCCCAACCATAGCAGTAATAGGATCTCCCCCCAAATATTGTTGGGCCAAGAACTGGGCAATTGAAGTTATAACAGTAGCAGGAGCACGCGTAGGATACAAAAAAGCAACTATAACAAAAGCATAAAGTAATTTTTTCATGAGCCACCCTCTTTTTCTTCTTCATCTTGTTTTGGAAAAACCTTATAATCTACACCAACTTCTGAAACACGACGTTCAGCTGTAGACAATAAATCCATTGCATATACAAATGTAATTTCAGGGACAATCGCATTTGATTGTACAGAAAAACGTTGTAAATCGCTCCAAAAATCCGACACCAATGTAGATTTTCCTGTTTGGTTTAATAATTCTTTTAGATCTACATAAAATTTTCTGGCCGCATCTGCATGCGCATCCAAAGTTCCTTCTGCACCATTAACAGCTCGAATCAACCAATAATTTTGACGCTCCCTAGCACAAGAAGCACTATCAAATGCGATACATTGTCCTTGTGCATTACGTTCAAGACACGCATCACAACCTTGGTTCAACATAACCTTTTCTGCCGAAGTACATTCACGCTGTGTATACTTCGTACATTTACCGGTTGTCGTAGAACGTTGCGAACAATCAGAGCAGTAATCCGACAACAAAATTTGAGCATTTGCCTCTCGTACTCCAAAGAACCCCTCTCCATCTTTGTTTTTTTCAGCATCCAAGATTAAATTAACAACAATATCAGGAACCATAGCGGCACGCTCAGCCTGTTCTGCTTGCATTTGTGCCCCTTCTTCCTCGGTTGTTAAGTCTTCCCCAGAAGCCCCCGTTGCAGAAACACCAGGTCCTTCTCCCATACCAATATTATTTTTGATTTCTTCAAAACCAGCGGTAGCATCAATTTCTGTTTTCATCAATTTGCGCCCTGCAAGTATATTTGCCAAACGCCCCAATGCAACAAAAGGATTTATCCATAAGCATGGAACGGGAATCCATCCAACCATAGAAACTCCCGGGGGCAGAGGTAAACATACTGGTCCTGCCCATTTAGCATACACATGAACAGGGGATGAAATTGCTAGCATCACTACGACTATCAATACATTTTTTAAATTTTTTATTGTTTTCATAGCTTCCCCCTATTTCACATGCACCAAAGCAGCGGCCGCATCAACAGCCAACGTATTTGCTTGGACTGCATCTAACATATTCAAACGCCCACCAAGCTCTAACTCCAATCCAGCCAAAATCTTAGTTTGTCCAAGTAAACTCTCCCCTCTACCAACATAACTTTCCAACTGGCTTAAACGTTTTTTACTATTATCTGTTGCACAGACTGATTGTAATAATTCTGCTTTTGCCACTCCTGTCAATGCCATTTTCTGTTTATTAATAATACGACGTTCACGTTGCAATTTTATTGTTTCTTCAGAATACTGTTCACGCAACTTTTCTTGCATTTGAGCCGTATCTTTAGGATCAACTGCTTCTGTTTCTGTTAAATTACTTGTTAAGCTTGTCAAATCTACAGATCCCGTTGAACTAGAAGATTCTGTGGAATCAGAGGAGTTAGAGGAATCAGCACTGGAATCAGAAGAGGTAGAAGCATTAACACTTCCCATAGCCGTATTTACCACATTTGCAATAGCCGTCGTGTCTACATTAACTTGAGGAATATTGACATTTGCAGAGGCATCAGCATCATCCAACTCAGGCGTTCCAAACCGTTCTTGAATAGCTGCAGTCATTGCAGCACTTGTTACAACAGCAGGCTGCTTAGACTCTTCATCAACATTTCCATCATCATATAAAGCCTCTATTCCTGTTGTTGTTAAAGCCATCGCATGCACATCCGTTTCTGTTACGTACGCTTGTGATTCTTCATAGCTTTCTAATTCTTCAAAACTACCGATCAATCTTTGTATAGCCTGTAATTTTTCGGGAATCCCTGACCAGTGCGTTTTACGTTTTTTATACATTGCAATCTCCAACGCATCCAGTATATAACTCGTAGCATCCAAATTAATTGACATAGTATGTGTTCCTATAGCTAACACAGCAGAAGTAAAATTCATCACCAACGACAACCCAGCCATTGTATAAAACAGAGTCGATTGTGTTTTAGCATCCACCGCATAACTACGCACAGGAGTTGTTGCAATAACCGTTCCTAACAATAACACCATCAATTTCTTTTTCATTTTGTAACCTCCCTGTTATGCATCCGAGCCAGAATCATTTGAGGAACCGCTATCATTACCCGAATCCGATCCAGAATTATTTGAAGAACCACTATCATTACCCGAATCTGAACCAGAAGCATTTGAGGAGTTATTTTCATTGCCTTCCGCTTCAGAATTCTCCGATGGTTTATCAGCCTCTTCTTCATCTTCTTTCACAAAGCCAGAATCCAACAAAACCTGAGAAGCTGCAACTCCCAACTCTGCAGAACTCAATGCTGTTGCACGCAACGTTTCAGCCAAATCCTCACGCACAATATCTGACAATGCACCAATAGCACTAGCATAATCTGGAGCCGCATTTAGCTGAACTAATAATAATTGAGCTCTTGCAGGAAAATCCTCTGAAATAGCATTCATACCCTCAGCTATCTGAACACCAGCATTAGCATACTGCCGAGCCAATTCCATGCGCCGCGCTAAAATTTCAACTTTATATGAATCCTTATCTTCTTGTGCGACTTCTTCTACTTCCTCTGTTGTCTCTTCTTCCTCTTTTTTTTCTTCCTCAGGCTCTGGAGGCGTTATTTCTGGCGCCACACCACTATTCGTAATATCTGAAGAAATAACCGTTGCTGTTGGAATTGTTGGAGCGGTTGGTGTTTCTTCTGGCTCTGGTGTAGGTGTAGTTTCCTCAGCAGCCTCTTCTTCAACCTTTGTATCAATCCACCTAGCAACATCAATCGGAACATTTTGCAATAAAGCAACTGAATATGCAACGGCAGATGACGGTGTGTTTGCATTCACCCCATCACCAACTTCATTCATAGCAGTTTGATCAATGGCCCCCATAGCATCCCCAATATCTGCAGCATCAATAATGACTTGTTTGAACTCATCAACAGTTTGGTTTTGATATTTGGGCATAATTGCCACCATCACGGACTGAATAGGATCCCAATATCCACCATCTCTCGGCCCGTCTCCTTTTGAGTTATCCGGCCCATCATTTCCCGGCTCCCCGGCTTTTATCGTACTGCCCGGTTTTTCAACTTCAGTTCCCCCAGCTTCATTCGCAAAGTCTGAAGCAGCTTTCATATTCTCTATAGCTTCTTTATTGCTATTTAATTGATTTTGTAATTGCTTTGCCGCCCCTTCTTTTGAAGAATCAATATTATACCTCTCACACAACTTATTAAAGGCAGGATTTTCCGAATTAGCAGTTCCAGCATTCTGCATATTTTGAAGCGCCTTCGTATCATTATTCACTCGATTTTCATTATATCTTATATTGTCCGCAAAATTAGAATCTTTAGCATATTTATTATAACCAGGCATATTCTGATATGTTTCTTTTGCCCCATTATACGCCTCTCTAGCTAAGCTTTGATAATGAGCGCGTGCATTCGCCGCCTCGCTTTCCAATTTTTTATATGTGGAAGAATTTTTATCCCCTTTAAACTCCTGCAATTTTTTCATTGCATCATCGTACCGTTGCTGAGCAACAGGCAAACTCCTAGAATTTAAAACACCACTAGCAACACCAATACCTGTACGAGCTGCCTCCGTTGAAGTAGATGAACCGCTTCTTGTGGCCTGAAGTATTCGACGCGCCTCTTCATACTCATCAGATCCTTTTTCCATGTTTTTTGTAGGATCTTCACCATTCGGCCGTTGCCCTTTTGGCACATCAGTTATTCTAAGTTTATGTTCATCATCTGAACCGGAACTACTGCTCCCACTGGATCCAGAGCTAGAATTAGAGTTATTTCCACCAGTCAGATTCGTTGCTTGATTTTTAAGATTGTTGGCACTGTTAATCGTTGATTGTGCCGATCCTGCCGCATTACTAACTTCATTTGCTGTACCAACCACACCGCCTGACGAGCCAATATTACTGACAGCGTTACTTGTATTTTGTGCACTTTGACCCAAATTTGCAGCAGCACTTCCTGTATTAGAAACACCAGATGCTGTTGTTTGAACTGCACTCAAGCCGCTGCTTACACCACTTGTACCAGCAGCAAACACTTGCCACGCACATCCAACACCCGTAACGACAGCAACACTACACAACAATAGTTTGGAAAATCTGCTCATCTTTCCCCCTTTGATTAAGATATCTTATCATCACTTTAAAAGAGATTTTTATAAAAATCAAGCACTTTTTTATTTTTTTCATGTCTCGTAAACAACTTCACTTTTTTGCTATTCTCAAAATATAAATTTTCCTTGACGCTACGGCCTCTCTATGATATAATAATTTCAATGGTCCCGTAGCTCAGCTGGATAGAGCAACTGCCTTCTAAGCAGTAGGTCGAGCGTTCGAATCGCCCCGGGATCGCCACTTTAATAGAACGCATTTAAAGCGTTCTTTTTTTATCTCTACCATTCAACAAAAATATTGTATCTTTGAAAAAAATATGATACACGTGTATTCATGTTCAGCACTTAACAAAAGGATACATTATGTCCGAACAAAAGTTTACCGTTTGGCTCAGAAGAATTAAAAATCTTATTCCTAAAACTTCAACCATAATGCACGCCATATCAGTTCAAACAGCCCGCTGGATATCAAAGGTGCGAGGATTAGTTCAATCTTTTTCTCCATATTTACCAAAAACACCTTTTTCTACATCAATGAAAGAATATCCTGGCTCTGATACTCCTTTAGTCATCAAAATAGAATCCTATAAAAATCAGCGCCATTTCCATGGGGCCGCTCAATACAAAGATGTTTTTATTGATAGTGGTAATGATCAAAACACGACCAATCAAGAAGATTTTATAAAACCATTAGCCGGGAAAACAGCCCCTATGTTTTTTATCATGTCCCCTGAAAAATTAGGATTAAATACTTCAATATTAAAACAGGCTATGCAAATAGAAGCTGAAAAAAAAGGAGATTACGATTACTATGCAAACAATTGCATCGATCACATTATACGCCCTTTAAAAAAAGCTGGAGCTCACATAGATTTTGGATATGTATCAACGCCAAAAGAACTCGCCAAATGGTGTGATCAACAGTGTCAAAAGGGCAATGGTATTTTAGTGGACTTAGAAACCTATAAAAAAATTTTAGCAGCTCAAAAAAACAATACAGAATCTGCTAAAAAAAATCTCAAAATAGATAGAAACAATCAAATATTAAATAAATTATTAAATCAAGAAGCAGGCCGAAGTAAAAAAGTCGTACCGACATCTTCTTCTCAGCATTCAAAAGAAACAAAAACAAATCCTTTAACTGGAATAAAAAAAGCTAAAGATAATTCAAAATAATTTAATCAGCTTCCGCAAATTGATATCTAAAAAAACGCCCTGCATCACAGCAAGGCGTTTATAATTTTTATTACTTTTATTTTGGCGACACCATCATTCCCATATTGCGTCCTTCTAATTTAGGAGCCTGCTCTAACTTTGCAATATCTGCAACATCTTCTTCTGCTCGCTTTAAAACAGCTTTACCTAAATCCACATAGGACATTTCCCGTCCACGGAATCGCAAAGTAAACTTGACTTTATTTCCTTCAGCCAAAAATTTACGAGCATTACGCATTTTAACTTGATAATCGTTATCCCCAATATTTGGGGTAAACTTAATTTCTTTTGTTTCAACAACTTTTTGCTTTTTCTTAGCTTCATTTTTACGCTTTTGCAATTCGTATTTATACTTACCAGCATCCATAATTTTACAAACAGAACCACCAGCACTTGTTGAAATTTCCACCAAATCCAATCCAGCATCATACGCTTGTCGCAACGCTTCACGCGTCATGATAATACCTACATTTTCGCCTTGCTCATTGATTAATCTGACTTGAGGAACTGTAATTTTTTCATTTATTCTTGGCTCATCCTTATTTACCGACGGACGATTATCGTTATTCACAAAATATGTAATGGTCGTATCCTCCTGAAAAAATTGTAACGATTACAGGTGTAATTATAGCATTTTTTTAAAGACAATCAAGTTTTTTTTTGCTATAGTGCGTATTATGCATATAGTCATACCTATTTTTTATATTTTTTTCTTATTACTAACAACACCCTTGCATGCACAAGAATGGAGTCCTTCATTTCAAAATTTTGAATTTGGTAGTGCTCGTATTCTTAGTTGTTTTACAGGGATTAAAGGGCAACAAAAATTGTACACCGGCATACATATTTTGCCCAATCCAGATTGGACGATTCAAGATCCGCAGCTTTCTTGGACTGCATCTGATGATTCAATTGG
>Ga0265298_10007789_pt1 | contig 12942 bp, 9 predicted proteins | sample AusTroGonzalo_MG_3_FD_193486 | JGI IMG/M metagenome (GOLD analysis project Ga0265298, IMG submission 193486) | Bovine rumen microbial communities from tropical cattle in Woodstock, Queensland, Australia - Gonzalo_01 | ecosystem: Host-associated > Mammals > Digestive system > Stomach > Rumen ... | reverse complement strand
GATGTTCAGCGTGCTCGTGCCGGTGCTCAGAACATCGTTCCTAACTCAACTGGTGCTGCTAAGGCTATCGGTCTCGTTATCCCCGAGCTGAACGGTAAGCTGATCGGTGCTGCTCAGCGCGTTCCGACTCCCACAGGTTCTACAACCATCCTGCACGCTGTTGTTAAGGGTGACGTAACTGTTGAGTCTATCAACGCTGCCATGAAGGCTGCTGCCAACGAGTCATTCGGTTACACCGAGGAGAAGCTCGTTTCTAGCGACATCATCGGTATGAAGTTCGGTTCTCTCTTCGACGCTAACCAGACCATGGTAAGCAAGATGGAGGACGGCAACTCACTCGTACAGGTTGTTTCTTGGTACGACAATGAGAACTCTTACACTTCTCAGATGGTTCGCACCATTAAGTACCTCGCTGAGCTCAAATAAGAGAAATCAAAATTGAGATAGTAAAAAAAAGCTGTTCCGCTTTGCGGAATGGCTTTTTTTTTGTACCTTTGGCGCCGAATAGAACCATTAAGCTATGAACCTGACGAAAACGGCCATTCTTACCATATTATTATTTGCAGCAACGCTTGGTGCTGTGGCACGTCCAGAGTTGCACGATTTGAATATCCGTGTGGTGCTGAGCCACAATGGTGATGCCTATATTACCGAAACACGCAAAATGACCATCGACAGCGAGGGCACGGAATGTTACATCGGCCTTAACAACATGGGGCAGATGGCTGTTCGTGAGCTCCAGGTTACCGATGAAAACGGTACAAAATACGAGAATATAGGTGATTGGGATATCGACCGCAGTCGCAGTTGGAAAGCCGGTAAGTGCGGTATCGTCTATAAGCGCAACAACTCCTACGAACTGTGTTGGGGACTCGGCGATAGCGGCGAGAGAACCTATGTGACAAGTTATATTATTGAGAGTCTGGTGCATAGCTACTCTGATGCCGATGCCATTCGTCACATCTTCTTGGGCACCGAAGTGTCGCAGAAGCCGGAACACGCCAAGGTAACCATCGTGGCCGCTGACTCCGCCCTCAAATTCAGTCCTGACAGCTGTGGTATCTGGGGCTTCCGCTTTCAGGGCGAACTGCAGTTCGTGGATGGCGAGATTGTTGTCGAGACAACGGAACCCATGTCGAGTGGGGCAGGACTCTATATCATGGTGGGCTTCGCCAAAGGACTGTTCGAGCCGACGATACAGGAGGATGCTACCTTTGAGCAGAAGCGTAGTGAGGCCTTTGAGGGTAGCGACTATAACACAGACAATGATGGTTCTGATATCGACGATGACACTGTCGACATCATCATTGGTGTCCTGATGATCTTTGGTCCGATATTGCTTTGGCTTTATACCAAGTTCTATCGCCGCTACGCTATCTGGAAGGCTCGCCGTCGCATGAAGAAGAACCTGCAGTGGTTCCGCGGTGTTCCCCTGAAGGGCAATCTGCAACAGGCTAACGACTTGCTCAATGCCTATAGCTACAGCGAGACTGCCGACTACAAGAACCTGATTTCAGCCAGTGTGCTGCGTCTCATTAACATCGGCGCCCTGAACGTCAAGCCCCACATGAATGCGAATGGAAAGATGGAACTGGCCTTTATTGTCCGTGAACTGCCGGCCTACAACGACCAGACGCTGTTCATGCGGAAACTGCACACCATCTTCAAGATGGCTGCTGGCAATGACCAAGTGCTTGACCCCAAGGAACTGTCGAGCTTCATGAAGAACAGAAGCAACAAAACCGTTACCGAGTCGTTTGTCAATACGATGCGCACCAGCCGTGAGGTCTCCTACTATAAGGACAAGCAGGAGGACGTGCTTCAGGTCTTTGGTCTGAAGAAATATCTGCAGGAGTTCACGCTCCTCGATGAGCGCCATCTCAGCGAGGTGAACCTCTGGAAGAACTATATGGTCTATGCGACGCTCTTTGGCATTGCCAATCAGGTCATCAAGGATATGAAGAAGATTAACCCCGACTTCTTCAAGATGGACCAGTTGGCTTCACAGATGTCGGAAACCATCGAGATGCCGCTATTCATCAATTCCTTCTATCTCGGTACGCAGGCTGTGATGACTCGTATCGACACTGCCAAGTCTTCTTCGGGCACTTACTTCGGTGGTGGCTCGTATCGCAGTGGCGGTGGTGGCGGTCATTCGTCGTGGGGCGGCGGTGGCGGCGGCTTCTCTGGCGGTGGCGGTGGCGGCGTCAGATAAATGAAAATGAACCAATAATACCTTATGAAAAAGAACTTTATACATATAGCAATCCTCGTAGCTGGCATGTTGTTAACAGCATGTGGCAACAAACAGACGGTTCCTGCGGTGATAGCTGAAGGTGGTGAAACCGGGCAGGCAGAACAGACCGCAGCACAGCAGCAGATGGCCGCAGCGAAAAGCACCATCAATAAGAAGTCGTTCTCCATTGCCCTTCCAGAAGGCTGGCAGTCGATGCCGAGCGACGACGGAGAAGACGGAAAGGAGAGCCTTATCGTGTTCAAAGGCAAGGATATGACCGAACTCATGTCGGCTGCCTTTATGATGGTCAGTGTCGGCGACAGCGACGGCATGAGTCTCGAAGATGGTATCTCGGAATTTGAGAAGGATACCAAGGCAAAAGCTGGCAAGGACATCACGATAAATGGTAAGACCTATAAAGCCTTCACGGCTGTGGAGGATGGTCAGGAGTCAACGTTCCTCTTTGCTCAGGAGGAAGAAAAGTTCATCTCGTTCCTGATAGGAAAGAGCGATGCTAACGATCCGGAAATCCAAACAATAATCAATACTTTCAAATTAAAGTAATTATTAACCAATTTAATCGTAACGTTATGAAAAAGAGTCTTTTGACTGTAGCCATCGTCGCTGTGTCAGCTTGTGTGATGGCATCGTGTGGAAACAAGAGTGCAAACACTGAGGGTGAGGCTGCTGACAGCACCGCCGTCGAGGAAGAGCCTATGGCCGCTATGGGTACTTGGGATTATCCCGAGGGCTCTGCCATTGAGAATCCTGACGACATCGCCTGCGTTCTCTATGCCAGCAACTGGAAGCGTAGAATCGACGAGAAGCAGGATCCTGCCGACGGCACGCACATCTTCTATAAGGCAGACTTCGTGAAGGCTGGTGATACCCAGTCAACCATCAAGTCTCTCAGTGACCAGTATGATATCCCCAATTCACTGATTATACCTATCTACAAGAACCCGACAGCCAAGAAGGGCGACATCGTTCTCACATGGTGGCAGAGTGGTTCTGGTATGCAGCGTGCCATCGTTACCGATGCCTCTAACCCCGCAGAGCCGAAGGTTGACTATCTGGATCTTGGTTTCAAGGGTGACGGTGAGGGCATTGCTGAGAAGCATGCTGACGAGCAGTTGAAGCCCAACTCTTTCATTGTCCTGAAGGATGGTGAGTGGATGCCCGGTGCTCAGATTGTTGTCACCGAGGGTACTGAGGAGCAGCTTGGTACTATCCTCAACATTGCCGACGACAAGATTCTCTACGACGGCTTTGCTGGTAAGGTGAAGGTTGCCAAGAAGGCCGACTGCCGCCTGATGCCTCTGAATCCCGGCGTGAAGGTTGGTCAGGAAGTGAAGGCTGAGTTTGTTGGTAAGCTCCGTCCCGGCTACACCGTTAAGAAGATTGATGCCGCTATCGGCCGTATCGTTGTTGAGAAGGACGGTAAGGAGGAGTATAAGAGCCTCCTCGAGGTATCGAAGTAATACACCTTATTATATATAGGCAGCTGCGGCCCAATGACGGGCTGCGGCTGCTCGGTTTTTTGCTAATGACGCTGTCATGAAAAAGATTTTCCTGTTCTCACTGCTGTCGCTGGTCGCTTTGACATCATCGGCGCAGAACAAAAGAGAGTTGCATATCCTTTCTATCAACGACCCTCATGCTGCCATCGAGTGTATGCCGCGACTGGGCTATGTGGCCGACTCGTTGCGTGCTCTTTATCCCGACTTACTGATACTCTCGGCTGGCGATAACCGTTCGGGCGATCCCATCAACGATATGTATGATATTCCTGCTTATCCCATGGTGGCGCTGATGAACCAGATAGGTTTCCGGGCTACGGCTGTCGGTAATCATGAGTTCGACTCCGGGCAGGAAGGACTGGCGCGTCTTATCAATCTGGGAGCTTTCTCGACGCTCTGCGCCAATATGGCTCCCGACCCGAAGTTCAAGATGCATGTGAAACCTTATCAGATATTCGACTGCGGCGGTATATCCGTCGGTGTCCTCGGTATCACGGCACTTGGCTCAATGGGAACGCCCGAGAGTCATCCCACACGTCTGAAGGATATTGGTTTTATGGATCCCCTGAAGACCATTCAGCAGTATCAGTTCCTGCGTGAGCGCTGCGATGTCGTGCTGTTGCTGTCGCATCTTGGCTATACCGACGATGTGAAGTTCTCGGCAGAGCTGCCTTGGGTGGATATCATCGTTGGCGGTCATTCGCACACACAGCTGGAGGGTGGCGAGTTGCACAATGGCATTCTCATCACCCAGAACTCGAAGAGCCTGAAGAACGCTACGCACTCTACGCTGGTGCTCGACGGTCAGAAGATTGTCGAGAAGAAGGCAGAGCGTATTGCTATTGCCGGACAGAAAAACGTGAATACGACCATGGTGCAAATGGTGCACTTCTTCAGCGAGAACCCCGCTTTCAAGCGCGTCCTCGCCGTAGCAGAGACACCGTTCGACTGTAACGAAGAACTTGGTTGTATGGTCTGCGATGCCTATGTGGCTGAAACCGGTGCCGATATTTCTTATCAGAACTCCGGTGGCGTGCGTATTGAGAACCACGCTGCAGGCGACTTCACCATGGGCGATGTCATGAAGATGGATCCCTTCCAGAACGACCTGATGGAACTCAGTGTCAGCGGTAAGGAGCTGGCCGCGATGCTCATTGCCTGTTACGACAACGACAAGCAGCGCTTCCCCTATGTCAGCGGCATCACCTGTGACATTGTGAAGAACGCTGCCGACGGCAAAATTAAGAAGCTGACGCTGCTTGATAAGAACGGCCGTAAGCTGAACCTGAAGCAGACCTACCGCGTGGTGTCCAATAGCTATTCGGTGGCCGTCAGTCCTACGAGCCGTAAGGACGAGGGACGGAGTCTGGGCATCACGACGCCCGACGTTATTAAGAACTATTTGGAACATCAGGGCCGCGTCAGCTATCAGGGCCGTCGCTGCCTGAATATCATAGAGAAATAACATTATTAACTTAACCATTATACAATTATGGCTTATACAGAAACAACGACTACGGGTTATGGAACCCGTGTAGGCAACTCCTTCAAGGCCATCGGAACAGGATTTTTGATGTTCCTGGCCGGTACCGCCCTGCTGTGGTGGAACGAGGGACGCGCTGTGAAAACAGAGAAAATGCTCGACGAGGCCGGTGGCGCCTACGTCGAGATGACTAATCCCGAGAAGAAAGATGCCTCACTCGAAGGCGAACTGATTTGCGGTACCGCTATGGCTACCACCGAGGATTCGCTCAGCGACAATCAGTTTGGTATCGGTGCCAAGGCTATCTCCATCCGCCGCACGGTGGAGTACTACCAGTGGGTGGAGAATGTCAAGGAGACCAAGAAGGATAAACTGGGTGGCTCTGAGGAGGTTACGAAGGAATATACCTATAAGAAAGAGTGGGTGAGCCGTCCCGTGGAGTCGTCAGACTTTAAGGATCCCGCTTATCAGAAGAAGAACATGGTGCTCACCACCGTTGAGGAAGACGAGAAGTATGCCGAGAACGTATCGTTCGGTGCTTACAAGCTCAGCGAGAGTCTTATTCACAGCATCTCTTCACGCGAGGCTATGGAGCTGGCAATTTCCGAGGACCTACTGAAGCAGATTGATAAGAGCACTCAGACCGCTTACGAGCGTTTCTATGGTGTTCAGCAGAAGAACCAGCAGCCCGTCGAACAGCCTGCTGTAACGGCAGAAGTCTCTGACTCTGCTAAGGCCGTCAACGACTCCATCAACAACGCTATGGCCAATGCCGAGAACAAGAAAGACTTGGAGTATATCCATCAGGCAGGCAACGTGCTCTACTACGGTCGTGTGCCCGGTTCTCCTGAGGTTGGTGACGTTCGTGTGACGTTCGAGAAGGTTGTTCCTGCCAAGGTGACGGTGATGGCCGTTGTCGATGGCGACACCTTCAAGCCCTTCAAGGCTAAGAACGGCAAGCGTTTCCAGACCCTCGTCATGGGTAAGAAGACCGGCGACGAGATTATTGAGGACGCCAAGGCTACCAACAGCTTCTGGACTTGGGCACTCCGCTTCATCGGTGCTCTCATCGTTATCGGTGGTCTGAAGGGCATCTTCGGCTTCATCGAGATGATTCTCAAGGTCGTTCCCTTCATTGCCGGTATCTTCGGCTGGGGCGTGGGCATCGTCTGCACCGTTGTCGGTGTCGTCTGGTCGCTCATCGTCATCGCTGTTGCCTGGCTCTTCTACCGTCCGCTGCTCGGCATCGCCCTGCTGGCTGTGGCAGGCTTCCTCATCTGGGTATTCGCCTTCAAGGGCAAGGACAAGCTGAAGGAGCTCGCCTCTAAGGCCCGTCAGCCTCAGGCACAGCCCGTACAAACAGAGAATGTCTAACTTTAAATATTTACGATTATGGCAATTTTAGGTGCATTTTTTGGAATTATCTTTGCTGTAGCCCTCATCATCATTGGCTACTTCATTTCCACCCAGCGTTCGCTGGTAAATCTCGATGAGTTGTGTAAGAACGCCCTCAGTCAGATTGAGGTACAGCTCAACTCCCGTTTCGATGCCGTCATTGCTCTGGCAAAGACCGCAGCCAAGTATGCTGAGCACGAGTCGCAGACCATCATTGAGACCATTCAGGCTCGTGGTGGTAACACCGGCGCAGCTGCTCCTGCTGCAGCATCACCCGCAGCCATCAATCAGCAGGCCGATCTTCTCGGTCAGATGATGGGCCGTCTGAACGTAGTCTTCGAGCGCTATCCTGAGCTCAAGGCAAGCGACCTCTACAATGAGGCACAGCGCGGTCAGAAGGAGTACGAGGAGAACGTCCGTCTCTCACGCATGGTTTACAACGACACTGCTACCAAGATGAACCGCATGGTTCGTCAGTGGCCCTCCAGCATCGTTGCTTCCATGCTCCACTTCGACGTGAAGGACTACCTGAAGGTCGATGACGAGAAGAAGAAGGACTATCCTAACCTCGACGAAGCATTCCAGAAGTAACCCATCGCGTTACTCCATTGCGACGTCCCGTCGCAATACAAAATCTCCGAAGCCCTGCCGCTTCGGAGATTTTTTATCCATTTATGTGTTAAAATACAAAAAAATAACAAATTTTTATTGTTATTCAAAAAAAATGTGTATCTTTGTGGCGTGCATTGTATGATAGCACAAGCCGATTTGCTCAGAACTCGCCGGTTGGGTTACATATCAAGAGAAACAGGCTGACTATTAACCTAATGTGAAGAACAGATGTGGAGAAACATACTTTTGACAATTATTATAGCTCTACTGCTAACATGCTGTACCAAGGAGGGTGACACGATATATCTGCCGACGCCTGGTGAGCGGCAGCCCGCTACCACGCCATTGGTGACAGTCATTTATGGCCCTAACAGTCTGGGCGACCGCTCGTATAACGACCTGATTTACAAGGGTGTGGAAGCCGCGGCCAAGAAGTACGGCCTGCGTACCCTGCAGCTGTCGCCTGAGAGCGAGGCGCAGGGCCTGGCCTACGTGGAGACGATGTTTCAGCAGATGGAGAACCTGAACGACACCGTGCGCCGACTGTTCATCACCCCCAGCCCCGTCTATGATGCCTATATCCGTGCCAACAACAAGCGACTGGAAAAGAACCCCTACGCCGACCTGCTGTATATGGAGACCACCACGCCGCTTGAGGGCAAGGGCTCCACATTCTACATCGACTACTACGGTGCGATGTATATGAGCGGCTGTATGGCGCAATATGGGGCCTCCGAGCTGGTGTCGCTGCTGCTGGCCAACCCCTACACGCAGACCGTCGTCGAGGCGGGAGAAGGATTCCAGGCGGGATTTTACGACACGCCATCGCTAAGCACAGACTACCCCCTTGCGTTGCACGTCCGCTATCTGAGCGACCAGCCGGTGGGCGGTTTCACGATAGCCGACTCAACAGCCACCCGTATCATCTATGAGGAAACCCGATATAAGACAGGTGGAAAAGGCGTAAACCATGTCACCTTCGTACCCATTTGCGGCGGAGCCATGCACGCATTCTACCGTGGCTCAAGGAGAGAAATGCTCTTCTACAGATACGTCGGCATTGACGGCGATATGAATGCTGACAAGGATTACTGCATATTCTCAACCCTGAAGCACATTGACAAGGTAATGGTAGACTATGTCTGCTTATGGCTCAACGGCTCCATGCCTAAACACCAGACGCTCGGACTCGCCGACGGTGCTACCGACGTGGTGATTTCAGATTTCACATATAAGACCTTACTTAGCGGAACCACCCTATGGCATAATGGACCGAATATGGACAGCCTGCGCCAAGTGGCCATCAGAAAGGAGGTGGAGCGGTATGAAAAATAAATTGATAATTGATAATTTACAATTGATAATTAATGTCCGGTGGACAGCCACGATATTGTGCCTTTTCCTCCTTCTTACGGGTTGTAAGACGGAAGACGACACTATCGTGTATAAGGACTCGCGGCGATGGGTGGAGAAGACGGTGGCCGTGGTGGCACCGCTCAACGACCCCATCATGAAGGCCCGCTTGGAGCGCACTGCCGGGTGGATGCTGCAGAACCTGCACAACGCCCAGCTACACGACACACTCTGCATTGAACTGAAATTAGAGTGGTACGATGAATACGGTAACGACCTGAAGGCATTAGGTGAACGACTGGCCAAACGCGACGACCTGCTGGCCGTCATCGGACCCTTCGACAGCGACAACGTGGAGCAGTTGGCGCCTTACTGCCAGCAGACGCACAAACCGCTCATCCTGCCTACTGCCACTAGCGAGACCGTCATCCGACGATTTGCCATCACCAGTACGGGCGACGGACAGCAGCCCTTCCTCTGGTCGCTCACCGAGACCGACGTATCGCTCTCTGAGGTGATGATGAGCCTCTATGCCTACAGACTCAGCATGCAGGGCGGCACGTTGATCTATGGTGAAAACGACGCAGGGCTCTTTGCACCTGCCAGTACCTACGGACAGACGTTCATCGAATGGGCTCCTTTCCAGGCAGCCGAACTGGGGCTCGGCTTCAGGTATTGTGAGCAGTATGCCGATGACGCGACGCTCTACCAAGACATGCGACAATACTTAGACAATCTTCCTATATTTGCCATTGAAATTCCTCAGTTTGTCGTCGCACTGAATGAAGAGCAGATCTATCAGATTGCTCGTATTCGCAGCGAATGGTGGGATATCGATCCTGACGACCCTTCGCTGGATAATGATATATCTGCTATTGCGCGTGTCTATTGGGCCCCCGTCTATTACGTCTGCAGCAACCTTACCGACGAGGGCATACAGGCACTCGGCAATCGCGGCATAGCACTAACTAACGGTTATCAGGGCTTTTCGCCATACGCCGACCCGATGACGGGCTTCGAGATGAGTTACGAGACACGCTACGATACTAAGCCCACCTTTGCCGAGTGTAAGTTTTACGACGCCCTGCTGCTGGCTGCCTTCGCGGCGGACTATATGGAGCACCAACCGGATGTGGATAACCTCAACGATGCCATCATCGACATCTGCACTACCGACCATTTCCTGTCAGGCCACGCATGGAGCGAGATGGGCATGGAACTCTACCTTTCTGCTTTGGAGCAGGGGCAGCTGTTGGGGTTCAAGGGTGCCTCGGGCCCTGTGCAGTTCGATAGTGAGTGCTACACTGCCGCGCTGAACTCGACCTACGTCAATTGGATTATCAATGAGGGTCGCTTGTATCATCAAAGTTATTACAGTTCCCATGGAAATGCCCAAACGGCGAAGACGCTGGCTTCGTGGAACTGGCTGGTGGAGAATGCCGAAGAGAAGTTCGACAAACAATACAACAAGAGCTTTGTTCCCATCAACTATCCCGCCCTCAGCGACCAGTACGCCGTGCTGGTGCAGGGCAGCAACGGTTGGGAGAACTACCGCCACGAGGCCGACGTGCTGAGTATCTACCAGATGCTGAAGGCCAAGGGCTACAGCGACGACCATATCATCCTCGTCAGTGCCGACGACTGTGCCAACGCTTCGGAGAATATTGACAAGGGCGCCGTGCGCACCGACCCCAACGGCAAGAACCTGCGCGAGGGTGCCGTGATCGACTACCGCAATGCTGACCTCACGCCGCAGGACATCTGCAACATCCTCAGGGGCGTGAAGACCGACAAGACCCCCGTGGTATTACCCGCCGATGCCGGACAGAACGTGCTCTTCTTCTGGAGCGGTCACGGGCGCAGTAAGGCCGTCAACGGCATCAACGAGATGGCGTGGCGCGACCTGCCCACAGGTCAGGGCATGACGGCCGACCTGCTCGCACAGACGCTCCGCGAGATGGCCGACAACAAGCAGTTCCGACAGGTGCTCGTCTGCCTGGAACCCTGCTATTCGGCCAACATGGGACAGGCCCTTGAGGGCATACCCGGTGTACTGGCCATCTGCTCGGCAGGGGCCTACGAACAGTCGTTTGCTGACTCGTGGAGTAACGAACTCGGTGTGTGGATGTGCGACCGCTTCAGCCGCAACCTCGTAGGCCATGTCTCTGAAAACCCCGACGGTACCTACCGCGACCTCTACCTCTACTGCGCCCAGCACACGCTCGGCTCGCACGTTGGAATCTACAACTATACCAACTTCGGCAACCTTTATACCAATGGACCGAAGGAGTTCTTTGTCAAAAAAAACAACTAAAATACAAATGTTACTATGAAAAAGAATCTATTATGGATGCTTGCCGCCATCCTTTTCTGCGGCACAAGCTTGCTGACAGCATGTAGCGACAGCGATGAAGCAGACACCCCTCCTGTTATCGAAAATCTTGCCGAGAAGATTCAGGGCAAATGGATGATGGCCGAGGTCAACGGCAAGCCTGTACCTACGGACTCCAAACAGGTACTCACTTACGAACAGGGCTCGAAGTTCTATTACACCCTGTCCATCAGTGCCATCAGCGACCTGAACGTGTGGGTAAATCACAACCAAGGCACCTACTACATCAATGGTAACAAGTTGTCACAGATTGTCGAACTGTCCGATGCCGGGATAAAGTTCACCCATTCGCCAAACATCATTTCCATTACCGACAATGAAATGGATCTCATTACCAACAACGAAACATTTGTCGATGGCAAATCTTACAGAGTTACAAAAGACATGAGGGAACGTAAGGTACGCGTAACCCACGACTATAGTGCAGACATTATCGGCACCTGGGAGGGACGCCGCACCAGCAAAGAGGATGCGTACAGCGACGGTGAGCTACATCGTTGGCAATACAATGCCGACGGCACCTACGTCTACTACCGCCAGAACGAGAAGGGAGAGTGGGTTGCCGACGTTAACTCCATGGCAGAATATTTCGTAGATGGTATTCTACTCTGTGCGCGCTGGAAGAATGTCGGCAACGACAAGGAGTATCGTGAGAGTTGGGAGATAGCATCCATCGATAACAATACCATGAAATGGACCGCTATTCGTGAAAAAGCCGACGGCTCTACCTACACGGCCGACTTCAGCATGACGCGTGTGGATACTGATGAGGAAAAGACGCTGACTGGTGAGTGGTGCACCACCGTTAACCGGAAAGACATCGATGAAGATGCCGACGAAAACGATGTTAGCTACTTGATGGTCACCTTTGACGAGAACGGCGTCATCACGGAACGGGTCTACTCCGGAAATAAGACGGAGCCTATCAGTCGATGGGAACGTATGCGCCGCCACGGCATCTATTCCATTGACAAAGCTACCCATACTGTCACCATGAAAAACATCTCTGTGACACCCTCCACAGCGAAATACAGTTTTGACAAGGAACAGCTCGTCCTCGAATTCATCGACGATGAGACCCCAGGAAACAAGATGTCAATAACACTTCACCACCCATCCATAGCTGAAAAAGAACTCTTTTCCGTTTACAACTATTCCATAGAGGCCGACGACTATGTCGGCAAATGGTTCGGTGTCAGTGAACACAACGGACTCTACACCTATGTGATGAACGACTTTACCGAAGGCCACGAACTGCACACCATTCGTTATTCGGTTTACGAAAACAAGTGTACCCGCACCGTCACTACCCGGTACTACAACGAAGCCGACGTGGACGAAGAAGAGTACGACGAGCCGACAATAGAAATTCACGACGCCGACGACTATTCCAAGTCCACTCTCTACTGGTGGAGAATAGAAGGCAACAATCTCGTGCTGGGTGTGTGGGAATACGAGCAGATGTTCTCGACATTCCACCCCCTTACGCAGGCGGACATCGACAAAATGGCCGAGTTGGACAAAATGAGTGAAGGAAAAGACTAATAACCATTGAACACAATTCAGTAAACAATAAAACGAGAATATCATATGCAAAAACTAAGATTTCTATTAGCCCTTTGGCTGACGATAGCAGCCGCAAGTGCATGGGCCGACACCAATGATGCGGTGACGGCACCCAATCAGACGGTCGACTCCATCCCCGACCAAGTGAAGATGGGCGACGGCACGATGGTGACAGCCCGCCGACTGCCCAAACGGGCACCCGACGAGGACTATACCTATACTTATAAAGGTGTGAAGTACACGTACATCACCGGTAAAAACTACACCCGTTTCTTCGACACCAGCGTACACCAACCGTGGGACAACACCTATCAGTATCGCTTCGATGATGACAGCTGGTTGCGTTACGACAGCAGCGATGGAGCCCCCTACGTGGTGGCGGCCA
>Ga0265298_10007788_pt1 | contig 12944 bp, 6 predicted proteins | sample AusTroGonzalo_MG_3_FD_193486 | JGI IMG/M metagenome (GOLD analysis project Ga0265298, IMG submission 193486) | Bovine rumen microbial communities from tropical cattle in Woodstock, Queensland, Australia - Gonzalo_01 | ecosystem: Host-associated > Mammals > Digestive system > Stomach > Rumen ... | reverse complement strand
GAGCGGATTGGCGTGCATCTGATCGTAGCGGCGCCGATTGTTGCTCAGGTCGATGGCGGCGAAGATGGCCCGCTGCATCGGATCGGAGAGTGCCTTGTTCTTGCCGGCGATGTCGTAGCCCGTACCGTGGTCGGGTGAAGTACGGACGATCGGCAGGCCGGCCGTGAAGTTCACGCCGCTGTCGAAGGCCAGTGCCTTGAAGGGAATCAGGCCCTGGTCGTGGTACATGGCCAGCACGGCGTCGAACTGCCCGTGCATGTGGATGCTGAAGAAGCCGTCGGGCGAATACGGGCCGAAGGCCAGGATGCCCTCCTTGTTGGCGGCGTTGATGGCCGGGGTGATGGTTTCGATTTCTTCGCTGCCGAGCGAGCCGCCGTCTCCGGCGTGCGGATTGAGGCCCATCACGGCGATCTTGGGCTTGATGATGCCGAAGTCGCGTTTAAGAGAGGCATTCATCAGCCGGAGTTTGCTGAGGATGGTCTCGATGTTGATGGCGCCGCTGACCTTGGAGAGCGGGAGGTGGTTCGTCACGACACCGACGCGGAGGTTCTCTGAGCAGAGGAACATCAGGCCGTCCTGGCAACCGAATTCATGGATCAGGTATTCGGTGTGGCCCGGGAAGCCGAAGCCCATCTCTGCGACCGTGTGCTTGTTGAAGGGCGCGGTAACGATGGCGTCGATGGCGCCGCGCTTGGCATCGGCCACAGCGGCCTGCAGGGCGATGATGGCGGCCTTGGCACCGTCAGGCGTGGGCTGGCCGATTTCCATGGCCATGCTTTCAGGCACGGCGTTGATGATGTTGATGCGTTTGGAACGGGCGTCCTCGGCGGCATTGATCACATTGGTCGCCACCTGCTCGACATCGGGCAGGAACTTGCGGTAGATGCCGAAGAAACGGGAAGATCCGTAGAGCACGATGACGCAGTTCTCGAGGATGCGTGCATCGGCCAATGCTTTGATTATAACCTCATATCCTATACCATTGGTATCGCCCTGAGCGATGCCTACCACTATCTTGTCTTTCATAACAATTACTAAATTACGTCTACTCGACTTTGGGTGCGTGAGGCCCACGCACTTTTTTCTTTTTCACCCCCTTCGCCCCCTCAAGGGGGATGTGGCCCTCCGGGCCGGGCACTTCGTGCCTGTTATTCTATCAAACATCTCAACCGGACGAAAAGTACATCCGTTTAGACCGTGCAATTTACAAAAAATTTCTATATTTGTGTATGTCTCAAATGTTGGACAGTGATATCAAGTACCTGCCGGGCGTGGGGCCGAAGCGGGCCGAGCTTTTAAACAAAGAGCTGGGCATCAGTACGTTCCGCGACTTGCTTTACTATTTCCCTTTCCGCTATGTCGACCGATCCCGCTTCTACAGCATACGGGAAATCGATTCGTCTTCGGCCTACATCCAGCTGCGCGGACGCATCACCCGCATCGAGAAAGTGGGCCAGGCGCGCTCGCAGCGCCTGGTCGCACGCTTCAGCGACGGAACAGGCTCCATCGACCTGGTCTTCTTCAAGGGACTCAAATGGATGGAAGACAAACTGAAGGTCGGACCGGAATACGTGGTCTTCGGCAAGCCTTCCGTCTTCGGACAGAGCTGGAACCTGGTCCACCCGGAAATTGACCTGGCCACGGAAGAACGCCTTGCGCAGCTGGGCGTGATGATGGGCGTCTATTCCAGTACGGAGAAACTCCACAACGCCGGCATCACCAACAAATTCTTCGAAAAAATCATCGGCACGCTGCTCGACAAGGTACTCGGCACACTCGAAGAGACTCTGCCGGCCTGGATCCGCGAGGAAAAGCACCTGGCCCCGCTCACTTTCGCCCTGCAAAATATCCATTTTCCCGCTTCGATCCAGGATTTGCAGCGGGCACAGCGACGCCTGAAATTCGAGGAGCTGTTCTACCTCCAACTTTCGCTGTTGCGGCAGAAAAGCATCCGCATGCGGGCTGACAGCGGGGTGGTGTTCCGCCGCATCGGGGACTATTTCAACAAGACCTACGAAGCGCTGCCTTTTCCGCTGACCGGCGCCCAGAAGCGCGTGCTCAAGGAGATCCGGGCCGATGTGGCCAGCGGCAAGCAGATGAACCGCCTGCTGCAGGGCGACGTGGGCAGCGGCAAGACGCTCGTGGCGGTACTGGCGGCCATGATGGCGCTCGACAACGGCTACCAGGCCTGCGTCATGGCGCCTACCGAAGTGCTGGCCAACCAGCACTATCAAAGCATGCAGAAGTTCCTGGCCCCGTCCGGTGCCCGCGTGGAACTGCTGACCGGCAACACGAAGGCGAAAGAGCGCGAAGCGATCCACAGTGGCTTGCGTGACGGTTCGGTGCAGATTCTGGTGGGGACGCACGCCCTGATTGAAGATACGGTTCAGTTCCGGAACCTGGCCCTGGCCGTCATCGACGAGCAGCATCGTTTCGGGGTGGAACAGCGCTCGAAACTCTGGTCGAAATCGGCTGTTGCGCCGCACGTGCTGGTCATGACGGCAACGCCGATTCCGCGGACCCTGGCCATGACGCTCTATGGCGACCTGGACGTGTCGGTGCTCGACGAACTGCCGCCGGGGCGCAAACCGGTCGAGACGGTACACTGGACCGAAAACCGCCGCGGCGACCTCTTCAATTTCATGCGACAGCAGATTGCCCGCGGACGGCAGGTTTTCGTGGTCTACCCGCTCATCAAGGAGTCGGAGAAGATGGACTACAAGAATCTGGAAGAGGGATACTTGCATATTACGGAGGCCTTCCCGGCACCGAAATATGTGACAGCAGTGGTCCACGGCAAGCAGAAGGCCGAAAACAAGGCTTACGACATGGATCTCTTCGCGAAAGGCCGGGCTCACATCCTGGTGGCCACTTCGGTCATCGAGGTGGGCGTGGACGTGCCAAACGCGTCGGTCATGGTCATCGAAAGCGCTGAGCGCTTCGGCCTGTCACAGTTGCACCAGCTGCGCGGCCGCGTGGGTCGCGGCGCCGAAAAGTCATACTGCATCCTGATGACGGGCTACAAGCTGAGCAACGAGTCGCGGCAGCGCATCGAACTGATGTGCGCCACGAGCGACGGCTTCGAGTTGGCGGAAGCCGACCTGAAGATGCGCGGCCCCGGCGACTTCGAAGGAACGCGCCAGAGCGGCCTGGCCTTCGACCTGCACATCGCCGACCTGGCGAAGGATTCCCCGGCCCTGCTGGAAGCCCGCGAGCTGGGCGAAAAGATCCTGGCCGCCGACCCCTTCCTCGAACACATCGAAAACCGCCTCCTCGCCGAGCAGCTCCGCACCCTGCGGCTCGACACGACCGTCAAGGATTACTCGAAGATCTCGTAGAGAATGATCAATTTGCTTTAAAAGGGTTCTCGGCAAACAGCACGAAACGGTGGGTGCTCAGGAACTCGTCGTAGTGGTCCGGCTCTTGTTTCAAAAGTATTTGACACCACTTCCGTTCCATTGCTTTGAACCCTCCGCCGTGATTCATGATCCAGTCGTGACACAATTCGTGGATGATCACATAATCCGTGAATTTGGCTGGATATGCCATCAATTTCGGGTCGAAGGTTAACTTTTCTGCTCCTGTATTGCAAGCATAGGCCCTGCTCAGTGATTTATATTCTATTTGCTCGAAACGACGGCCAGGATATATCTGGATCCCCCATTTTCTTACCCGCTCAGGAAAATAAGCCTCGGCGGCGCTGAAAAGAACCTTTTTAAAGTAGTTCAGCAGGTACAGCTGCATGTTTTCCTTTGAAAAGTCATAATCTGCGGGGCAATCCACCCACCAGACACCGTCGGAGTCCTGGCTGTGCGAGATTTTCGGCAGGTCTGTCTTCCTTACCCTCATCTTGAAAAGCGGGTAGTCCAGGGCGAAGGTTTCGTCAATCTCCTTGATTCCATTGTTTCGGAGTTTGCGGATTCTTTCCTCGAAATGCGTTTTGATGAATTCATCCATCGTATAGTCGGACATGTACTGGAGTACACGATCCATATAGATGGTTGCGCCATCAGGGCGGTAATTATTCACACAGGTACTGCTTGTCTGGTGCAGTTCAATGTCTCCCCAACGGGTGCCCTTCCTTACGATTATCTTCCTGGGTTTCCTGTTGAAAGCGAAGCATAACCATTCCAGCCGATGGGTATCCGAATCAAAAAACGCCTTTTGCAAGGAGAACACGATGTTGAAGACGGCTACTACCTCATCCCTGTCAATGATGGGAATGAGAGCTTTGCATGTCTGCTCCTCGGCGTTCTCTTCATACAATGGGAAACGGCGTTCCTGATTATCCCGGAAAACATCATCCCCGGCTACAAAGAAATGCACATACCGGACGGCAGGGTCGCTTTGAAGCAGTTCACTGATCGCTGGTGGAATCTCACCTCCTTTCCAGGCCGATGCAATCTTCTGGCACTTATAGAGAAGATGGGGGGATAACATCTGACAAAGCTAGCTATACCCGGACGATATCCCCGGCTGCGACGTACCACAGCCAGCCTTCGACGGCGGGGTAGCCCATCTGCTGCAGGAGGGAGACATATTCCTTGACTTGGTCGAAGTGGGCGGAATCGGGGGCGCCGAACTTGTAGTCGATGACGATGACACGGCTGCCGTCGGGTGCCAGCAGTACGCGGTCGGGACGTTTGATTTTGCCGTCAGCGTCGACGATGGAGGCTTCGTTCATCACGCGGAAGGTACCGTCAAACCAGTGGCGGTGGCCGCTCTGCGCCTCAAGCTCGGTGTCAACCTCGATGGCCGCCATGTCGCGATGCCTTTTGATGCCCTGCCGGCGTGCGCTTTCTTCCTGCGCGAAATAATCTTTCCCGTGCAGCGAGAGTTTCAGCCGCTTGGCGGACTTGGGACCGCTGACAAATACGGGCTGGGGATCGTCAATCAGCTTCGTAGTTTCCTCTTTCCGGACAAAAGGCTGACGGGACCCGGCTTCAATGCTTGTAAAATCTTGCTTTCCCTTCGAAAGATACAGATACAACGTGTTCTCAATGCTGGAAGGCCGGACATCCTTATCGGTATCCGGGAGCGGCGCATAGACCAGCAGCCGGGTGCGCGCCCGCGTGAACGCCACGTACCAGGTATTGATGACATCGATATGCTCCAGGATTCGTTCGTTCTGATAGTCCTCCCGGAAATAACTGTCCATCATCGCTGAGGAAGCCTTGATCGGGATCAGGGGCGGACCATCGAGCGAGTCCGGGCAGTGGCACCAGAGGGTCGGCTGCCGCCAGGCGCTGGGCGTGAACGATTCACTGCAGAAAGGAATGATCACGGCATCGAGCGAAAGCCCCTTTGACTTATGGATGGTCATGATGCGCACAGCGTTCTGTCCGTCGGGCGCACAAATGGATTTCTTGCAACCGGCCTCGTTCCACCACTGGACGAAGGCGCGCAGGGACGAGCCGTACTTTTCCTGAAAAGCCAGCACAGCATCGAGGAAAGCGTGGATGAAAGGCAGATCCGATTCTCCGTGCGACAGGATGCCATCGGAAAGCAGTTGCTCGCAGATCTTGTAGAGAGCGCCCTCGAGCTTCCCGGGCAACTTGTTTTTGATGTCACGTACCATCAATTCGCTCACGGGGTCGTCGGGATTGACCTTCCAGTTCAGGATGGACATCAACTTCGAGATGCAGGGAGAACTGCCGATCAGCAGCGAATCTTCGGTGATGACATTGATGTTTTCCGCCATCAGAGCCGCCGCGACGGCTGCTCCTTCGGAATTGCGGCGCACCAGTACGCCGATTTCCTTATAGGCATAACCCTCGTCATGGAGCGTGCGGATGTCGGAAATCATCCGCTTAAGCGCCGTTTCCCGCCAGGAGTGGCCCTTGTCGTCTTCTTTCGGAAGGAATTCCAGACGGACGTACCCTTTAGGGTCACCCTTCCGCTTGTCCGGAATGGATTGCTCACAGTCCGAATAGATTTCCTTGACGGCTGCACCGACATCGGCGCGGTCCGCATCGGCCGACAGGACCTCTTCCAGATGGAGGAAAACATCGTTGTTGAACTTCATGACGGCCTCTCCGCTGCGCCAGTTCTCGTCGAGCGGATTGTCGTCATCCCCGTCATGAAACAGGCCATCGGAAAGGTCGCGCCTGAGATAATCGCTCATCAACCGCCAGTCGGAACCGCGCCAGCGATAAATCGACTGTTTGATGTCACCCACCACCAGACTGCGGCCACCGGAAGCCTGGCTGTTGCGGAAGAGCGGGCGGAAATTGTTCCACTGCATCAGGGAGGTATCCTGCGCCTCATCGAGCATCAGGTGATCGTAGCGGTTGCCGATCTTCTCATAGATGAAAGGCGTATCATCCTCGGCGATGATGCGGTTCAACAGATCGGTGGACAACTGCAGCAGCACGACATTGTTTTCCCGCAGGTATTCGTCCAGCAAACGTTGCAGGTCGCCGTAGATTCCCAGCAGATACAGGTTTTTACGAATCAGGACTGCCGTGTTGCGGAGCCGGAGCGGATCGCCCAGATGGGTACGCACCCGTTCGAATTGCGCAGCCAGTGCTGCCGGAACGGGGAACTTGTTGACAGCGCCCTGTATCCGTTTTTCGGAAGGCATTTTCTGCTCAAGAACATGCGTGGCCCATTTCTGGAAAATCATCGTCGGACCATTTGTCCCGTAATAAAAGGTATCAGGACGCTGGCCATTGTCCTTCATAAGCTGCACGCCTTCGAGGCCGATGGTTTCCGCTTCCTTCTCATAATCTTTGATGATACCGTCAATCTTATTCAGAAACGCCTTCAGCGAGTCCCTATCAGCCAGCGCAGTCGATCCCTGTCCTGCCTGCCGCAGCTGCAGCAGGAAGTTCTCATTGAGAAACTGTCCTGCCATTTTCTTCAGCGGCCAGGCGACATTCCAGTCCTCGCCATTCCTGACCAGGTCGAAGGTGTATTCTTTCAGCCAGTTGAAAAGCGGGCCCCGATTCGGATCCTCAAGCGATGCCAGCAGCTGGTCGACCACCTGGTCGAGAACGGCCCCGGTATCGAGTTCCACCCGGTAGGAAGCATATTGCCCGATTTCCCGGGCAAAAGCCCGCATCACGGTCTGGAAAAACTTGTCGATGGTACTTACGCTGAAGCAGGAATAATCGTGGAGGATCTTGCGCAGACGGATTGTAGCAGCGTCGGCCTGGGGACCTTTCAGGGACATCTTGTGCAATTCCTCGATAACCCGGGACTTCATCTCGTCGGTGGCCTTGTTGGTAAAGGTCACGGCCAGGATATGCTTGTAGCTCTGCTCATCGCCGGAGAGCAGCAAGTCGATGTACGATTGCGTGAGACAGTGGGTCTTTCCACTGCCGGCCGAGGCCCTGAGGATGGTTACTCCTTGTTGCATAGCCGCTTGAAATTACAATATTTGCACACGGAGTCATCGGGATCTCCCGCTGTGTCCGGATAAGGTTCGAAAGGCTTGGACGCGTCGAAGATTTCCTCGATGACCTCCAGCACTTTCTCCTCAAATTCATCGAGCCGGGCAGCATCCACCGTATAATCCCTGATGTCTTCCGTAAAGACCGATCGCAGAGAATAGATGCAGGGATGGTAACTGATGTCCGGCCGGGGCGCCCGGCGGTTCATCAGCAGGGCGTAGAAATACAACTGGAAAGCGATGTGGGGCCTGTCCGTTCCTTTGCTGCTGTCGAAGAGTTCATCCACCGACTTGCAGCTGTCCTTCTTCACTTTTCCGGTCTTGTAATCGACGATGCGGACGATGCCGCGCTGGATGCTGTCCAGGCGGTCGATATAACCAAAAAGCTGTACGGATCGTTTGGATTTAGGCAGGGTCACCCGTAAATCGACGGGTTTCTCCGTATCGATGAGATAGAAGTTTCCTTTGGCAGCCAGTTCCCGGTCCACTTCCACCACACGTTTCACAAAAAGTATGATCAATTCTTTGAGAATCAGGTTCTGTCCGGAAATTTCCGGAATTTTCCTGTCGGAGAATTCCTTAATGACCAGGGCATCGAGGATGGCTCCGTCCGGGCCGAAAAGCTGTTTCTCGGACAAATCCTGCGCAGAGACCAGATGTTCTCTGAACGGCTTGTAGAGATGATCCATCACGGCGTGGAAGATGGAACCGAACAAGCCGGCATCCAGGTCTTCCACCACTTCGTCTTGTTCCCGGATCCCTTCCACAAACTCATAGTAGAAGCGAAGCGGACAGTTGAGATACGTGTTGAGCGATGAAGCAGAAAACACCTTATCGCCGCTGACAAACAGCTCTTCGAGCTTCTTCATGACCGCTGCATCTTTTTCTACCTGGCACAGCGGGCTGACCGCTGAAGATTCCGCAATCGCATAAGTGGCCACTTTTTCGACCAGCGGCACTTTGTAGAGGTAGCGGAGCTGCTTGATGAAACGGCTCTCCTCGCCGCTCTGCATGCCTTCGGTACGGGAGTCGTAGAGGAGGTAGATGCGCCGGGCGCGGCAGATGCTACGGTAGAAATAATACGACCACATGGCGTCCTGCTGCTCGTAGGTGGGCAGGCCGAAACCCAGGCGCAGGTTAAAGGGGATGAACGAAGCGCTTACGCTGCGCGAAGGGAAGATGCCTTCACCGACCGAGAGCATAATGACGGTTTCGAAATCGAGCGCGCGGGTTTCCAGCGGGCCCATGATCTGCAGGCCGCTGAGGGGTTCTCCTTCAAAAGGAATCTTGACCAGTGCGATGTACTGGGCCAGGAGCCGGTACCAGGTCCGGGGCTCCAGCGTCTCCAGCGGGAGGCCCATACCTTCCAGTTCGCACACGGCTTCGTGGTAATGAGAGAGGAATTCGCGTTCCAGCGGGCTCTGGCCGGGCTGCACCTGTTCCAGGATGGCCTTGAGCCAGGCAGGGATGGCATCGGTCCGTGTGATGACCTGGAAGACGGTGGTACAAATGCCGCCGGGGGCGGCCAGTCGCTCGGCCGGCACGAAAATCAGGTTCTCTTTGCGAATTGCCTGCTTCAAGGCGGAAATCTGCTGCGAATCGGCGGCTGCCGTGAGATAGGGATGCTCCAGCAGGTCCACCACGTCGCGGTGGTAGAAACCCCAGCGTCCGTTGCGCTGTCGGGCATTGGCCTGCAGGAGCTCCAGCAGCTGGAAGATCTGGACGCCGCTGCTGGCGGAGAGCGGGTAGCCCATCGTCACGTTGACCTCCTCGATGCCTGCGGGCACGGCGCCCAGCATCGGGAAGAGCAGGTTTTCATCAGGCAGTACCACGGCAGTCTGCTCGGGGTGCTGCACTTCGCCTTGTCTATTCTGCTGAAGGATCTGCATGGCTTTGCGCGTCTGTCCCACGGCCGACGGAACGCGGATTACTTCGAAATACTGTTGCTGCGGGTCGAGGGCCGGGCAGTCGAAGGCTTGTTTCGGAGGATAGCGCTTGATGTTTTCGCGGAGGAAGCGGCCGGCCAGGTTCTCGGGGTCGGTGACCATCGGGCCGGCGTAGTCCCAGTAGAAATCGGCCCGGCCTTCTTTCTTCAAATGGTCGAGCAGGGCTTTCTCGCAGGCATTGAGGGCATTGAGTCCCACAAAGACGATCTCGTCGAACTGCGGCAGCAGTGTCCCGGCTTCCGGCAGTGATTCCGCAACCCGCCGGTAAATCATACCGGCATACGCCAGACCCTCTGCTTCCAGCGCGCCCCGGAAAGCCGTGTAAAGCGGATAGAGGATGTCCCAGATCTCCGCAAAGCCCTGTCGGGTACTGCTCTCCTTTCCGGCGAAGAAACTGCCGCAAAACGCCGCGATAGCCTGTTTCTGGTCCTCTTTAAGGAATGAATAGTCAGCAGAAAGAGCCTTGAGGTCACGCAAATTGATCAGCAACTTGTCGACCTTGACGAGATACTTGTCGAGGTCGTCGAAATCAGAGAGCAGGATGTCGCCCCAGTAGATGAACTGGTCGAAAGGCTCGGGACCGGTCTCGGGACTGCCGGGCATCAGCTTGATATACTCCTGGTAAAGGATGTACAGCAGGCGTGCCTTCTGCTGGGATTCCTGGATACCGGCGATCTTGGCGAAGAGTTCGTCGATAGTCAGCACGTTGGGCACGAACACAGGCTTTCCGGCCGCCTTCCCCAGATAGCGTTTGAAGAAGGTGGCGGACCGCCGGTTCGGGAAAACGAAACACACGCGGTTCAACGATTCCCGCTGCGCGAATCGTTCCGCTACTGCTTGTAAGAATACCATCGATTATCGGCTATGAAAGGCTTGCGTTCAGGCGCGGGTCGGTGCTTGCTCCAGAACCCATGCCACCCTCGGCATTGTAAGAGGGAGGGGCCCAAAGCCAACGGCTTTGGGAGGGGTCGAGCGTAGCGAGACGGTTCTGGAGCAACACCCAGAGCGCCCAGCAAGCCGTAAATTAACAATACCCAGGCTTTTCGAGAAGTTTAAACATGTTCTTCTTGTAAGCTTCGACACCGGGCTGGTTGAACGGGTTGACCCCCAGGACATAAGCGCTGATGCCACAGACTTTCTCGAAGAAATAGAAGAGGCAGCCGAGATTGTATTCATCCAGCTTTTCGACGTGGATGTCGATGTTCGGCACGCCACCGTCGATGTGCGCCATCTTGGTACCGAGCTGCGCCATGCGGTTGCAGTGCTCCACATGCTTGCCCGCCAGATAGTTGAGGCCGTCCAGATTCTGCTCGTCGCTGGGGATGGTCACCTCGCGCTGTGCGTTGTCGACCGTGATGACCGTCTCGAAGAGCATGCGCTCACCTTCCTGGATGTACTGTCCCATGGAGTGCAGGTCGGTCGTGAAGATGACCGATGCGGGGAAGATGCCTTTGCCGTCTTTGCCTTCGCTCTCACCGAACAACTGCTTAAGCCACTCGCCCAGATACTGGAGCTTCGGATGGAAGCTGGCGAAGAGTTCGACCTTCTTGCCGTCGTCGTACAGCAGGTTGCGCATGGCGGCGTAGCGGACGGCCGGATTCTCTCCGCTGGCAGCAGACAGGGCCTTCTCGGCATCCTGTGCACCGCGGACCATGGCAGCGATGTCGAAGCCGGCCAGGGCAATGGGGACCAAACCGACCGGCGTCAGCACGGAGAAGCGGCCGCCGATGTTGTCCTCAATGACGAATGTCTTGTAACCCTCCTGGTTCGAGAGCGACTTGAGGGCGCCGCGTGCCTTGTCGGTGATGGCCACGATGCGCTCGCAGGCTTCTTTCTTGCCGTAGGTCTGTTCCAGATAGCTCTTGACCAGACGGAATGCCACGGCGGGCTCCGTCGTCGTGCCGCTCTTGGAGATCACCACGCAGGCCGGGTTGCGGACGCGGAGCAGGTCGAGCAGTTCAGCCGTGTAATCTTCCGAGAGATTCTCACCGGCGAAGACGACCTTGGGTCCGTGGCTGCCGAGCTGGCAGGCGAAACTGTGGCTGAGGGCCTCGATGGCGGCCTTGGCGCCCAGATAGGAGCCGCCGATGCCGATCACGACCACGAGGTCGATCTCACGCTCGAGCCAGCGGTCCACGACGCTGAGGCAGTCGTCCAGTTCGGCTTTGCCGATCGAAGAAGGCAGATGCTGCCATCCGAGGAAATCGTTGCCGGCCCCGCTTTCTTCCTGCAGGACCTTCTGGGCCGCGAGGGCCTTGTTGACATATTCGTTGAACTGTTCTTTCTTGACAAAAGAATCACAGCCGGTCAGATCGATGTTTACCATAATATTGCGGATTTTTAGATTTCTAATATTTCTAATGATAGTACTGCGTCATTCTGCACGGCTTCTCCCAACCGTAGATGTCGGCGAAGGCAGTCCACTCCGTGCAGATCGGGGTAACCCAGTTCAGCAGGATCTCTGCTTCGGGGTAGGTGGCGGGGCCGCTGAAGTTGGCGGTCGCCACCAGATTGTCATTGCCGTCAACGATGTTGAAACCGTTGTTGGTCATGTTTTTATAATAGCAAGTGAGATACTTGACGGCATCCAGCGTGTATTTGTCTGCCAGGACGACGGCCGTCCGCAGCAGGCAGGTATTGTCGCTGTAGAGACCGATGTCAATGTTGAATCCGGAGTAGCCGAACGGATCTTCCGTCTGGGTCGTCTCGATAGTCCCGAGATACTCTGCGACGAGCACGACCTCGTCCTCCTTCGGCTGGCAGGCGACCGCCATGGCGAAAGTTGCGGCCACCAAAATGAATGTAAATAGACGTTTCATATAAATTTATACTACCTGATGCAAAGATTCTTTCAGTAAAATACAAAGATAACATAAATTCTTGCGCCGCCGCCCATCCGGAAAAGAAAAAAAGCCCGGAACTCCATTCTATGGCCGGCCAGTATAAATTTTGCTTTTTTGCGGTTGTATTTTTGGGGAATGTGTTTATCTTTGTGACGTAAATGTGGGCCAAGCGACTGTTTGGCCAATCGATAGGGAAAAGAGCACCGGACCTCACAAGCGAAGGTGCTCTTAATTGACTAAGCTGGGTGGGTACTGAGGAGGAACCTTTCTTTCGTTTCCAACCTATCGATATACATTTATTTATGAACGTTAAGATAACGATCCTGCTCTGCGTACAAGGTACGTATGGCTCTCCCGTGTTCGTTCGCGCCTATTGGCGCAGGCGTCGCGGACGCAAGGAGTTCGTGCAGGCGCATTGGCGCTATCGCCGATGATCCTGTGCGACTGATGTGACATACTGCACGAAACCCGGCTGGGAGCCGTTTCTGAAAGGGGACGGCTCCTTTTTATGGGGTAGGTCCATGGCTGTTTTGGGGTAGGACTCCTGCTGTTTTGGGGTAGGTCGAATGAATGATGGCGGACCTACATCGTGAGACGGCCGTAGGTGGTAGAATTATGGGGTCCCGGCTATGCCGGAGGCTACTGAAAAACCCCTTCAGGCTTCTTAGAATGCCAACCAAAACAATGGCAGAACATTGAATTATTTTTGGCGGTTTGCCATATTTATTGTATCTTTATCTTGTTGATTGATAAGTAATTATG
>Ga0265298_10007787_pt1 | contig 12946 bp, 11 predicted proteins | sample AusTroGonzalo_MG_3_FD_193486 | JGI IMG/M metagenome (GOLD analysis project Ga0265298, IMG submission 193486) | Bovine rumen microbial communities from tropical cattle in Woodstock, Queensland, Australia - Gonzalo_01 | ecosystem: Host-associated > Mammals > Digestive system > Stomach > Rumen ... | reverse complement strand
TGTAACACTAATGTCTTATCTTCTTCTTTCATAATTATTAATCTGTATAATCTGCGGTTTATTTTAAAAATCACTCATGATGTCAATAAACACCTTAGTCAGAAGAGAGTTTTGTTGAATAAGAGAAGGAATCTCAGAAGTAGTCGGTTTCAGAGCATAGTTGAATGCCTGCATGGCCTCCCAGAAGCTAAGGAATCGATTCTCTTTTATCGCCTTGGCCTCGTCAATCAAAAATCGCTCTACTCCAGCGTTGATCTGAGAAGAATTCAGAGGGTAAGGGTCAATCTTATGGATAGATTTATCGTGAGTATCATGACAAATGCGCTTGTACATGAGCCGGTCTAACAACGCACGGAAGGTCATATGACGGAAAGGAGTATCCATCATCTTCTTCACTATTTCTTGCGATTCATTGACCCGGTTGCTAAACTCGCTCAAATACATTTCCACAGCCGTCAACATAGCCGACGGCGTATCGACAGGCTTTCTTGTCGAATCCAAGAACTTCATCGACGTGGTGCTGAAAACATCCTGAGCACCAAGGATCGTCTGGTTGTGACACACGTGCACGTATGGACCAAAAGCCACTTGGATACCTTTCTGATGATAGGCAACGGCCATATTCATAGAAACCTCGCCTTTCACCAATTCGTTTTTCAGGTTGATGTTCGCATATACGCGACGGAAAATATGAGCATCAAGAGTTACCTCGTTATGCTGATTAACAACATCCTGAAGTATGGTCACACCTGGGCGGTATCTGTCTCTATTGTCAGCCGCGAATATCTCATTCACTTCATACGAGATTCCCGCTGCCTGAAGCAACTCGAGTAATCTTTCCATCAATGCAAAATGGTAAATGCCCATCACCGGCAGTCCGTTTGCATAATTCTCTTTGTGCGTCTCTTTCAACTGGTCTAATGTCAGCGAGTAAACGCCGTTGGAGTTTTTAATGATTTCTTCCATATCTAGAACGTATTAAGATTGGTGATCTTGATGTTATTCTTGTAAAACACACTCCCATCAGTCTTGGCTTTCACCTGAGTCACCTTGATTTCATACTGAACCATCACCTTCTGGCCTTCTTTCAGCTGGAAAGCCTCAATCCCCTCCGCTATTTTGTCGAAGGCCTCACAATACATGGTGTTGAACCCCACCAATAACACCAGGCACTTCTTTTTCATCTTTTCCGAAATGCCCTCACTTCTCTTAATCTCAAACTCTGTGATTGGCTCCACTTGGAGCACCGTTGCTAAATCTGTCATAATTTCTAAAATTGTTAATATGTTCTTTTGTTCTTTTGTCTAAAAATGTTATTATGTTCTTGCGTCCCTTCGGTAGCAAGCGCTTACGCGAGTCCTATGTCTTTAAAACATTACTCTGTCTTTCCGAACAACTCTTTTACAGGAATAAGATCCCTTGTACTGGCCTCGATAGCATTGTCGGTCAATCCATCAAAAACATAAGTCTGCGACAATAAGTCTATCTTCTGATAGAAGTCATCCATGCCAAAGTCAAAGTAGAACTCTCTATAGCATTCCAAGTGATGCGTCAGTGCGCTCAACTCCTCAGCCTTCTTCTTGAATTTATCGCTATCGAAAAAACAGCCGTACTTCGAGTTGTTGTCCCACATCTTCTGAAGTTCAGACGCGATTTCCGCCTCCTTTTTCGTAAGCTTGACACGACCCTTAATCTCATTTGGAGAGCAGGCAAGGCCAAGCACCACTTCAATCACATTTTCAGAAAGCCTGTCCAGTTTTGCCTCACTTGTGATGATCCAATATATGACGACCTCATGGTCAGATCTCACCTTCAGCCCCTTGTACCTGAATGAACTGATGGAACAATTCATCATCTCCGCCACCTTACTCAACAGTCCTTGCCCTGAAGCAATAAGCATCTCACTTTCTTTCTTTTTCTCGATAAACAATTCGAGATAATCCTGCAATAATGCCTTTCTAAATTTTTCTTTCATAATTCTTTGAAATTAATTTGTTAATATGTTACTATGTCTTTAAAAAGTTATTGTGTCTTTTAGAAACACGCTGCAAATGTAAGCACAAAAAAAAAGGCAGACACAAAATGTCTGCCCGTTGGAATTTATTTTGGACTTTTGGTCTCCTCTTTTAGACTTTTGGACTTCCGATTAGACCTTTAGTCTTCAATATCTTTCGGAGGGTATAGCTTTAACAATTCCCTATTGATCTTTTCGCCAAGTTTACAGTATATCCATATGGCAAGCTCAGCCTAATGGTGGGTATTGTCTTAGCTATGTCAATCACCTTGTCTACGCTGAGATTGATGCCGCCATGCAGTTTGATGATACGTTCCAGTTCCTTGTAGACCTTGTATGCGATGAAACAGATGCAGATGTGCGCCTCGATACGTTTCTCCGTAAAATGGAATATCGGCCTTGCCTCCAGATTGCCCGCTTCGCCCGCTTCTGGTTTAGTAATCACCAGCGCGGTCCGCTGGAGGGCTTATGGCGAAAACTGACATGGATTTAAACCAATGATCATACGGTGTTTTAAGTCTGAATTTCCATAAATGATGTTAAGGGGTAACGCTTTTTTTTGACGATACCGGAAAAAATGCGTATATTTGCTGCATCGGAGTGATACTTAAAACAACGTGGTAGAGGAACCTAATTTTGAATATAAGTACGACTTGGCTTTTAGGAAGTCGTTTGCAGCCAGGCTTAGTCTTGCTATCCTGGCGATAGCGGCTGGCGTGTTCCTTACTGCCGTCATGGTATTCTTCTATTTCACTGAAGATAGCATGTCGGTACCCCTAAGCGGGCGTATTATCATGTACGGAATAGTTATCTTTATCGTGGGAGCGATAGCGCTGTTCGTAGGGTGTACTATAGCCATCTACAGACTGGTCAAGCCATTGCGACAATTTGCCGATTCCGCCATCAGCATAGCCGATGGAGACCTTGAAGCTCCACTGCCTGAGATCCAGTCTGAAGACGAGCTTTTGCAGCTGCGCAACTCTTTCGAGCACATGCAGCATGCATTGAAGCAGCATATCAACGACCTGCAGACCACAACAGCCAGCAAAGAACGGTTGCAGAGCGAGTTGAAGATTGCCCACGACATACAGATGGGCATGATCCCGACAACGTTTCCCCAACGGCAGGATCTCGACCTTTTCGCCTCCATGACCCCTGCCAAGGAGGTGGGCGGCGACCTCTACGACTTCATTATCGAGGGTGACGAGCTATTCTTTATCATTGGCGACGTGGCAGGAAAAGGTGTGCCGGCCTCGCTCTATATGGCTGTGACACGAACACTGTTCCGCAATCTGGCAGGCAACTACCAGAGTGCCGCCAACATAGTGAGGGAGATGAACCACGCCATCGCCTCTACCAACGACTCATTCATCTTCGTGACTGTGTTCGTAGGCGTGCTCGACATGAAGACCCACTACCTGACCTATTGTAATGCTGCCCATAATGCTCCCGTGATGATTACTGCTGAAGGCGAGTGCAGTCTGCTGGAGGTGGAGACCAACCTGCCAATCGGCGTGGAGGATCGCTATGCGTATGGAGAGCAGCAGGTGGACTTCCCACCAGGCAGTGCATTGCTGCTCTATACCGACGGACTGACTGAGGCGATGTATTTCTCCTCAGACGGCAGCAGAAAACTCTTTGGCGAGCATCGTGTGCTGCATGATGTGCAGAAGAACTGCAAGGCTTCGGCCATTGAGGTCATCGATTTCCTGAAACAGCACGTAAGCGTGTTTGCCGACGGCACAGAACAAAGCGACGACCTGACGATGCTGTTCCTGCGGCATGGCATTGCTCAGGAGGCAGGCACTACGCCCTCACGACGACTCATCATGAAGAACGAGATGACGGAGGTGGGACGCTTGCGCACATTCTTCTTCTCCGTCTGTCGTGAGCACAATATCGACGACGATACAGCCAAGACTCTGAACCTCGCCTTGGAGGAGTGGGTGGCCAACGTCATCAACTACGCCTATCCCAAAGGAATGCGTGGCCATGTGGAAGTGACTGCCGACGTGAGCGACGATGTGTTGACGCTTGTCATCAAGGACCACGGTGTGGCTTTCGACCCCACCCAACATGCCGAGGCAGATATTGACGCAGAACTCGAAGACCGTCCCATTGGAGGACTGGGCATCCATCTGGTGCGTACCATCATGGACATTGTGGAATACCAGCGCACTGCCGATGGCTATAACCGCATTACGCTGACGAAAGCCCTAAACACTAAACATTCAACAATCAACAAATAAAACTCGCTTATGGATTCAATTGTTTTCTGGGGATTCAACCTCTATGCGTGGATTACCATTGCCACGGTGCTCACAATGTTCACCGTACTATTGTTCACAAAACTCCGAGCCGACCTGGTGTTCCTTGGGGCCATCGCCATCCTCTTTGTCACAGGGGTGCTCGATGCCAAGGAAGCTTTCTCAGGCTTCAGCTCTACGTCGGTAGTCATCATCGGCGTGTTGTTCGTGGTGGTGGCAGGACTGACGCATACGGGTGTGCTGCAATGGATTGTAAAACATCTTTTAGGACAGCCCAAGACCTATTCTAAGGCCGTCGTGCGGCTGATGCTGCCAGTGGCTGCGCTCAGCTCGTTCCTTAGCAACACCACCGTAGTGGCACTCTTTGTTGGCATCGTGAAGATGTGGTCGAAGAAACTGAACATCTCACCCTCGAAGTTGCTTATCCCCCTGAGCTACGCCTCAGGCATGGGTGGTGTGTGTACGCTGATCGGTACGCCCCCCAACCTGATTATCTCAGGACTCTATGCCGACCATACTGGCAACGCCATGAACGTGCTGGCTACCACTATCCCAGGTCTCTTCTGTCTGTTTATCGGTGTGCTGAGTATCATTGCCATGCGAAAACTGTTGCCCGATCGCAAGGCTCCTGAGGCAGCTTTCGAGGCCACAGCCGACTATACCGTCGAGCTGCTGGTGCCGTCAGACAATCCACATATCGGAGAGACCGTCGCCGAGGCAGGGCTGAAAGAAGTGCGTGGCGGCAGTCTGATTGAGATCATCCATTACGACGAGATGATTACTCCCGCCATTGACGATGAGCCGATCATGGGTGGTGACCATCTGATCTTTGCCGGGCAGATCGACGAGATTCTCGACCTTAAGAAGAGCCACGGACTGGTAAATGCCGATCACCACGTGTTTACTATGAGTGAGGTGGACAAGAACCGCCAGCTTCTCACGGCTTACGTCACCTTCGGCAGCAGCCTTATCAATACCAGGATTGGTGGCAGCACGTTCGAGAAAGACAACAACATGGTGCTCGTAGCCGTAGCACGTAGTGGCAAACGCATCAACGAGTCGCCACGTGATGTAGTTCTGCAGGCAGGCGACACGCTGTTGTTAGAGTGTCCGCCTAACGTGAAGATCCACACTGAGCGACTGTCATCGCAACTGCAGTTCTTCGACTCCGCCCAAGTGCCGAATATCGGTAAGAAGACGTTGGTATCCACCACTATCATGATAGCGATGGTGGTGCTCTCGGCCCTCAATGTCATTCCGCTCTTGCAGTGCGCCTTCCTCGCAGCTATTGCCATGCTGCTGTTCCGCTGCTGTAACGTCGATCAGGCCATGAAGGCCATCAATTGGGAGATACTGATGGTGTTTGCCGGCTCTGTCGTGTTAGGCGTGGCCATCCAGAAGACGGGTATCGCAGAGCGACTCGCCTTCGGCATCCTCGACGTCTGCGGTACAAACCCCATTGTAGTGATGGCAGCCATCTGTCTTGTGGGAACCTTTATCACAGAGTTCATATCCAATACAGCGGCTGGCGCCATGTTCTTCCCCATCATGTACGAGGCAGCTGAGAAGCTGGGCTATGAGCCTTATCCCTTCCTGATTGCCCTGATGGTCAGCGTCAGCAGCAGTTTCGCTACACCTATCGGCTCGCCTACCCACATGTTGGTCTATGGTCCTGGAGGCTACCGCTTCAGCGACTTCATGCGCATCGGACTGATAATGAATTTCATCATCCTCTTCGCAAATATCTTCATAGTAAACATTATATATCCTTTAACCCCGCTAAACCCATAACATCATGAATATAGATATTAAAGTAGAAAACGGTACCTACATCGGTATCCTATCCGGATGGCTCGACACCAACGAGGCCTCGCAGTTTATGGAAGATATCAAGGTGCTCGAAGAAAACATCGGAAGCCCCATCGTTCTCGACTGCAAAGACTTGGAGTATGTCTGTAGCCTCGCCCTGCGCGGACTGCTGAAGCTGAAGAAGATGAGCGTGGCAAAAGGCGGCAGCTTAGTCCTGAAGAACGTTACAGGTGAGGTTCAGAAGATTCTCACCATGACAGGCTTTATCAAACTGTTCGACATCGAATAGACGCCAGAGTTGCTAAAACAATGGAAGCATGTGCGTAGGGACGGTTTTCTGTTATAATGGAGAGCCGTCCGCACTGACCAGCAGTCCCAGGATAATCTGAGACTCAGACGTCTTGCCGTCCTTTGAGAATCCGTTCGTGCGCAACTCGTCCTGTATGCCCGTCTCGAAGTACAGTGAGCTTACATCATAGAACATCAGGCCTATGCTGCCACCAAGAATCCTGCGAGTATGTTCCACGCTTATCTGTTGTACCAGTTCACGCTGTCTGTTATACAGCTTATCCATATAGCGGTATATCTGGTCAAGGCTGACATCCTCATGGAAATATGACTTCAGATAGTCTGCTGTCGCTGACTTACTCAATGGTTGGCAGATACGGGCAGCGACTTTTATCAACCACTACCACGCTGATGGTACCAGTCCTGTTTTTCTTCTTGCGTGGGAACATGGTGCAAAGGTAAGCACAAAAAAAAGGCAGACACAAAATGTCTGCCCGTTGGAATTTATTTTGGACTTTTGGTCTCCTCTTTTAGACTTTTGGACTTCCGATTAGACCTTTAGTCTTCAATATCTTTCGGAGGGTATAGCTTTAACAATTCCCTATTGATCTTTTCGCCAAGTTTACAGTATATATCCTTAACTCCGTCCTCATACCAATTTTCCAGATGCAATGACATATGGCCTTGACTTATCATCTTGTAGACTGCATCCAGGTTGCATTGATAGTCGAACTCTCCCATCTTTCCGCTTTTAATGACAAGGTTAACATATTCCGTCACAGATCCTTCCCACCCCCAGATTAGCCACATCTGAAAACCGACACCCCATGAGCGCATGCTGCTCCATAGACCATCCTCATTGGCCTTTTTGAATACTGTCATCATCTCGTCAAATGTTGGCACACGGGATTCTCTTCTTCCCAGACGATTCGAATATCTCTCAGGAGCCGTACTGTTGTTAATCGCTGCATGGGCATGGTAATCACCACATACAAAATTCTGGATTGTACCATAGTTGTTATAGTTTACTGCAGGTTTGCGGATGAGTTCCATCATGACTGCTGTCATCTCTCTAAAGGCTTCGAGCAACTGCAGCGTTTGCTCGAAACCTGTTTGACTGCTGGGCAGTCCGTTTTCGATTTGTTCCATATTGGTTTTAAGTTTTATAATTTAGATGGTCCCCTTCATGGGGATTAGGTTGCAAAGGTAACGGCAAGGTGGGTCAAATTTTGTCCCACCTTTCTTAAATAATCGTAAAATCACATATAATTATTCCGCATCCTATCCAACGTCATTTTAATCTCCTCAACGAAAGACGGTGGAGAAAGCACTTTCAATCTGTCACCCCTCGAGAGGATATACCCTACCAATTCGTTGTTAGGCCTCACTTCAATCATGAAATCCACATACCCGTCACCGCAGCCTATTTCCTTCTGACTCTTATGTATAGGCAAGTCCCTCAGGTAATATCCCTCATCCTTAAAAGCTCTCAACACAATTTGAACCTTATCCTTTCCGCTATTGTAAAGACCATAGAACTCTTCGAAGTAGTCTTTGGCATTGAAGCTGGGGTCGATGCAGAATTTCTCGCTGGTCACTTTTGGCGACTTGATTCTGTCAAGCCCAAACGTATAAGTCTTATCCCCTCCGAATCTGGCCAGCAGATACCACCGCTGATGATAGAGCATAAGGCCATAAGGCTCCACGATCCTTTCATTCATCTCACATGAGCCATATACCCTATAATTGAATCTTAGTTTGCAGTCCTTCAGCATGGCATTGGTAATACAGTCCAGTTTTCTGCCACCCGACGGAATTTTCTCCAGCACGATGCGATCTCTCAGCGATTTACAGTCCCTCAGTTTCTCGTCCATCGCCAGCGTGTTGAGCATCCAGTCAGCCAGCCCAATATCGTGAAGTATTTCCGGGTTCTTGATGTAATAGGCATAAGATCCACCCTCCTTGCAGCATATCTCTACGCCAAACGATTCCTTCAGGGCTATCTTATAACGCTGGAATGTCTTTCTTAGCATTTCCATGCCGCCACTCATGTCCGTGTCGGCCTTCCAATTCTCGTTAATGTCTCTCAGCGAAAGATAGTGATGCTTCTTGAATTGCTCAATCAACCATTTGCAACCCCGATATAGATTAGTGTACATAAGCCTCTCTTTGTTTTAGTTATCCAACACCTTATATATAATAAAAGAAAGGGCGCGGAGGTATGTAATCTCTCCCAACATCAAGGTAAGCTCTAATTACCCTCACAGGTGATTGAAAACACCAATGCCCACGCCCTTAATGGGTGTGAACCCTGGCAGCTTTCTTTCCTGTGAATATTTTTAGAGCTTTTTAGATGTTGAAGGAAAAGCTGTAGGAAACACAACTATGTATCATTCAGGGGAACCCCCTTTTTATCATTTCGTGCTGCAAAGATAATATTTTTTCTCTTATCATGCAAATTATTCATGTATTATTTGGCGATTCCAAAATTCCCCCTTACCTTTGCGACGTTTTTTTCATGGTATTAGATTCAAGGTCGAAAAGATCTCGGGCTCAAGCGAGAGCCCATTTTTATGCCTTGCTCTCATGATAATCGAGGCCTGATCGCCAGACGAGGGCATCGAGTTCCCGTAGATAGGGAGCTATGCCATCCACTTTTGCCACCTCTTTCTTTGAGAGCTTGATAACATCCCCAAGCGTCTCAAAACCAGCACTCATTAGATAACCCTTAGCCGTGGGGACAGGTACCTGAGTCATAGCAGCCGTCATACCCAAGTACCTGTCCCAGCGACTAATCTTTGCGCAACATCGTTACATCATTAAATCACACGGGGACTGTCCCCCTGTGCGATGTGTTTGGGAAAGATTATTCCTCGTCAGTTCCTGCCAGCCCGTTAGCAGCCTCCTGTCGCGCAACGATACTCCGAACGTTCTCAGAGACAGCATTTGCAATAGCGTTCATGCTGTCAGCAATTTCCTTGCTGTACTCGGAAGCGTACTTCGTCATCTCCTTAGCAGCAGCGTTCCACTCCTGAACAGCATCGTTGAAGTCCCCGAAATTCTCGAATTGTTCAGCTGCAGCGGGGGTAGAAATCTTCTCGGAAGCAGCCTTGAATTTGCTCCAAGCCTTAGCTGCCTCAGAAACCTCGGAAGCCACAGGTCTTGCGGAATTATTACATGAAACAACCAGCATAACAGCGGCAGCCATAGCAATAAACATAATCTTTTTCATTTTGCTTTTTCTTTTTAGTTAAAAAATAAGTGAATTTAGCTGCAAAGATAGTGTTTTTTATCGAAAATACAAAATATAATGCTGGAAATTTGGAAAATTGAACGCACACTTAGGTATGACGGCTGCCATGACTCAGGCACCTGTCCCCACGGCTATCTCAACCTCCTGGGCACCGAGGAACTCAGTCTCGACTTTGGGGAATAACCCTCGTTTTATCTGTAAACGTCCTCTTTCTTCAGTTCCACGATTTTGCCGTAGCGGGCGAGGGCTTTCATGTCTGTCAGCTTTTTGTCGCCGATGATAATCCAGACGCGGTTCTCGTTCTTGGCCACGTGCTGCTGATAGAACTGCATGACATCCTCTACGGAGACAGCGGGCAACAGTCGTGCTGTTTCGGCATTCGGATCGCTGGTGTAGCCTTTACCCTGCTGGTTTGCCACATATTTGCACATGTCTCGGAAGGTGGGATAGTCGTTTTGAATGTCGCTGAGCACACTCTGACGGGCCGACTCCAGATTCTCCTCCTTCATGGGCATCTGGCGCAACAGCGAGTCGATGGTGGCGACGGCCTCCATCGTTTTGTCTGCCTGGGTTCCTGTGGCGGTGAAGTATGCCAGAGGCTCCTGGGCATGCTGAGGCAGGCTCGTCTTGATGCTCGAGCCTGAAGTGGAGTAGGCCAGCGAACGGAACTCGCGCACATTCTGGAACAATACCGACGACATGCTACCTCCGAAATACTCTTCCCACAGCTTTAGTTTGGTGCGATCTTCGACCTTTGGTATGGCGCCGATGCCGTCGAAACTGACAACATAGTTCTGGCGTGACTTGGGTACGTCGTAGAAAAAGACGGTTGGCTCCGAGTATTGTTGCAGCGGACGGAAGATGTCGGCCTTCTTGCGGCTACACTGAGCGAGCGGTAGCGTTTGTTGCACTGTCAGTACGACATCCTCGACGGCTTTCCGACCGCAGTAGAACAGCTCGCAATCATACTGCTGCAGTTCGCGCAACAGCTCCAATAGTTCGTCGCTCTTCAGGGCCTTGATCTCCTTCTTCGACAGTTGGTTGAGGTATTGCGACTTTTCGCCATAGGCGACTTTGTGGAGCACAGGTCTCAACACGTCGTCCTTCTGCTTGCCGAAGCTCTTGCGATCCACCTTGTCGGCATCCTTTGCCTCGTCGAGGGCATCGTTGTCGCCCTTGGCTGAACGCAGGAAGTGGGCCAGCAGCCCGAGGGCAGGCTTCAGCTGATGGTCTGGGCCTGTGAGGTTAAAGCTGAACTGCTCGTCTCCCTGTGCCACCTCCATCGTGGTGCCGATACGCTGCCAGGCCTGTTCCAACTGCTGCTTTTTCAACGAGTCGGTGCCTAAGGCGCTAAGATAAGACTGAAGCACGGCGAGCTTGGGCGTATGCAGCGTTCCGTCCTGATAGCGCAGGGTGAACGTGAAGATGTCGTTGATGGGGTTCTCCTTGTAATATAAGGTGGCGTGGTCGCTCAGCTGCTGTCTCTTCACGTCATGGGCAAAATCTACGGTCTTGATGGTTGTCTCCTTGACGGGTATCTGCTCCAGTTGCTTGGCGAAGGCCGACTTCGCGTCCATGTTCTTCGGTGCTATGGGCTGGTAGCCAGGCTGTTTGATAGTCTCTTTGTCTGGCGTGCCATATTTCTTTGTCATGGTGATGTGGTTGGCGTCATAGTATTTCTTGGCAGCAGCGACTACATCCTCCTTCGTGATCTGCTTGATGTGTTCTATCTTGTCGAGCACGTCTTGCCACGAGTGACCTTTCGAGAAGGCATCCACCAATAGTTGTGAACGCTTGTCGATGGTCTCCAATGCTTGCTGGGCCTCCATCACCATCTCCAGTTTCAGGGCTTCCATCTGTTGTGTGCTGAAGTTACCGTTCATCACTTTTCGTACCTGTTCCAACACGCGTTCCTCGGCTGTCTTCATCTTACCTAGGAGTTTTGGGATAACGATAATGGCTGTTCCGCCAGCATCGGCAAGGGCCAAACTCATGGCAGCCGCCATCATTACCTTATGCTCGTTGGAGAGAGAATCCAACAGTCCTGCCTTACCGTTGGAGAGCAACTTATTGGCCAGGTCGAGGGCATCGGCATCGGGCTCGAAGTCAGTAGTGCCTTTGAAGACCATCGCCTCGATGCCAATCAACGGGATGGGCAGCTTTATCTCGCATGACTCTCCTTCCTGAATGTCAGGCATGGTACTCTTCGTGCGCTCTGGCACTGGGCCCGTCTGAACTCTTCCAAACGTATTTTCCAGCAAAGCCGTCAGCGTAGAATCGGGCGTGATGTCGCCACAAAGGATTAGGCCCATATTCGGAGCCACGTAGTATTTCTTGAAAAACGCCGCCATGTCTGACAGGCGTGGGTTCTTCAGACTCTCTGTCGAGCCGATGATGGGGTAGGCGTAGGGGTGTGTCTTGAACACGGTGCTGAAGATCTTTTCCTGTGCGTTGCCCATCATATCTGAGGAGCGGTTCTTTTCCTCATACACATTCTCCAGTTCTCCTTGGAATCCGCGGAACACAGGCGTCATCAGACGCTCTGAATTCAGCCAGCACCATTGCTCGATGAACTGTGGCAAAAACGAGTTGTGGTAGTAGGTCAGATCGTGGCCTGTACCTGCATTCAGGTTGCTACCGCCGTATTTCGAGATCAGACGGTTGAACTCGTTAGGGATCATATAGTCGGCAGCCTTCAGGCTCAGTTCGTTGATGTGCATCTGAATCTTCGTGCGTTCTGCCTCGTCTTTGGTCTGGCTCAGCAGGTCATACTGGACGGAGATGCTGTCGAGCCAAGGTTTCTCGGCCTGATAGTCGATGGTGCCCATCTTGTCGGTACCCTTGAACATGATGTGTTCAAAGTAGTGGGCAATTCCCGTATTGGGGCAGTCCTTGGCGCCAGCCTTCACCACCACGGCACCAAACACCTTCGGCTGCGAGTGGTCCTCGTTCAGCCAGACGGTCATGCCGTTGCTCAGTTTGAACTCCTTGACCTGTAATTGTGCGTTGACACTTAGACTTGTCAAAACCGCCACCAAAACGAATGCGATATGTTTCATATACCTTATTATTGTGAATAGTTACGAATTGTTGGAGCAAAGATAGCGATTATTCGAAAAAAAGCCGTAACCTTGCACCCCAAATTAAGGTATTTTAATGTTCAGCCATGGGGAGGCACCTGGGGCATCCGCTAGTCGCTGGGACAGGTACTTGGGTATGACGGCTGCTATGACTCAGGTACCTGTCCCCACGGCTAGAGATGTTATAGGCACATCCCCGCATCTGGGGATTGCTGGCCACAAACTGGTGCGACAA
>Ga0265298_10007786_pt1 | contig 12949 bp, 9 predicted proteins | sample AusTroGonzalo_MG_3_FD_193486 | JGI IMG/M metagenome (GOLD analysis project Ga0265298, IMG submission 193486) | Bovine rumen microbial communities from tropical cattle in Woodstock, Queensland, Australia - Gonzalo_01 | ecosystem: Host-associated > Mammals > Digestive system > Stomach > Rumen ... | reverse complement strand
TCTGTTCGGCGGCGGGCGCATCGCCGTGGTCGGGGCAGGCGCAGCCGATCCACTTCGCGCAGCCGGTCGGATCGCAGCCGTCGAAGCAGAACGTGCAGAGCTTGCACTTCGGGAGCCCGATGGCTTCGACGAGCTGGTCGATGGTCTGGTATTTCAGGGTCGTCAAACCGAGTTTCTGGCGGATCTTTTCGACCATGCGCTCATAACGCGGCGTGCCGGCGGTGATGTATTCGCGCAGGATCTCCGGCGTGGGTTCGCCGCCTTCGAGCTCGGCGATGATGCGGCGCGCGGCGAGGTCCATCACGGAACGCGAACGCGAGAAGTTGAGGAAGAGGCAGGGGAACGCGAGCGGCGGGGAGGCGGAGCGCAGATGCACTTCCTTCGCGCCTCGTTCGAGCAGACGGCGGGTGACGTCGCGGAACTGCGTGCCGCGGACGATGGAGTCGTCACAGAAGAGCAGGCGTTTTCCCTCGATCTGGTCCTGCACGGGGAGCAGCTTCATCTTCGCGATGAGGTTGCGGTGGGACTGCACCTGCGGCATGAAGCTGCGGAGCCAGGTGGGCGTGTATTTGACGAGGGCGCGCAGATAGGGGCGGCCCTTCTTGTTCGAGTAGCCGATGGCGTGCGCGACGCCGGAATCGGGCACGCCGCAGACGGAATCGACCTCGACGTCGTCATGGGCGGCGATGCGCGCGCCGTTCTCGTAGCGCACGGTCTCGGTGTTGCGTCCCTCGTAGTCGGAGGAGGGATAGCCGAAATAGACCCAAAGGAAGGAGCAGATCTGCATCGTTTCCTCGGGTGCTTTGAGCTGCGTGACGGATTCGGCGTCGATCAGCACGATCTCGGCGGGCCCGAGGTCGCGCACGAACTCGTAGTCGAGGTTCGGATAGGCGGAGGTCTCCATGGAGACGGCCATCGCGCCGGCTCGTTTCGCGATGGAGACGGGCGTACGGCCATAGCGGTCGCGTGCGGCGTAGATCTTTCCGCCGGACATCACGAGCATGGAGCAGGAGCCCTTGATGCGGTGCATGGCGTAGGAGATGCCGTCCTCGATGGTCTTCTGCGTGTTGATGAGCGAGGCGACGACTTCGGTCGGATTGTGCTCGCCGTTGCTGTGTTCGGCGAAGTGGATATGGTGTTCCTCGATGGCCTGCCGGGTCAGCTCTTCGATGTTGTTGAGTTTGCCGACGGTCACGATGCTGTACATGCCGAGATGGGACGCGATCAGGAGCGGCTGGTCGTCCATGTCGCTGATAATGCCGATGCCGCACTTCGCGCCGCGGAACTGTTCCAGGTCGGGACCGAACTTGGACCGGAACATTTCGTTGGAAATATCGTGGATGGAACGGAGGATGGATCCGTAGGGATTGGTGACGGCCATGCCGCCGCGGACCGTACCCAGATGCGAATGGTAATCGACCCCGTAGAAGAGGTCGTCCACGCAGTCACCGTTAGAGACAACGCCGAAAAAACCGCCCATAGCGAGCTGCTCCTTAGTTTGGGTTGGGAAAATGCAATAGTATAATATAGCATAAATCCGGCTAAAAACGAGCCGTTTTTTTCAAAAAAATGTTGTTCGGGCGCTTTTTTTTTGACGTTTTTTCCGGCGATTCGGGTCCTGAAACGGCATTTCCGCGTTTTTTTTAAAAAAAACGGGAAAAATGAACGTTTCCGGCTTTCATAAATTGGGATTTGTGCTATCTTATTTTGTTATGCTGTAACGAAACGACGGAGAAGAGGCAGAATGGAACTGGATCAGGGTATGGAAGAACGCAGTGTGTGGAATTTCGGAAACTATCTCCGGACCGCATTGTTCCTGCTGTTCGCCTGCGCCATTTTATCACACGACAGAACAGACCTGTACCTGCTGGAGGGCGGGATCGACGGACCGGAAATCTATCGCAACTGGATCGGATTCCTCGGCGCGCACACTGCCCGAATCATGTTTTATTCATTTGGATTGGCGACCTACCCCGTCCTGCTGATTGTGTTCCTGCTGCTGCTCCGGCGGTTCATCCCCGGACTGCCGCGGCGCGGCACGCTGTGGTGGGCGCTTCCCGCGATCCTGCTTGGTGCGTCCATGCTGTTCGCCATGTGGCCGCAACAGTTCATCGCGGAGACGGACCATCTCGGCATCGGCCGCATGGAACAATCCTCTCTGGCTCTCTCCGGCGGCGTGGTCGGTGCGTCCCTGGCAGCGCCTCAGGCCTCGGCCGCCCTTGACGCCGGGCTGGTCCGCCGTTACATCGGCGACGTCGGCACGATCCTGGTCGCGCAGGCGTTTCTGCTGCCTGCGATCGTTTTTCTTTTCATCCGCGACTGGCTTCCCGTTCTCAAAATCGCGTTCAGGGCCGATTCGAAGCCGCAGGAACCGGAGTCGGCGGAAGAGCCGGAAGTCCAGCCCGTTCCCGCCAGCCACGCCGGCAGGATTTACACGCCCGGCAATCCCGAGGGCGAAGTCTGGAATCCGCCTGCGTCCGAACCGGAGATCCATCAGTATGCCGAATCGGAAACTGAAAAGGATGAGGAACCGCAGGGAGAGGCGGAGGAAAAGCCGTCCGGATTCAAAAATGCGCTCGGAAGATTCCTCGGTCTCCGCACGGTTCCTCCCGCGCGGCCCGGCGAACCGGAAGACGAAAACGACGATGACGACATCGTGGCGCCGCCGGTCCGGCCTCCGTCGCAGACGATGCAGCGGCCTTCTGCCGTGATCCGCGACCCGAACGAAGTCGTCGCGCCGCCTCAGAAACGCAGAAACGTCCAGCCCGCTCCGGGCGCGGTCATCCGCGATCCGGACGAACTTGTCGTCACGCCGCGCCCGAGACCTGCCGCGCCCGCTCCGGCGCCCGCGCCTCAGCCGCAGGAAGAAGTTTTCGACGAACCGGAAACCCCCGCCGCGGCAAACGAAGACGACATCGAATTGGAAGCGGACATTGACGAAGAACCCGCTGCCCCGGCTCCGGCTCCCAGACGTACGCCCCGCGAGATCCCGGTGCAGACGTTCGCCGAGAACAAGACGAAATTCGACCATGCGTCTCCTCCGCCCGCTCCCGTCGACGAACCTCCCCCGCCTCCTCCGGTTTACGAGGAGTATCATCTGCCCAGCCCGATGCTGCTGGACCGCCACGGCGACGCGATCGCCGAGGAGGATCAGGCGTACATCCGCGAGGCGAGCCTGAGCCTGGAAAAGACCCTGGAGAGTTTCGGCGTGAACGGCTATGTTTCGAACATCACCGTCGGGCCGCGCGTCACGCAGTTCGAGATCGCGCTTAACCCCGGCGTCCGCGTGGAGAAGGTCACCAGCATCCAGAACAACATCGCCATGGCGATGGAGGCACAGAGCATCCGCATCCGTGCGCCAATACCCGGCAAGGACGCCGTCGGCATCGAAGTCCCGAACAAAGCGTCCAGCACGGTCTATCTGCGCCCTCTCCTGGAATCCGCCACCTGGCGCGAATCCCATGCCGCCATCCCGATCCTGCTCGGACGCGACATCGCGGGCTCCGTCTATCTGACCGACCTTTCCAAGGCGCCGCACCTGCTGATCGCCGGTTCCACCGGGTCCGGCAAGTCCGTTTGCATGAATACCCTCATCATGAGCCTGCTTTTCCGGTTCTCGCCGGACGAGCTGAAACTCATCATGGTCGACCCGAAAGTCGTGGAACTTGAGATGTACCGTCCGATCCCGCACCTGATCACGCCGGTCGTGAACGACCCGAAGAAGGTGCCGCTGGCGCTCCGCTGGGGCGTCAACGAGATGGAACGCCGTTACATGGTGCTGGCGAAGGTCAAGGCGAAGAATCTCGCCGCGTTCAACTCTCGGCCGCCGGACCCGCAGCCGGTCATCGACGATTACGGCGAGGTGGTCCCGCCGAAACTCCCGATCCTGATCATCATCATCGACGAGCTCGCCGACATCATGATGACGGACGCGAAAAGCGACGTGGAGACCAGCATCTGCCGTATCGCGCAGAAGGGCCGAGCCGCTGGCGTCCACCTGGTCATCGCCACGCAGTCGCCCCGCAAGGAGGTCGTCACCGGCCTCATCAAGGCGAACATCCCCACCAAGATTGCGTTCCGCGTCAGCAACGGCATGGACAGCCGCGTGATCCTGGACGCCGTCGGCGCGGAGAAGCTGCTCGGCAACGGCGATATGCTGTTCAACCCGCCCGGCGCCGCCAACCTCGAACGCATTCAGGGCGCATACGTCTCCGATCTCGAGATCGGCAAGGTCATCGACGAGGTCGCGGCGCAGCGTCCGCAACTGTTCGACGACGGCATCTTCGCGGGCGCCGACGAGGAGGAAGAGGAAGAAGACGCAAAAGGACGCCGCGGCAAGGGGAAAGCCTCCCGGGGCGGTTCCCGCGACGGCGGCGGCTACGACGACGAACTGGACGACTACGACGAGGTCGACGGCATGGCGAATTCCGACATCATCAAGGCCGCCGCGGACAAGTATCTGGAGCCGACCGATCCGCCCATCATGGTTCGCGCGCTCGAGATCATCATCAACGAGCAGCAGGTCAGCACGTCCTATCTTCAGCGCAGACTCGGCATCGGCTACAACAAAGCCGCCGATATTATTGATAAACTCGAACAGCGCCACGTGATCAGCGCGCCTCTTCCCGGCGGGCAGAAACGCACCATCCTGATCACGGACGGGCTGGAAACGCCCAATGACTGAGGTATCGAAACATGACAGATCCGGAAGATCCCGCAGCAAAGAACGAACAGGAACTGAATCTCTTTTCCGATCAGCCCCGTCCCGAGGAAGAATCTTCGGCGGAACCGGAGTCCGGCGAATCCGCCGCGACCGATGGAGTTCAGGCGGAAGATAATACGACATTCGTACAGGATACCCCCGCGGATGAACCGGCGGAACAGCCTGTTCCGGAAACGGGTGTTCCATCCGACGATTCTCCGGTTGTGGCGCCTCCGCCTCCGCCGCGCAAGCACCCGTCTCCCGCGCGGCCCGGCATCGTGTCCCCGCGCGCAGGGCGGGCGGCGGTTCCCCCGGCGTCTTCCGCTTCGGCCGCGACCGCGCAGGCCCACAAACCGCTTCCGCATGCGCTCCAGCCTTCCCAGACATTGGGGCAGATGCTGACCGCGATCCGCAATGCGCGCGGGATGTCCATGGAAGAGGTCGCGGCGCACACACGGATCCGCCTCGAATACATCATCGAGCTCGAGTCCGGCGAGCTTCTTGAGAAACTGCCGCCCGTCTACGTCTCCGCTTATGTCCGCAAACTCATCGAAGTCTATGACCTCCCCAAGGCGGACAGCGACGTCCTGCTGGACAAGCTGCGCGAAGAAACGCCGCAGGATCCGGAGGAGCTTTCGGACAAGCTTCTTGAATCCGTGAACGAAGGCGCGCTGGTGAACGAAGGCGAGAACAAGCGCATTCGCAACATCACGATCGGCATCTTCGTCGTCCTCGGCCTTGTCGCCGCCGCCCTGATCTGGCTCATCGTTCTCGTGTTTGTCAAGTATGTCAGGACGTCCGAGCCGGTCCCGGGACATGACCCAGCCGCCGTGACGAGTTCCGTCCAGCCCGCGGAGGAACCCGTTTCCCAGACGGTTCATATGGACGAATCGGAACTTGACGCTCTGATCGTGCCGGAAACGCCGTCCATCTCTGTCCTGAAGATGAGCAAGGTCCCGGGTGTCCGCGAGTCGCTGTAACGCCCGGGCAAAACTCCCGATCAAGCACAAAAAAGCATGTCCGGCCGGTTGACCGGGCATGCTTGATTTTCTTACGGGAAAGCCGCTTCGGAGATTCTTACTTGCTGTTCTCAAGAAGCGTGTTGAGAGTTTTCTGCGCGGCTTCGAGCTTCAGCTGCAGATCGATCACGTCCTGCGCCAGATTGTCGCGCTTCACGCTCATGGTATCCACTTCCTTCATGAGCTTGTTTCTGACGGCGCTGTTGTTCGAACTGGTTCTGACGCGGCCGACGCCCCACGGGGTATCAACGCTGACCCGCGAGGAGTTGTCGAGGGTGGAGACGAGCGCGCCGCGGTCCTCGCTGACGGTATTATCCATAGTATCAAGCTTTTTCTTCGCTTCTTCAAGCTCAAGCTCGATCTTGCGGACCTTCTGCTGCTGCTGGCTGATCCGCCGGTCCTTGTTGCGCTTGTCCTGTTCGGTCTTCTGTCTTTCTTCCTTGGCCTTCTGTTCTTCCTGCGCTTTTTTGGCGGCCTTTTTCTGGTCGTCTATTTTCTTTTCATAGCGGGCGGATTTGATCGGATCGTAGCCGAACTTCTGCTGGATTTCAGTCGGCATGTCGGAGTAAGGGATGAATGTGGCTCCGTCTTTGTATCCGAGCGTGATCCCGTTCGGTTTTTTATCGAGGATGACCGCATCCTCAAGAACTTTTCCGCTTCTCAGCGTGACGGTTCGTTTTTCCGTCTTGTTTTTGTCAGTATCCGCGGCGAACACGGCAGTACCGGCAAACAGGACAGCCGCCAGAATGGCAAATTGTGCTGTGTGTTTCATCATTTGTCTCCTTCCGTGGCACTGAATCTTTCGGGTTTCCGGAACACATAGGACGGGATCTCGACGTTCGTTTCAAACGAGATCAGCGACAGCTTCGAGGCTCCGTCCGGTGTGAATCTGAACATTTCCGAAGGAAGCGTGACGTCGCCGAAGGTGCGGTAGTCGAAATACTGCATCGTGTAGACGCCGTCTTCCCTGGTGACTTCGAACTGGCGGAGCAGGTCGGATTTCTTTCCGATCCAGAGTTTTGCCTTGACCTCCGGTGCGCGGCGGAAGACCGCATGGATCACGTCGCATTCCTCGCCGCTGGCGTCGTCGGACGCTTCCTCGAGTTCGGCGTCCTTGAAGATGTCCTGGTAGTTCATTTTGAACGGGATCGTCTGAAGCAGGGCGCCATGCATTTCCATGATGTCGTCCGCCGTCATGTCGAATACTTCCCCGCGCAGGAACATCCAGCCGGATGCACCGTCGCTGTTCAGACAGAACACAGCGGTATTCAAGTCGTCCAGCACGTCGATGCGGACATTGCCCGGCGCCACGTAACGGATCGTAGCGGTTCCTCCATCGCCGAATTCGTACTCGAACTGTGCGGTTTTGATGTTGGATTCGGCCCTGTCGGTCGCGACGGCATCCTCAGCATCATCGAACACGCTGTCCGTTGTATCGCGGAAGAGGCCGCATGACGAAAGGAACACGCCGGCGGTCAATGCCGTTGCCGCAAGCACGATGCGGCAAATCTGATGTTTCATTGTCTGCTCCTGGTTTGCAGGTTGTTCCGGTCGGTCAACCTCTGTCGTTTGTCGGATGTCCGCCGACCGGATTATAATAAAAAGATTTTGCTCTGTAATATATCATGGAGTACACACCATGTCAAGCGACAAAAAAATAATCCCTGCTTTCCTGTGCCGGTTTCCCGCACAGGAAAGACGAATTCCCGTTGCGCGTTGCGCGGCGGAAGTCATTCGGAAAGCTTGATCCCGGTGAGATTGGAAATCTGCTGGAGATACTCTTTTTTATCCGGGACGCCGGGGATGGCGCCGAGAATCTTCTTGCCGTCGGAAGCCAGGATGACCGTATACGGATAGATCGCCGGGACGCTGAGCGATTTCCGCAGCGACTGGTTTGTTGAAACCTGTTCCTCCGGGGCGTCGGTCTTCACGAAATGCTGAATGTAAAGCCCGACGACGGCCGGCCGTATCAATGCGGCATACTCCTTGGACCTGAGAATCGTGGATTCAAACTTTTTGCTGGCGGAACTCCAGTCCGGTCCGGTGAACAGGATGAGAATGGGCTTGTCGTCCTTCGCAGCCTCGGCGCGGGCGTCCTTCAACCGGACATGCCAGCCCGTCCCGGCCGTTTTCGTATCGGGGAGGATCCAGCCGGATTCATCGGGTTTCGGCGCCGGATCGGCGGCGCGAAGCCCGGCCGGAACAAAGAACACGGCCGCGCAGCTTATGAGCGAACTCAGAAGAAACCGTGAGAAGACAGATCTCATGACGTACTCCGGAACGGTCAGTTGGGGATTGCGAGGGAGCAGGGGCCGTTCTGGCAGCCGCCGCTGCACCCGAGTACCTCGATGAAGTTTGCGTGCGACCTGCCGAACAGGAAAAGATGGAGCAGTTTCAGCGTCTGGGCGTTGATGCCGTCGATGAATTTCTCCTGAAGCTCAAGTTCTGGTTCGGATTCGAGCGCGGCGGCGAGCATGGCCCCCGTTGCGGCGCAGGTACGCGAGAAATCGTGTTCCATTACGTCCGGGTCCTGCGGGATATAGTCCTGCGGTTCCAGCTCGGCTCCGCCGAGCGCGATGAGGATCGCGCCGAGCTCCTCGACCGTGATCACACGATCCACGCCGGGGCAGGAGAGCGACTCGAAGCGTTTGGCGATGCAGGGGCCGATGAAAACGTTTACTGCGTCGGGATAAAGCTCGCGGGCTTTTTTTCCGGCAAGCGCCATGGCGCTCGGCACGGACGAGAGGTAAGGCCGCATGGCGGGGAGATGGCGCCGGACGAGTTCGACGAATGCCGGGCAGCTGGAGTCGGCGACGAGCTTGCCGCCGAGCTTCATCTTGCGGATGAATTCCTCCGCCGCCATGCTCGCAGCGGTCTCGGCCGCTTCGGCGACCTCGATGATCTCCGAGAAACCGACCTTCTGAAGGGATTTGAACAGTTTTTCGCGCCCGCCGGGGAACTGATTAAGCGTGGAAGGCGCGACGAGCGCGACGGCCTGACGGCCTTCGGTCAGGAGTTTCAGCACGGGCATAAGCTCGGACCGCTGCATGACGGCGCCGTAGGGGCAGGCGCGGAAGCATTTGCCGCAGAACGTGCATTTCTTGAAGTCGATCACGGCGTATCCCTGTTCGTTTTTCTTGATCGCCCCGACGGGGCAGGCGGCTTCGCAGGGGATCGGGAAACGTTTGATCGCGTTGTAGAGGCAGACGTCGATGAGGCACTTCCCGCACTGCGCACAGGCATCCTGATTGATGAACGCCTTGCCGCGCATGATGTTGATGGCGTTGTTCGGGCAGACGTGGATGCAGGTCTGCGCGAAGCAGTTGCGGCAGAGGCTCTGGACGACTTCGATTTTCGCGTCGGCGCAGCTGGAACACGCTGAACGGGCGATCGTGAGGGGGCGTTCCGGCCGCTCGGAATCCGCGGAAACAAGTTCGAGATATTCGTGCGGGAACCGGCTGTCGTCTCCTTCGTCCTGCGCATCGAATCCGAGAAGCGCCATGATGCGGCAGCGGAGCACCTCGCGGTCGTGCGCCAGGCAGCAGTGGAGCGGCTTGGAGCCGGACGGCTTTACGTAGCAGGGGAGCTTGTCGATCGTATCCGGGAGCGTGCCTTTCTGAAATTCGCAGGCGAGCCGGATCATGAGTTCGCGGCGCTGCCGTTCGGGGCTGTTGGAATACTCCATGTTCATGCTTCCTCCTGCCGGTTCATGATCTCGGTGATTGCCGCGCAGACGGACTCCAGCGTGGCGTTCTGGACGAGCTGTCCGTTGATGCGGGCGAACGGAGCCTTCGCGAGGTCCAGGCACCCGCAGTCCACGGGACACGGCGACACCATCAGTTCAATATGCGGAAGCCATTTTTCGGGCAAATGCGCTCCGATGTTCAGGATTCGGGCATTCCCAAGCATGTAGCAGGTCATGCCGCAGAAGATTTCCACTTCGATTTTCGTGTCGTCGCTCATGTATGCAGTTCCTTTTCTCCGCGGGCCGGGCTGGAAGAATGGGCGCAGGCGGTTTGTGTGTCCTGTCCGTGTGAAAGAATAGCCGATACAGGAAAATACACGCTTTTTCCGTGATTTCAACCGCTGAAAGAGTAAAAAATGGAAGAAAAGTAGAAAAATATAGAAAAATCCTCCGGGCAACCCGGAAAAACCGTTTTTTTTCATGAAAACATTACTATTTTTGTGCAGATGCCGTGCCTCGCTTCATGAATCCCGTATTTCACTTGCATTTTTCCCTTTTCGGATGTATGGTATTCTATCGCCTTTTGCGGAAAGGACCGGGTGAATCGCGTGCGAATCGCGAACTGTCGAGCAACCGTGAGCTGAACTTGAATTCAGTAAGCCGGATCCCCGCCTCTCCGATCTTTTTCTGCGCCGGACATGCCTCCGGCATTTGTGCCCGTTACGCAAAGAGGAAAAATGAAACGTTATGCCCGTCTGGTCCCGGGGGATCGCGTCTGCGCCGCCGTGCGTCGGTTTACTCTGGTCGAACTTCTGGTCGTGATCGCGATCATTGCGGTCCTCGCCGGGCTGCTTCTGCCCGTGCTTTCGTCGTCGCGCGACCGGGCGCGCCTGGCGTTGTGCCTCGGCAATATCCGTGAGGTTACGCTGATGCACCTTCTTTACGTCGATGCGAGCGGCGGGTATTTCTGTCCTGCCTGGGATTCCTCATTTGCAAGCTGGGAATCCTCCGCGGACCATCGCAGTGAGGGCATCCTTTCCCGCGTCGTGCCGGATTCCGGCGCGGCAAAGGGCCGTGTCTTCGAATGTCCCGTCGCGAAATCCGCCCTCTTCATCAACCTGAACTGGACCGCCCGTTATGCCGGTTACGGTATGAACTACCAGCTTTCCTTCAGCGGGCCGTCCGCACAGCCGCCGAACTACCGTCCCTGCCGCATCCAGGCCGTCAAAACTCCGTCGCGCCTGGTCCTTCTCGCCGACGCGGCATGTTTCCTCGCTGGGACCGACGGACGTCCCGCGCCGACCGCGTACCTGTACAATCCGTCTTCGGGCAGGGGCGGTTATGCCGACTTCCGGCATTCCGGGGCGTGCGTCGCGACTTTCGTGGACGGTCATGCCGCCGCCCGGACGGATTTTACGCCGCGCCCGGCGGATTCGTCCGACTGGGAGGATCGCGTCGGCTATCTGTCTCCCGACGATTCCATGTACGATCCCTTCTGGCGGAACCCCGCCGCCGAAGAGGAAGAGGTGGAAGACGTTCCGTCTGCCGGGCCGTCCAATCCCCATTTTTTGGAAAGATAAAGACCGTAAATATCGCCTTTCCGGCTTGTTTATTCGGAAAAGCGTGCTATATTATAGTTTGCGCATAAGAAAGCAACCTGCAAACCTACCCACCCAATCAACACCCACAGGGGAAATCATGAACAGTGCTTTTTCCTACCTCGGAGAAGTGGAGCCCGACAAGGGCAACCTGATCAAGGGGCTCCAGCTCATCCAGACCCGCGAAGGATACGTCTCGAACGACGGCATCCTGGCTGCCGCGGAACATTTCGGCATCCCGGCCGCGGAAGTCGAAGGCGTCCTCACATTCTACGCCCAGTTCAAACGCACCAAACCCGGCAAGTACAAACTCAGCGTCTGCGACGGCACCGCCTGCCATATCAAAGGCTCCACGCAGATCCGCGCCTGGGTCTCCGCCGAACTCGGCATCGGCGACGGCGAGACCACCGAAGACGGCCTCTTCTCCATTGAGACCGTCGCGTGCCTCGGCTGCTGCTCCCTCGCACCCGTCCTCTCCATCAACGGACGCGTCTACGGCAAGCTCGACCGCAAGAGCCTGACCAAGATCCTCAACGAGTACAAAGCGAAAGGCTGATCCGCCATGGCAGACATCAAACGCATTAAAGTCGGGACCGCCTCCTGCGGTCTGGCCGCCGGAGCGGGCGCCGTACTCGAAGCCATCCGCAAACAGGCCGGCAATATCCCTGTCAGCGAAACGGGCTGCATGGGGCACTGCTACGCCGAACCGATCGTCGAACTCGAACTCACCGACGGCTCCAGCATCTTCTACGGCCGCGTGAAGGGCACCGACGAAGCCGCCGCCGCCATCCTCGCCCAGAGCGAAGAAGGACGGTTCGTCTTCCCGGAAAAGCGCTCCAAGCTCGAAAAACTCCTTGTGACCCGCCTCGCCGGACACATCAACCCCGTCTCCCTCGACGAATACAAGGCGAACGGCGGTTTCTCCGCCCTCGAAAAAGTTTTTACCATGACGCCCGAACAGGTCGTCGACGCGGTCAAGGCGTCCGGTCTCCGCGGTCGCGGCGGCGCGGGATTCCCCACCGGCATGAAGTGGAGCTTCCTCGCGGCGAAGAAAGTCCCGGACAAAGTCCAGATTTGCAATGCCGACGAAGGCGACCCGGGCGCGTTCATGGACCGCTCCATGATGGAAAGCGTCCCCTACCAGGTCCTCGAAGGCATGCTCATCGGCGCGTACGCCACCGGCGCGACCCGCCTCTTCATCTACTGCCGTGCCGAATATCCCCTCGCCATCAAGCACCTCACGATCGCCATCGAGGAGATGAAGAAGGCCGGTCTCAACAAGCTCCCGGGCCGCGAAGCCCCGCTTGAGATCACCATCAAGGAAGGCGCCGGCGCGTTCGTCTGCGGCGAAGAGACTGCCATGATCCACTCGCTCGAAGGCAAGCGCGGCACCCCGCGTTTCCGCCCGCCGTTCCCCACGGACAGCGGCTGGAACACCCTGCCGACCGCCATCAACAACGTCGAGACGTTCGCGAACATCCCGATCATCTTCCAGATCGGCGCGGACGCCTACGCCGCCATCGGCACGGAAAAGAGCAAGGGCACCAAGATCTTCGCCCTCGCCGGCGACGTGAAGACCCCGGGCCTCGTCGAGGTCCCCATGGGCATCACGCTCGGCGAGATCGTGTACGACATCGGCGGAGCCGAGCCCGGCACCGTGAAGGCAGTCCAGACCGGCGGTCCCTCCGGCGGCTGCATCCCGGCCTCCGAATTCGGCGTGAAGATCGACTACGACTCCCTCGGCAAGCTCGGCGCCATCATGGGTTCCGGCGGCCTCATCGTGATCGGGAACAACCGCTGCATGGTCGAGACCGCGCGTTACTTCCTGAACTTCACCCGCCGCGAATCCTGCGGCAAGTGCACCTTCTGCCGCGTCGGCACCACCCGCATGTACGAAGCGCTCGAGCGCATCACCTCCGGCAAGGGCTCCATGGACGACATCGCG
>Ga0265298_10007785_pt1 | contig 12955 bp, 9 predicted proteins | sample AusTroGonzalo_MG_3_FD_193486 | JGI IMG/M metagenome (GOLD analysis project Ga0265298, IMG submission 193486) | Bovine rumen microbial communities from tropical cattle in Woodstock, Queensland, Australia - Gonzalo_01 | ecosystem: Host-associated > Mammals > Digestive system > Stomach > Rumen ... | reverse complement strand
TGAGGAGAATGGCATCCATGTTTCGTCGAGTTCGTAGTGCATCCGGACCTCCTTCCGACAGATTACAAAAAAAAGAGGTGCGGAATCAACTTCCACACCTCTCCTCATAATAGATTCAAATAGACGCGGGGTTTCCTAGGCGCAAGCGAGAGACAGTACTTGCTGTACGGCTCGAGCGCAGCAACGACGGAAACACCCGTATATTTGAATCAGAATCCCTGCTGGCACATGGCGTCGGCGACTTTCTTGAATCCGGCGATGTTGGCGCCCTTGACGTAGTCGATGTATCCGTCGGGGCACTTGCCTTCCTTGACGCAGGAATCGTGGATGTCCTTCATGATGACATGCAGGCGCTGGTCGACTTCCTCGGCTGACCAGAAGTAGTGCTCGGCGTTCTGGCTCATCTCGAGACCGGAGACCGCGACACCACCGGCGTTGGCGGCCTTTCCGGGTGCGAACGGGATGCGTGCGGCCTGGAATGCCTCGATGGCCTCGGGCGTGCAGCCCATGTTGGATGTCTCGACGACGTACTTCACGCCGTTGGCGATGAGCATCTTGGCATCGTCACCGTTGAGCTCGTTCTGCAGTGCGCAGGGGAACGCCATGTCCACGGGGACTTCCCAGGGCTTCTTGCCCTTGATGAACTTGGCGCCGAACTTCTTGGCGTACGGCTCGATGACGTCCATGTTGGATGCTCTGAGCTCGAGCATGTATGCAATCTTCTCGGGAGTGCTGACGCCTTCCTCATCCAGGATGTATCCGTCGGGTCCGGAGAGTGTGACGACCTTGGCACCGAGCTGTGTGGCCTTCATGACGGCACCCCATGCGACGTTGCCGAAACCGGAGATGGCGACTCTCTTGCCCTTGAAGTCCTCATTGTGCTCCTTGAGCATCTCGTTGGCGAAGTACATCGTTCCGAAACCTGTTGCCTCGGGTCTCACGCGGCTTCCGCCCCATCCCCAGCCCTTTCCTGTGAGGACGCCGGTGTTCTCGTTGCGGATCTTGCGGTATGTGCCGTAGAGGTAGCCGATCTCACGTCCGCCGACTCCGAGGTCTCCTGCGGGAACGTCGGTATCGGGTCCGATGTATTTCTCGAGCTCAGTCATGAATGCACGGCAGAAGCGCATGATCTCGGCATCCGACTTGCCTCTGGGGGAGAAGTCCGAACCACCCTTTCCACCGCCCATCGGGAGTGTCGTGAGGGAGTTCTTGAAGATCTGCTCGAATCCCAGGAACTTGAGTGTTCCGAGAGTGACGTTGGCGTGGAACCTGAGTCCTCCCTTGTAGGGTCCGATCGCGCTGTTGTACTGGACTCTCCATCCGCGGTTGACCTGGATCTCGTGGTTGTCGTCTTCCCACTCGACACGGAACTGGATGATCCTCTCGGGCTCGACGATCCTGTCCAGGATCTTGTTCTTGAGATAAAGCGGGTTGGCGTTCACAACGTCGATGACCGATGCTATGACTTCTCTGGCGGCCTGGATGAACTCGGGCTGTGCGGGGTTCTTCCTCTCGAGCTCCGCCATGAATTCGTCTAATTTGTACATGTTTTTCCTCCAATCGTTTATCAATTGTTTACCAATTGCATAAACAGGATAACACCAATCGGCAGGATGTCAACTTCATGGTGCACATCATATAAAAGGAAAAGAGCGTGTTTGAGCTATAGATAAATACCGGGGCCTGTTTTTTCAGGAAACCGCAAAGAATGTCCAGATCGGGTCGGAGGGCACCGGAGCCACCGCATGTACGGGTCCATGGCTCACCGGATGGATGAATGAGACCTCCCTGGAATGCAGGCAGATGCCGCCGTCAGGGTTGGAACGCGGGAACCCGTACTTCAGGTCTCCCTTTATGTGCACCCCGCAGGCTGCCAGCTGTGCCCTGATCTGGTGGTGCCGTCCCGTCAGGAGGTTTATCTCCAACAGCGTGTACCTTTCGGACTGTCCGATCGTCCTGTACTCCAGCCTGGCTTCCTGCAGCTCGCCCCTGCGCTTGTCCGGGCTGTCGTATGCGAAGCTCTTGTTCTTCACCGTGTCCCTGTAGATGTAGTGGTGCAGTTCTCCGGACGGTGCGGGCATGGGCCTGTCCACAACCGCCCAGTAATGCTTGGATATCTTCCCGTCGCGGAACATCACGGACAGACGGCTCAGCGCCTTGTCCGTCTTCGCGAACACGACGATCCCGCTGGTGGGCCTGTCCAGCCTGTGCGGGAGACCCAGGAAGACATTGCCCGGCTTGGAGTACTTCACCTTCAGGTAGGCCCTGATGTCGTCCATCAGGGTGGCGTCACCGGTCTTGTCCGCCTGGACTATCTCGCCGGGGAGCTTGTTCACGATGATGATGTGGTTGTCCTCGTACAGGACCCTTCCCTGAATGTCAGCCATCGACGTCATCGAAAAGTCCCGGGACATCGTCATCGGACTGTTTCCTCGGGGCCTTCTGCTCCTTGATGATCTCGGGTTCCGGGGTATCGGGCTCCACCACGACCTCCTCGGCCTCCGCATTGCCGGTTGCGTCCGGTGCGGGCCTCTCTCCGGGCTCGACCAGCTTGCATGCCTTGATGCGGATGGAGGCGATGTCCTTCTTGGATATCGTCACGCCGCCCGCCTTGGCTCCCTTGACCAGGAAGTCGGAGAACAGGAACGTGGATTCCTTGACACGGGTCGGACCCTTGTATGTGACCGTCACCTCGGCGTTCGGGAGCACGGACAGCTTCTTGAGCGAGTTGTTCTCCGGATCAGGGAGCAGCTCATAGGTCTTGTTGAGGATGAAGCCGCTGAGCTTGCACCTCTTGATGAACGTGACCTTCGTCTTCCTGTCTGTGTAGATCACAGTGAAGACGATGTCCTCCAGGCTCTCCTTGTCCGCAAGTCCGCAGTAGACTATGTCCTTACCGACGAACAACTTGTCCGAAATATTCGTGCAGTAGTACGTTCCGCTCTTCTGGATCACCAGGACCCTGTCGAATTCGGAGACCTTGAACAGGACGTTGCCGGTCCTGACGTTGGTCCCGAGGTATCCGGTGGTGGGATCGTACCTGAGGTCGATGTCCCTCTTGGCGACATCCCTGACGTCCACGAGGTTGAAGTCGGCGATCACCGTCTTCCTGGCATGGTCGGTGGCCTTCAGGTCGTCCTTGATGGAATTGAGCGTCCTGATGGAGTACTCGTCCAGATGTCCGAGGTCGTAGTCGACCTGCCTGATGTCGGCGTTGATCTGGTCGATCTCCTCCTTGTTCTTCTCGATGTCGAACAGGGAGATCCTGCGGATGGGGATCTTCAGGAGGCGGTCGATGTCCTCTTCCGTGATCTCGCGGACCAGCTGGTCGAGATAGGGCTCGAATCCGGTCCTGATGGCCTGGATCACGGCTTCCTGCGTCCTTTTCTGCTCGATCCTCTTGTAGATGCGCTCTTCTATGAAGATCCTCTCCAGCGTCCTGATGTGCAGTTTGTCGAACAGATGTCCGCGCTCGACCTCCAGTTCCTTCTTGGAGACCTCCAGGATGTGGTCGGCATGGTAGCGGATTATGTCGCTGACGGTGCAGACATGCGGGAGCTTGTCGCGGATGACCAGGCAGTTGACGGAGATCTTCTGCTCGCAGTCCGTGTAGGCGTACAGGGCGTCCACGATGTCCTTTGTGTACGTTCCCTTGGCAAGGGAGATCTCGATGTTGACCTTGTCGGCCGTGAAGTCGCTCACGCTCTGGATCTTCAGCCTGCCCTTCTTGACGGCCTTGCCGATGGAATCGATCATCTTCTCGCTGTCGACTCCGAACGGGAGCTCCTCTATGACGATCTTCTTGGCGTTGGAGGTGTCGAGCTTGGCCCTGACGGCGACCGAACCCAGTCCGTCCTGGTAGTCGGAGACGTCCATGATGCCTCCGCCGGGGAAGTCCGGATAAAGTGCGAAGTCCTCACCCTTTATGGCTGCGATCTGCGCATCGATGACCTCGAGCGCGTTGTGCGGCAGGATCTTCGTGGACATGCCGACGGCGATTCCCTCGGTGCCCTGTATCAGGACCACGGGGATCTTGGCCGGGAAGACCACGGGCTCCTTGTTCCTTCCGTCGTAGGACTCCACGTACTCGGTGATCTCCGGGTTGTAGAGGACCTTCTTGGCGAACGGGAGAAGACGGCACTCGATGTACCTGGCGGCGGCGGGGCCGTCACCCGTCATGAAGTTGCCGTAGTTCCCCTGCTTGTCGATGAACAGGTCGTAGTTCGCCAGGTTGACCAGCGCGGTGTAGATCGATGCATCGCCGTGCGGGTGGTATTTCATCGTGGATCCGACGACGTTGGCAACCTTGTTGAAGCGTCCGTCATCGGTCTCGATCATCGTGTGCAGGATCCTGCGCTGTACGGGCTTCAGACCGTCCTCGATGTCGGGGATGGCCCTGTCCTTGATGACGTAGGAGGCATACTCTATGAAATTCTGTCTGAACAGATCCTTTGCGTTAGCCACTCGATGCCTCCTTACACCAGGTTCTCCATGATGAAGTCACGCCTTTCGGGCGTGTTGTTCCCCATGTAGAAATCCATGGCCTTGCGTGCCTCCGCAAGGCTGCCTATCGTCACCGGGATCAGCCTCATGTCCTCTCCGATGAACTGCCCGAATTCCTTGGCCGAGATCTCTCCCAGACCCTTGAACCTGGTGACCTCCGAACCGCGGATCTGCCTCATCATGTTGTCGCGCTCCTCTTCCGAGTAGCAGTACGTCGTGACGCTCTTGTTGCGCACCCTGAACAGCGGGGTATCCAGGATCCACACGCGTCCGGCATGGATGAGGTCCTCGAAATAGCTCAGGAAGTACGTCAGGAGCAGTATCCTGATGTGGAAGCCGTCGATATCGGCATCGGTCGCGAATATGACCTTGGAATACCTCAGGCCGTCTATGCCGTTCTCGATGCCCAGCGCCGCCATGACGTTGTAGAGCTCGGCGTTCTTGTACATGTCGGTCATTGCCATGCCGTTGGTGTTGAGCGGCTTTCCGCGCAGGCTGAAGACGGCCTGCGTCATGACGTCACGCGCCGTGTTGAGGGTTCCGGATGCGGAATCTCCCTCGGTGAGGAAGATCATCGACCTCTCACCCATGTCGGCATGGGGTCCTGTCTGTCCCAGATGGAACTTGCAGTCCTTGAGCTTGGGGATGTTGATCGATATCTTCTTGGCGTTCTCCTTGGCGATCTTCTTGACCTCGGAGAGCTTCTTGCGGATCGTCTCGTTCGTGAGGATCTTCTGGTTCAGAAGCTGTGCGACATCGGGGTTCTTGTACAGGAAGTCCAGGATGGCCTCCTTGACCTCGTTGATGATGGGCATGCGGACCTCGGTGTTGCCCAGCTTGTTCTTGGTCTGGCTCTCGAACACCGGTGTCTGGACCTTGATGGAGATGGCGCCGACTATGCCCTCGCGCACATCCTGCGGTGCCCATGCCGATTTCTTGAAGAACTCCTTCACTCCGGCGAGGATGCCTTCCTTGAACGCGGCCTGGTGGGTTCCTCCGTCGCTGGTGTACTGTCCGTTCACGTACGAGAAATAGGTCTCGCCGCTGAACTCACGGGTGTGGGTGAAGGCGAACTCGATCATCTTCCCCCTGTAGTGGATTATCTCGTAGATGCCGTTGTCCTGGACTTCCTTCTCGAGCAGGTCCAGAAGTCCGTGCTGGCTCCTGAACACCTTCTTGTTGTAGTCCAGTGTCAGACCCGTGTTCAGGTAGCAGTAGTTGTTCAGCCTCTGGGTGATGAAATCCTCGTTGAAGGCGTACGCGCCGAAAACCTCCTCGTCCGGGATGAACTCGGTGAGGGTCCCGTTCTCCTCGTCGGTCTTCCCCTCGTTCTGCGACTTGAGCTGTCCGTGCTCGAAGTATGCCTCGAAGAACCTGCCCTCACGGAACGACTTGACGTGGAACCAGGAACTGAGCGCGTTGACGGCCTTGGTGCCGACACCGTTCAGACCCACGCTGAACTGGAAGACATCGTCGTTGTACTTGGCGCCCGTGTTGATTTCGGACACGCAGTCGATGACCTTGCCGAGGGGGATTCCCCTTCCGTGGTCGCGTACACTGACCTTCTTGTCCTCAAGACGGATCGTGATCCTGTTCCCTGCGCCCATGATGAACTCGTCGATGCTGTTGTCGATGACTTCCTTCATCAGGACGTAGATGCCGTCGTCGATATGCGTGCCGTTTCCGAGGCGGCCGATGTACATTCCGGGGCGGAGCCTGATGTGCTCCAGCGGGGACATGGTCTTGACCGCACTCTCATCGTATACAGGTTTCCTAAGGGGTTTATCAGACATAACAGCCCATTATAGCAGAAATGATTAATACGTGAGTAGTAGTGTTTCCGTGTTTTTTATCGCGCCGTCTCACGCTAGACGTAGGGCATCTGCATGAGAAGCATGCCGGTCACGATCAGGGTCTGGCCAAGGATGTAGGTGGACATGACGGTGAACTGCCCGAAAAGCGGGAGACGCACCATGCGGCGCATGATGCAGAAGTCCGAGAAGAAGAACAGGCAGATGCCCGCGAAGCTGACGGCGGTGGCGTACAGCGGCGAGCCGTTCCCGGCGGTGGAGGCTATGGCGACGGCCACTGCGCACAGTCCCATCGAGTACGGGACGAGCTTGGGAGCGTCCTTCCTGGGTCCCAGCATCAGTTGCCTGAAAATCAGGTATTCGATCAGAAGACACACGATTATCGTCGTCACAGTCCATCGTTTCGTATGTCCGACAGGGGCGTTCGCGAACCACAGCGTGTAGAAGATGTGCCCCACGAAGAAGCTCAGCATGCCCAGGTAGAACATGTGCTTGCTCTTTCCTCTTGGGAACAGCAGGAACACGTCGCCCGCGGTGTGCATCAGCAGCGCCAGCAGCACGTACCTCTGGTAATGGAGGCCGGCCAGGCTTGCCGGAAGCAGCGAGGCGTAGCAGAGGTACAGGAACGGCATGAGCAGCGGCTTGGAGGCCGCGTACAGACGTGCGTTCCCCCTCCTGATGGCGAAGAGGCTGGAGAACACGACCGTTATGTATGTTGCGATGGCTATCGTGGAATTCATCACACCAAGGATATACCCTCGGAAGTGCAATTACAACAGTCACTATCACGCTCCGCAGGCCCTCCGGGAGGACTCCACCCATTTGACGCAAGATGCGATTGTATATAACATATCGGGCTATGAGCAGTTATCCATTCACAGAGACAGAGCCCAAGTGGCAGAAGTACTGGGCAGAGAACAAGACCTTTGCCGTAACGGAAGACCCCTCCTTCCCCAAAGAGAAGAGGGCCTATGTCCTCGACATGTTCCCGTATCCTTCGGGAGCAGGTCTCCACGTCGGTCACCCCGAAGGCTATACGGCAACCGACATCTACTGCCGTTATCTCAGGATGAACGGCTTCAACGTGCTCCATCCCATGGGATTCGACTCGTTCGGACTCCCTGCGGAGAACTACGCCATACAGACGGGAACCCACCCCGCAATCACGACGGAGAAGAACATCAACACTTTCCGCCGCCAGATCAGGGCCCTGGGTTTCTGCTATGACTGGGACAGGGAGATATCGACCTGCGACCCGGACTACTACCACTGGACACAGTGGATCTTCGAGAAGCTCTACGAGAAGGGGCTGGCCTACGAGAGCCAGGCCCCGATCAACTGGTGCCCCCACTGCAAGACCGGCCTCGCCAACGAGGAGGTGAAGGAAGGCAAGTGCGAGCGCTGCGGCACACAGGTGGAGAAGAAGAACATCCGCCAGTGGGTGCTGAAGATCACCGCCTACGCACAGAGGCTTCTGGACGACCTGGACCTGGTCGACTGGCCGGAGAGCGTCAAGCTCATGCAGCGCAACTGGATCGGGAAGTCCGAGGGTGCCTCCGTCCTGTTCCAGGTGAAGGGACTCGAGGATGACCCCGACGGAAAGCTCGAGGTCTTCACGACAAGATGCGACACGCTGTTCGGCGCGACATACATGGTGATATCCCCGGAGCATCCTCTTGTCGGGAAACTCACCACGAAGGACAACGGACAGGCCGTCAGGGACTACATCGAACAGGCGGCGAGGAAGAGCGACCTGGACAGGACCGACCTGGCCAAGGAGAAGACCGGCGTCTTCTCGGGAAGCTATGCAATCAACCCCGTCAACGGAAAGGAGATCCCCATCTGGATCGCCGACTACGTGCTGATCTCATACGGAACCGGTGCCATCATGGCCGTTCCCGCACACGACACACGTGACTGGGAATTCGCAAAGAAGTTCGGTCTGCCCATCATCGAGGTCCTCAAGTCCGAGGTCGATGTCCAGCAGCAGGCCTGGACCGAAGACGGCATCCACGTCAACAGCGGATTCCTGGACGGTCTGAACAAGGCCGATGCCATAGAGAAGATGCTGTGCTTCCTGGAGGAGCGCGGGATCGGTCACAGGACCGTCAACTTCAAACTGCGCGACTGGATCTTCAGCCGCCAGAGATACTGGGGAGAGCCGATCCCCCTCATCCACTGCCCGCACTGCGGAACGGTACTCGTCCCCGAGGAGGAGCTCCCGCTCACACTCCCCGAGGTGAAGAGCTACCAGCCCTCCGGAACAGGAGAGAGCCCGCTGGCCAACATCGACAGCTGGGTGAACTGCAAGTGCCCCAGGTGCGGAGCTCCCGCAAAACGCGAGACCAACACCATGCCGCAGTGGGGAGGATCCTGCTGGTACTACCTCAGGTACATCGACCCGAAGAACCCGAAGCAGTTCGTCGCTCCCGAGAAGGAGAAGTACTGGATGCCGGTCGACCTCTACATCGGAGGAACGGAGCACGCGGTTCTGCATCTGCTCTACGCAAGGTTCTGGCACAAGGTCCTGTTCGACCTCGGTCTGGTCTCCACTCCCGAGCCGTTCGCAAGACTGGTCAACCAGGGAATGATAACCTCGTTCGCATACCAGAGGCCGAATAAGTCGCTGGTACCCGCCGATCAGGTCACCGAGAAGGAACCCGGAGTATTCGTCGACAACGAGACCGGAGAGGTCCTGGAGAGGGTCATCGCAAAGATGTCCAAGAGCCTGAAGAACGTCATCAACCCGGACGAGGTCATCGCCCAGTACGGCGCCGACACGATGCGCATGTACGAGATGTTCATGGGTCCGCTGCAGGTCTCCAAGCCATGGTCCACGACCGGAATCGCCGGTGTCTGGAGATTCATCGACAGGATCTGGCGCATGGGCGACGAGAAGCAGGTCACCGACGACAAGGCCCCGGCAGAGATCATGAAGAGCCTCCACAAGACCATCAAGAAGGTCACCGAGGACACGGCCACGCTGAACTTCAACACGGCGATCAGCCAGATGATGGTCTACATCAACGACCTGGCCAAACTGGATACCCTGCCGCGCGAGGCATGGGAGCCGTTCGTGCTGCTGCTGGCCCCGTACGCACCGCATCTTGCGGAGGAACTCTGGGCAAAGGCCGGCCACGAGCCGTCGGTCGCCAACGTTTCCTGGCCGAAGTACATCGAGGCCATGACCCTGGACGACGAGATCCAGATCGTCTGCCAGATCAACGGCAAGGTCAGGGCGAAGCTCATGCTCCCCAGGGATGCTTCCAAGGAAGACATCATCGCCGCCGCCAAGGCGAACGACAATGTCATGAAGTACCTGGAGAACGCGCAGATCGTCAAGGAGATCGTGGTTCCAGGAAAGCTCGTGAGCTTCGTGGTCAAGTGATATCTGTCCATTCCCATCAGCCGTCCGCCATTCCGTGCGGACGGTTTTTTTCGTCTGACATCATCCCGAAAGCCCCTGTTTTTGGTGAAAGGGATGAATTTTACGTCTCTCGAGGAAAGAAAAGGCAAAAGAGGGACGTGGAAAACCATTCCATGTACTCGTTTGAATACCATTCATGTTGCTCACATCAGGTTCTGACGCAGGTAGCTGTAGGTGCTGCCTGCGCTGTCCACTATCAGCACAAGCACCCTGTCCATCTCTGTGTTCAGATAACGGAAGACCCCTTCCGGCAGCTGCATCGGCGCGGTCAGACCGTCGGTCACGAACAGACCCGGATCGCTGATGAACTCGCTCGTCCAGATCCCGTTGGGCGCGGCGAAGCTGTCCACACCGAAAAGGGCCACGGGCCTGACCGACTCCCCGGACAGCACCCCGTTCTGCAGGTCCCTGAGGAAGACGACCTTGTCGATGCACCTGAAATCGTTGCTCCTCCGTTTCATCTCCTGCGAGACCAGGCCGTAGTTCAGGCGCGATGTCACCATGCGGTCGATATCCAGCAGTTCACCTACAACCACCCCGTCGTTCTGGGTCAGGACGACCTCGCGTCCGTTGTCCAGCGGGGTCACCGCCGCTCCGAAAGGACTCATCTCGCCCAACGGGAAGGCGGCCACCAGTACGGTCTCCCCTGCCGGGACATAGATGGTGATGTTCCTTTCCTCCGGGGTCACGTACACACTGCGGACATCATCCCCGCTTGTCCACTTCAGCGTGTACCAGAGCTTCTTCCCGGACACCGTTTCCCACGGATGGGTCGGTATGACGATATCCAGCGCCCGTTCCGGACGGGCGACGGAACACGATGCGAGGACGGCCAGGATGACGGCCGCCACCAACAAGACGGTTCTTTTCCTTTTTTCGTTCATACCCGTCCATACCGGGGAAGTGTCCGGAATATTCGTGTTCTTTCAGGTTTTTTGTGTTGTTTTCAGGAATCCGCGGTATTTTTCCCTGAAAGACCTCAGGACGGCCCTCACGGCGTCGCTGCTGTAGTCGGCGTATGTCCACGGAAGACGCTGGAAATCATGGTCCTGGTAGATAAGCGTGGTCTCACCGTAGATGCCGTCCCGCAGCGGGATCCTGTGGGACCTGTCCTTGCATGTGGCAAGTATCAGGTTCGCCAGCGAGAGTGTCCCCGGGTCGAGGTTGATCCTGCGCCCGCCGTCCCCGGAAGCGAACTGTTTCTCGAGTCCGTTGGTCCAGGTCTTGATGGCGGCAAGTTCCGAAGGGTCTATCAGGTTGCGGAACATGAGGAGGTAACGGACCGGTCTTCCGCCCATCTCGGAATCGTAGTAGTCGGTGAAGGAGAACTCCATCACCGGACTGACGGCCTCCACAGGGCCGAAACGGTCCTCGAGTATGGAAATCAGCCTGTCATGCTGCTCCTCGAGAGTCGAGAGCACACCCATGACCAGTGCACATTTCTGGAATTCCCTTGCCTGTGCCATACAACCTCCGCTGGAATTGTCACACCGGGGGCATCTCTTGTCAACTTTCCTTGCTTAGTTCACGCGCGCACCTTATTATGGAGACATGCCTAAACTGATTGTCTTCCTGGGGAACCCCGGGATCCAATACAGAAACACCAGACACAACGCAGGCTGGCTCGTTTGCGACCGCATGACGCGGATGCCGGGATTCGGTGGCAACTGGCAGGAGAAGTTCCACGGCCGGTTCCTCAAGTCGGGCAATGCCGTCCTGCTGAAACCGATGACCTACATGAACGAAAGCGGGCTTCCCGTGAGGGAGGCATCGGCCTTCTTCGGCATAAAGCCGGAGGACGTGCTCGTCGTGCATGACGACATCGAGCTGGAATTCGGTGGGGTAAGGTACCGTCTTGGAGGGGGGATGGGCGGCCACAACGGGCTGAGGTCCGTCAGGCAGCATCTGGGAACCGAGAAGTTCGGGAGGCTTCGCATCGGCGTCGGACGTCCGCCTGCGGTGATGCAGGTCGCGGACTACGTGCTGGCGAGGTTTTCCGAGCTGGAGGAGAAACAGCTGGAAAGCATACTGGATAACGCCGCCGCAACTGCTGTACAATATATATCCGACTGACTACGGATATCACGGGAGAACATATGAAGAACAGGGATTTGAGAATATCTGAGAACTGCAGGGAAACCATGACTTACGAGAAGCCGATGTTCGAGACATCGGACAAGGCCGACATGATGTACCGGCAGGCCCAGGAGGTCGCGGTTGTCTACAACAACAGCCATGAGCACCCCATTACCGCAGGAAGGACATACACCTCGGCGGTGCTCCATCTGGTGTACCAGACCGTGATCTCGGCTTTCCTGAGGGGAACCGATTCCGATCCGTTCTCAAGGATCTCCGTGCTGGCCGCAAAGAACAGCGACACGAAGGAAGTCCTGGACTTCTACGACAAGGCGTTCCCCTCCAGACTGGGTGAATCGTCGGAGGAACTGCACGGTGTCGAGACCGCAAGGGCGTTCTTCGTCCACCAGGTCCTCCAGGCCAACCCCGCCCTCCTCGCCGCCACGGGCGAGATGCTCGACCAGAAGAAGCTGAAATTCCCGCAGGGAACACAGGCTCTGACGGCCATGATGGGAAGCTACCTCAAGGGAACGGGTTTCTCCGAGTCGGCCGAGGACGACCTCTTCTCGTTCCTCACACTCCCGGCAAGGCTCTATCCGGATTCACTGGCCAAGCAGATCGCATACATCCTCGAGCACTGGGAAGCCCTCCTTCCGGAGGAATTCGCCACACTGCTGCTCAGGAGCCGCGACTTCATGCAGGAAGAGGACAGACCGCGCTTCCAGGGCGGCCCGGGTCCCGTCGAGGTCCCCGACTACTCCAACCTGGGCGATGAGGACACCGAGTCCTTCACCCCGGACAGGAACTGGATGCCCAACGTCATCATGATGGCCAAGAGCACGCTGGTCTGGCTGGACCAGCTCTCCAAGAAATACAACAGGGACATCCATACCCTGGACCAGATCCCCGACCAGGAACTCGACTACCTGAGGGACGCCGGTTTCACGGCACTCTGGCTGATCGGACTCTGGGAAAGGAGCCCCGCTTCCAAGAAGATCAAGAACCTCTGCGGCAACCCCGATGCAGAGTCCTCCGCCTACTCGCTCAAGGGCTATGAGATATCCTCCAGGATCGGAGGCTGGCCGGCACTGTTCAACCTCAAGACTCGCTGCTGGGACAGGGGCATCAGGCTCGCCAG
>Ga0265298_10007784_pt1 | contig 12958 bp, 7 predicted proteins | sample AusTroGonzalo_MG_3_FD_193486 | JGI IMG/M metagenome (GOLD analysis project Ga0265298, IMG submission 193486) | Bovine rumen microbial communities from tropical cattle in Woodstock, Queensland, Australia - Gonzalo_01 | ecosystem: Host-associated > Mammals > Digestive system > Stomach > Rumen ... | reverse complement strand
GAGCAGGCCATGCAGCGCGACCGTATCGCACTTGTCAGGCAGCTCATCGACAACTTGCCCGAGAAACAACGCAGTTGCATGCAGCTTCGGGAGTTCGAGGGCAAGAGTTATAAGGAAATAGCGAAGATCCTGAGTGTCACGGAGGAACAGGTGAAAATCAACATCTTCAGGGCGCGACAGTTGATCAAGCAACAATTTATAATGGCAGAGAATTATGGACTATAAGTACATCGAACAGCTATTGGAGCGTTATTGGGAGGGTGAGACCACCCTTCAGGAGGAGTCGATCCTTCGTACGTTCTTCAGCCAGCCGGAGGTTCCTGAGGATCTTCGGAAGTTCCAGCCGCTCTTCGTCTGTGAAACACAGAAAGAAGAACCGCTGGGCGAAGACTTCGATGCCCGTATCCTTGAGCAGATTGGTGAAGCCCCTGTGGCTAAGACTGTCTCGCTGAAGGATCGCCTGATGCCTCTGTTCAAGGCCGCCGCCATCGTGGCCATCGTCCTGACGCTGGGCAACGCCGCCCAGGCGCCATGGGATATCTGGGAGGATCCTAAAGGTGCTTATGTGAAGGCACAGCAGGAACTGGCAGATACGGTTAATGTGTTGACCACGATACAGGCGGAGAATGTCAGCGACACCATTCAGGCGCCTCAGGTTCCGGCCAAGGAGAAAACTACCTACTTGGAATAATTTTTTTCTATGCTTTCTATATTTATAATGAAGCTGTGAAGCTTCGATTCTCTCAAATTTATTAAGTACTAAATGAAGTTATGGGCTGCAACCGGGAGGTTGCAGCCCACTTCGCTTTTTATTGGGGAATCTGTATGCTCTGTTATTTCCTCAGCCTCATATTCAGCTGGAACAACGCTGGCAGGAAGATGCAGAGCGAGAAGCCTACAGCCATCAGCGACATCCTTTCTGAACCGAAAAGATCTTTCAGTGTGAGGTCGGAGAAGGGATAGAGGTTATACATCACGTAGGCCACCGAGTTGTTCACCCAGTGATACACCATCCCGGGTATGATGCTGTCCGTGCGATAATACAGCCAGCCTAACAACAGTCCAATCACGAAGGCGTGCGGCAGTTGTGCCGGGTTCATATGGGCGGCGGCAAAGAGCAGTGCCGAGATGGCGATGGCTACCCAGGGTTTGCTGCACCAGCTCAACAATGACCGCAGGACGGCTCCGCGGAACACCAGTTCTTCGGCAAATGGCGCTAACAGTCCAACGGCAACATAACCCCAGCGGTCTCTCATGATGATGTCGAATGTGTCTTCGGCGATATTGGGCAGTTCGGGCATGTGCTCCTGGATCCAGACGGAGGGTATGATGGCGCCGATGGCAGCGACGGCACACCAGAACAGCATCACCCAAGGACGCTTCTGGATCCAGTGTCTAGACACCTCGCACCATTTCGCCAATAGGAATATGGCTACAGATATCACGGTAAACACCATCGTCGTAACGATGATACCTGTGGCATCGTTGATGGCACCTTTTCCAAACGCCCAACGCCAGATACCGTCAACAATAAAGCCGGCCATCACCTGAATGGCGAGGAATACAAACGTATAAATAATTGCATTCTTCATAAAAGTATGGTTTTTGCTTGTTCTTGATCTTCTTTGAGTTGGGCCATCAGTGCCTCGGGCGATTCGAATTTCCTTTCCTCACGTAGCCTTGCTACAAACGTGATGATCACCGTCTGCCCGTAGAGGTCACCGTCGAAGTCGAAGATATTTACCTCCAGCGTACGGTTTCTGCCGTCGAAGGTAGGCCGTGTGCCGATGTTCATCATCGCAGGCAGTTCCCCTTCTGAGTAGGAGGAGCCAGGGGTGGTCTGATTAATAATCTCAGCCCACACGGCATACACCCCACTAGCAGGAATCAGTTTAAAAGGATTGTCGGGCTGTAGGTTGGCCGTGGGGAATCCTAGTTGGTGGCCTATATGTTCGCCCGGCATGACCTTGCCGGAAAGCTGGTAAGGATGCTCTAACATGACAGTCGCCGTTTCTATGTCACCGTCATCAGCGAGCAGGCTGCGGATATTCGACGAGCAGATGGCAAAATGATAGTCCTCAAACGACAGCTCGATGCCGCGATACACATTGATGCCCAATTCCTGACCGTAGCGCACGTAATCATCGAAACCCTCCGTCCTGTCACGTCCGAAGCGGTTGTCATAGCCTACATGGAACAGTTTCACGTTCAGCTTCTCCTTAAGTATCTGCGCCATGAAGTCACGGGCTGAGAGTTGCGCCATCTCTTTGGTGAAAGGCAATACCATCAGGAAATCGACGCCCAACCGCTCCATTTCCCGTTCTTTTTCCTCCTGTGTCGTCAGCAGCTGAGGGCGGAACTGGGGATCGAACAGTTGTTTGGGCTGACGGTCAAAAGTGATGACCATCGAAGCAAGATGATGGAATTTGGCGTCAGAAATCAGACGTTGGATAACCTGCCGATGCCCTGCATGGACACCATCAAACACACCGATGGTGGCAGCACATTGAGGCACCATTCTCGTCTTTTCTATGTTGCGAATTATCTCCATTAGGGTGCAAAGGTACTTAATTTCCACTTATTTTGTGTGTTTTCGCCTCAAAAATTTGGATATTTAAAGATTTTCCTATACCTTTGCATCGCAAATCGCGGACTTGTAGCTCAGTTGGTTAGAGCAACAGACTCATAATCTGGAGGTCCCAGGTTCAAGCCCTGGCTGGTCCACAACGCTAATTAAACCATCCGCATATGATGAAGAAAAAGAGCTGGATTAAGGTTTTGATAGCTGCTGTTGCGCTTTGTTTAACGGCAGTAGGGTGTACAAAGGAATCCGGATCAACTCCAGAACAGGAATTCAAGGAAAATTTCATAGCCCTTGTCATGGGTGGCAAGCAGGTAGATCCACTTCAGGACTGGAGTACGTCTACGGGTTTGTCTGTCAAGATATCTGTCGATTTTGGCAATTCGATGGAATATCGTGTGTATATCCTCCCCACACCGGCACTGTATGATGCGACAGCTACCCATCTGGGTATGGTCCGTCTGAACTCTGGCGAGTCGAAGACCATCACGGTGTGCCGTCCTGCCCATGACGCTCTGCTCTATGCCGCCTGTTTCGACAGTGATGGGCATGCTGTCTGTAAGTCGTTCCCTGCGGAGCTCTCTGGCAGTGAGGTAGTCTTCAGTGGCGAACAACCTGAGACGCAAATTAATGTCCAACAGCCAGCGGGTGGACTTGATGAACGTTGGAGTGTGCCCATCAAACAGATGCCCGACGTGAGCGACTATACCACAGGTCCCTTCGTCGAGGTGTCATCGATGGATGCGGAACCAGAAGGCGAGGATCGTCTCCGCCTCAGTATCAGCGACGAATATACTGGCTATATACCTTCACTCGGCATCCGTGGAAATATGTCGGTCTATGTGACTGGCACCTGGACGCTCAGTTTCAACCAGCGTGTGTCCAATGGCAACGTTATCGTTGTCGGTAGTGGTGGTAAGGTGGTTATCCCTGAGGGTATGACGCTCAGTGCCACACCTTCCGCCAATGGTGTGACGGGCCAGATCTATATTCTCCGTGGTGGAGAGGTGACAGGCGAAGGAACGCTGGAGTATAACACAGGCAGCGGCACCTATAATTATAATGCGGGTATTGTATCCACCAAGGAAATTCGTTTGAATGGCTGTGGTCTCTATAACAGTGGCATCCTTGGCGTGGAAACAGATTCGCCTACCTCTGTGGTTTGTAATGCCAATGCCGATGGTGGACAAGGTGTATTGATGAATCGTGGAGGAGCGTGGCTGAACCAGATCAGCGGCAATAACCTCTCGTTGTGGAATGCTTCATCAATGGAGGTCAACAGTGAAGTAGTTCTTTCAGAGAGTAGTCACTTTGACGACTGGAGTTACTTCCAGTGCCCGTCATTGGTGCTTAATGGTAGCGCTGAAGGCGACAAGATTGTTTATATGGGTAATGGTGCAACCATCGAAAATACTGACATCACCATCAATAACTTCGGTGTCTGGGGACCTACGGGTGGCAAATTCTTTGCCAACGCCCTGCTGAAGGTCGACAACTGCAACGGCTGTGTCACCACTGAAGGTCAGGCTGGCACCTATCTGCTTGACCATGTGGAGTTGATTCTGCCTGAGACATTCCCAGTCGAATATGACATCGACGTGATTTCCGATAACAACCGCCTGTTCTACTTCTGGCTCAATGCCTGCGAAGGACGGCTCATCAATGAAAACAACTATCGCTGGGCGCTGGTGGGTAACAAGGATGCGCTTGTCTGGAACGATGACATCAGCCCCAATGCCTGTGGCGACGATACCCGTCAGACCTGTACCTACAGCACTTCCGCCTCGTTTAGTACAGCCTATCTGTCGAAGGGTTCATCGGCGGTGCCGGAGCCCAATGCAGTGTTCTATGCTTTTGAGACCATGCAGTCGGCGATAAAGGATTACGACTATAACGATGTGGTCTTGCGAGTGGGTGTGCCTGAAGATAAGGGTGATGGTAACTATGTCTCCAATATTCTGGTAATGTGTGTCGGTAACACGGTGAAGACCAATGTCGTCTACAATGGTCAAGACTTTGGTGATGAGGTCCATAGCGTCATTGGTGTAGCTTCCGATAAGACTGCCAATGTGTCGACCATCAATCGTGTGTTCTCCAGACTAGGCCAGATCAGTTTCCCCAATGGTAATGTCCGTATTGACCAACTGCCCTTCTCTTTGCGCACAGAAGACTCTAACGGCAGTACCAAACTTCAGGAGACGGGTGATACACCGCTCTACTTTGTCATCAATGGTAGTTCGGATTGTCGTTGGTTCTGGTCGAAGGATGGTGTCAACATCGGTGTGGCTTATCCGCAGTTTAGCACCTGGGCTTCAAACATGCATACTGCCATCGAATGGTATGCCGCTCAGAATGCAGCCGATGGCAAAGTCGTCACTTGGACAAGAGACGACGAATAAAGAATCCGTTTGTTTAATCCGTGCAATCCGTTGTTTAGTACACCTGGTTCTCTGTAGCATATTCGTTCAGATACCAGTCATTAGCGAGGTTGTGATTCATCGACCATTCTCCTAAAGAATGCCCTCTGTAACCGTATGCGCCAAAGCCCAGCGCACCCTTTTTCTTGAAGCCGATATTCACGCCTTCCAATGGGTGGCGGAATTTCTTGTAGGGGATGACCAACGCCCAGGGCAGCTTCACAATTTCTGCAATCTTATATTCTTTGAGCACCCAGTCATTACGATAGGCAAATTGGTGTACCTCGAAGGTGCCGCCAAGATATTCCTTGATGATGAACGGATCGATCAGGTCGAAGTCCAGATATTCCAATCCTTTTGCTTCCTTGAAGGTCACGATAAAGGTCACCTCTCTGGGTACGATCGTCCGATATGACATATCCTGGCTGCTGGTCTTGCTCACGTTATAGTGCCAGTGATTTATCACGTATTGTTCATTAGGTTTCAACAGGTCTCCTGTAGCCCAGTGGGCGTCACAGAACAGGTTGATCACCGCCTCCTTGTCTTCCTCCTTGGCTTGGTTTTGGCTCTTCAGTAGCAATTCCCTGGTCCTGAGCAGATTGGCTGAAACGTCTTGTTCGGCAATCTCTGTCCCCTGGCTATTTACGTTGAACGAAGCACCTCCCTCAGTAGTGACGCTCTCAATCTCGTCGTACTTGAAGTTCTTCAGGTGAAGAGCGGCGCTCATGGGACGGTCTGTACCTACGGCATTCAAAGTCACATGGAAGCGAATCTCCCGTTCGCCAGTCCGTTCGTAGGAAATACCCAGGACGACGTCGTTATAGTCGAAGTCCAACTTCGTATAGTCGGGCATCTCTTCCTCATAGCAGTAGACGAATGTCTGCGGCTGGGGGATGTACGAAATGAGCTGCTTGGTATGGAGCGGTTCAGAGAAGTCCACTTTTGTGTCATTGGGCGAGAAGGCTGTTACTGTAAATCGTCCCTCGTCGTCGACCAATGCAGCATAGAGTGTAGTGACGATCTTGGGATAGCAGAAGCTCATGAATGTCGTCTCACCGTCAGCAATCATCACCTGGGTGGTCACCTCGGCATTTGGATCCTTACAAGGGTCGGCTGTCAAGATCTTCAGCCACTGGGCATTCACATCGGCGTTGGCCGTTACCGTGATAGTTCTTTTGTCTGTCAGTACCCAAGTGTGGTTTTTGTCTATAGAATCCACGGGCGACAGGCTATCACTGATGGCCTGTGTGACGCCCTGATCAAACAATTCATGGTTAGGGCTGCAAGAGCTGTTCACTACCAAGATGACGGTCACTATCAGTGGAATTATCCATCTAAGATGTTTCATAACTTTCTCCTTTATTATATTAAATATGTGGGCAAAATTACAAAAATAATTGCATACAAGCAACATATTTGCGCACCTTTTACAGAATTTAACAGAAAAAGTGATACAAGTTATCGATATTTTGATTAATTTTGCACCCAAATCGATTTAGTTTAAAGTTACGTAACGTCTATTAAGTGTATTATTGCAATGAAGAAGTATTTGATTAAGGGCGTATTGGCTCTGTTTGCAGGAGCATTCTTGTTCAGTTGCTCCGAGAAAGAATCTGAGTACGTACCGGTTGCTCAGCAAAAGGCAAAGGCATTCGACGATGTCTTTAAAGAGGTGTATGGTGATAATATCGACCCCTATCAGAAATGGGGATTCTCTGACAAGATGATCATAGCCAATGGTGACAGTGTGGAGTTTGAAGAACTTGACGATATAGTTGCTGGCTCCCGCACTAGGACTCGGGCTATGGCTTTCACACGTGGAACCATGCCTAGCGAGCCATCTTTCCGAGATAACAATCCAATTACAAGGCCATCGGCCAGCTATAGCAACTCTGTGCCTGCTGACGCCATATATGCTGCAAATGATTTTGGTGCGGGTGCGACGATTTATATTAATGAAGCCTATTATGAGAGTCATGAGTCATGGGCACCAAGTGTAGACGGGAAAGACAATTTAACTATCTATATAGTTGGAAACGTGACTTTCCACGGTACGACTAGTCAAAATGGTAATGGTACAGCTATTTGTGTAACTCAAGGGTCAACACTTACGCTTGGACAAGTACGCGATAATCTTATTGTCTATCTTGCTCCTAATGCAACGCTCAATCTGCCAGAGTGGAGCACATTCCAGAATTCTCATGCTGCTCTTTATCTGAGCAGTGGTAGTCAGGTGAATGTTACAAATGTTTATTTTAAAAACGGCACAAAGGTCTTGAATGCAGGAGGTACAATCTCTGCTTCAACGCTTACATTAGATCAAAATAGTGTATTATGGAATGAAGGAACTGTCACGGTTACTAATTCCCTGACCTTAAATAACACTTCTGATATGATTTATAATGCTAGTGGTAAGACTATTTCTGCTGGAAGTATTGATATCAAAAACAATAACGACCTTCTTTACAACGATGGAACAGTGACGTGTAGTGGCAATGTAACTCTCCATAACTCAGGGGCGGAGTTTATTAACAATAATACGTTGACGGTTTCAGGAAACTACTCTCAGGCTGCTGGTGGTAAGACCCATAATGTGGGTAAGGTAACCGTTTCTGGGAAGACGGACCTTACCAATAGCAATAGTGATTGGATGAATGAATGTGAATGGACGACTGCTACCTTTGACATTGACAATTATTCTTCTTCTGCTGGCAACTTCAACAAAGGTAAATTAACTGTCAGTGGCCAATTCCATCTTAATCGTGGCACGTTTGTAAACGATGGTGGTGCTTTGGTTACTTGTGGCTCCTTCCTATGGGAGGATACTTCCAATTTCTACTTAGGTAGTAAGTCGAAACTGAATGTGTCTGGAACGCTGACGACTAAAAATTACAATAGCGGGTATGGATTCCGTGGGGAAGGTACTGAATATGCTATCATCGCAGCTAACGAAATTGCGAAGGGTCTGGGTGATGTTCAGTTTAGTATGTCGTATTACGGGAATCTCTATATCGATACCAATAATCATTTTGCTCAGGGAGCTCTTGATCCGGATAATGATCCTCCTGCACAACCCTACTATTATTACGACGATACCGTGTTGTTCAGTTTCAACGGTGATGCATGTCCTGTAACCTTCACTGCACCTACTTGTGGGAGTACTCCCCCCGTGATAGGTGAGGGCTCCAGCAGTGAAGACAGTAGTGTTGACGAGGAAGTGTGGTCGCAAGTGACCTCACAGTCTGGTCGTATTTTCTGCGAGGATCTTGGACAAGCCACTCGTGAAGACCTCGACTTTAACGATGTTGTGTTTGATGTGATTATCTGGAATTACAAAACCAAGACCACGACAATCACTACCACTAAGACGTGGACAACCACCGATGGCAAAAAAGATCCTGGTTCAGAGAAAACAACAAAATCAAAACCTGTTGTCACCTATTCCGGTGAAAAATACTACGCTCAGGTTACACTGATGGCCGCTGGTGGAACCCTGCCTCTCACCGTAGCAAATAAAGAGGTGCATGACGCTTTTGGAGTGGGTATATCAACCATGGTGAATACCGTCAATGACTATTCAACGGTTTACGGTTCTTACAAGACACTTTCTCCTGTTGCCATTGGTGATGTGACGAAGACTGTGAAGTATAATGGCGAGACCAAGAACCTGAAGTTGTTTACGGGCTATGAGAAAGCAATCGACATTCCCATTGTTGTGAACTATAACGGTGTGTCCATCAATGAGTTATCGGCTTCTGGCGGCAAGGCTCCACACAAGTTGTTTGTGCCGTTGGGGACAAAGTGGGCTGTTGAGCGCAAGAACCTTGCTTTGGCATATCCGGAGTTTATCAATTACGTCTCTGATGCAAATAAGAGTTGGACAACAAGTAGCTCTAACAATGACTACTATATGTACACTGAGGGCGACACCCGTGGTCTCTCCGTCGTGCCTACGGTGATTAAGAACAGAAGGACTTCCGTCGAGGGTATTCAGAAGAATATGTGGACTGGAACACAGCCCTTTGGTGCCAGTTGGTCACTGAATAATCTATCTATCACATTCAACGTTGATAAGCTCTATCCTGGTGACCGTCTGCGCTTCTATGGCAAGGGAATTGGTGAGGAGGCTTGGATTAATGTGTCCATCAATAACACAAAGCCATATTTAATCGATAGTGACTTCCCCAACTTTGTACTCGACGCCAGTGATAAAAAAACGATGCTGGGAGCAGATGAGGAAGGGTTTGTTGAAGTGGTGCTCAACGAGACTACAGCTGCCCTGCTGAACCAATTGATTGACGAAAATTATTCGTTCGTGGTACAGGGTCGTAACTTTACCCTTACTCGCATTGCTGTCGTTGAATTCTGATCAATTTAGTCAGCTTTTCAATCAAATACGATAATAATTGCTTAATTCGAGGGGCGGCTGCGTGAGTAGCCGTCCTTTTTCTTTAAAAGCAAATTATTATACGTTTTCCCAAACCTAAGACCGGCCAATCATAACCACTTGTCTCTTCCTGTGTCCGACTTTATTAAAACTCTCTTTTTCCTATACGAAATGTAACAACTTTCAAATGTTTGCGCATTCGTTATGATTTTTTAACATACAAATGCTTGCATCATATAAATAAAAGATGTAACTTTGCAACCGAATTTCATAATTCGATCAAGATTATATATTTAAAACCAATTTATTAATAACATTAAAATTTTTAAAAGTATGAAGAAGTATTTGATGACAGGTGTTGCAGCCGTTGCTATGTGCGCTGCATTCACAAGCTGTTCAAAGAGTGGCGACGAGTTGTACGACCAAGGTGTCGTAGATGGTCAGAAAGTGGAATCATTCCAGGATCAGTATGCTAAAGCTTTCACAAAGTTTATTGGTGGCCAGGTTGGTGCCAATGTAGATTGGGGCTTCGGTGCAAAAGCTAAGACACGTTCTAATACAGGAGATACTTATCCTCAGACAGAAGCTTACCATAATATGAATCACAATGAGTGGGCTGATCCTGATAAGGAGTTTGGTGGATATACAGTTCCCGATCCTTTGACAACGGAACAGAAGGCTGTTGTAGCTGCCTATTTCCAGAGTGTACCAAACTTGACATATTCTGATCCGGGGTTGCGTCATTTCTTTGTACAGCAAGTGTATAAGGGAGGTGCAGGTGAAGTACGTAATACCACCGAAGGAATTACAGCTGCAGATGGCTCTAAGTATAATAGTGATAACATGAACTTGTTGTCTGTGGGTCAGGCAAACATTCATATCAATGATTTCAATGCTGGCTCATGTTCTTCGAGCAATGTGCTGGACAACGGTCAGCATGTGGGTGGTTCCAGCCATTCAGACCAGATTACGCTGATGGTGAATATTGACGACACTTCTTGCTTCGGCTATCACGAGACTGGCAGCAGCACACAGCATAATAACAAGGCTGCCTTGGTAAGCTGGCAGACCATCCGCGATTGGGCTAACTCCAATGGCCTCAATGGCAATTGCCTGAATGACAAGTGGAACCGTTCGTTCCTTGGCTTCGACCTCGCTATAAAGGAAGGTGCACAGGCTTATGCAACTGACGAAGCTGGTAACGTTCAGTATGCTGATTACAGTCAAGCTCCTGAATCTCCTGCTTATGCGTGGGATGGTGAAAAAGTATTCCCAATCAAGCAGATTACAGAGATACAGCATGAATACTGGGTTGAAAAAATAGTCGGTGATTATCTTGATGAATATAAAAACATCATGAAAGGTTCTGAGGCACTTGGCTGGCTTACAACAAATAAGAACTTCTATGTTGCTGCCGATTACGTTACATTGAATCAGAGCTATCAGAACGGTGAGACAAAGCCTGCTGATTTATCTGAGGCTAAAAATGCTGTTATTATTAAGGATCTCGTCTATAATGGTGAAAAGTATCAGGCCGTTCTTAATTTAGCCAAAATCAATCAGCTTATTGCTAATGACTATCTGCCAGTTAATAATAAGAGCCTGCAAGAGTGGGTGAAGGTTGGTAAGAGCGATGGTTACTTCTCTGATTGGATTGTTACTCTGACAGAGGCTACGAGAGAGGTTCCTTCTACTCCTACCTATCGTGTGATTGCTGAGGACTTGAGTGCTCAAGGTGATACAGACTTCGACTTTAATGATGTTGTATTCGATGTGGAGCCTAATGAGGCTGGAACTGCTGCTAAGATTACTGTTATGGCTGCTGGTGGTATCTATCAACTTAAGGTTGATGGTGTAGAAGTACACGAAGCACTTCTTGGTGGAAATGGACAACTTGGTGAGGATGGTCTGTATCCTATGATTAATACCGGTGACGGCCCACAGGTTGATCCCGTAGTCATTAGAACTGCTTATGCAGGCGACTTCTCCAGCGATGCTGCAATCAGAGCAACCATCCAGGGTATTACTGTTAAGGTGTGGAAGCCTAGGAATAAAGATAGCGAGGATGTCGTAGAGTGTACACTTAGCGCCAATAGAGGTGAACCAGCAAGTAAGGTTCTTGTAGATAAGAGCTTCGAAATCGTGCCTGAGCATCACAGCATTGCTGATCAAAATGGTAAATTTACAAACTATGCTCGTGGCGAGTGGGCAGATGATTTCTGGTGGAAGAAATAAACATCAAATACTTAAAAAAACTAAATTATCTTTGGAGGGGGCGTCTGCGTGAGCAGGCGCCTCTTTATTATATATAATGTGGAATGTCTGTGAAACTCTGTTAAATATTTGTGACTTTTGTTGGTTGGTATAGAAATTATTCGTATTTTTGCACAAATATTGCAATGTTATAACAGAATAAGCTTATTGAAGTATTAGTATGAAGAAGTATTTGATGACAGTAATGGCAGCCGTGACCCTTGGCGGGTTGTTCGCTGGCTGCTCCAAAGATGCCGATATGGGCGGGGGCGAGAACTCCGCTGAGTTTAATATCGTGCAGAACTACGAGAAAGCTTTCGTCACCCGTTTCGGCCAACCCGCCGAGACTCAGACGTGGGGCTTTGGTGAAATTGTGGCAGGCACTCGTTCTGGCAATACCAGTGGAAATTATGTTGCATATCCTGCAACCCACACGTATACGGATGCTAATGGAAAGGTAAATGCCGCTGCTAACATGAACCACAACGAGTGGGCTGATCCAGACAAGTACTATGGCGGCTGGGTTGTCCCTGATCCTCTGACAGAGGGGCAGAAGCTTCGCGTGCAGAAATATTTCCAGGCTAACCCTGATTTGAGCTATGAGGATCCTCACTACGCCAATTTCTTCATCCAGCAGGTCTATACGGGAGGTACCAGTGCCCCCGAAACTGGCAACAAGGAGTCTACCGTTGGTGCAGATGGCCAAGGTCATAAGGGCATGACGCTGAACCAGCTGACAGTGGGCGAGGCTTGTTCGCATATTAACGATTTCAACGCAGGTACCTGTAGCACGAGCAGCGTGCTGGACAATGGTGGCAATGTCAATAACGGTCCCTACCACAACGACCAAATTACGCTGATGGTCAACGTTGACGACACCTCTTGCTTCGGCTATCATGAGACAAGTGGCAGCAACACAAGCACCAACAACCAACATAACGACAAGATGGCACTGGTAAGTGCTGCCATCATCGATGAATGGGCTGCAGCTAATGGCAATCCTGGTGAGGCTGTTGTTGACAAATGGAACCGTTCGTTCATGGGCTTCGATTATGAGCTGCTCCCCGAGTCTGACATCGTTACAGATTCGTACGCTCTGCTCAGTCAGGTGCCCAACCTCAACAATATTCTGTATGCTTGGGACGGTACGAAGGTGATGACCATCGGCGCGGCTCCTGAGACTCCTGAGGCTTCTCAGGCAGAAGAAGTAGACATCACTTCCACTTTTGCACAAAATCCTTCAAGCCCCAGTAATATTCTGTGCTCTTATGATTCCAATGGAAATATTGTTTGCGAATTTACTGGTCCGTATGATAATAG
>Ga0265298_10007783_pt1 | contig 12958 bp, 10 predicted proteins | sample AusTroGonzalo_MG_3_FD_193486 | JGI IMG/M metagenome (GOLD analysis project Ga0265298, IMG submission 193486) | Bovine rumen microbial communities from tropical cattle in Woodstock, Queensland, Australia - Gonzalo_01 | ecosystem: Host-associated > Mammals > Digestive system > Stomach > Rumen ... | reverse complement strand
TCAGAGAAAGCCGATTGTTAAGAATATTGAATTTTGTTTCCACTGCCGTAACGGCGCACTGGTAATTCATCAGCATGCTGTAAACAGGATCATAATCCGCATGAAGCTGCGCAAGATAATCATCGACACTCATGTTGTTCTCTGTCTGCATGAGTTCATTTTCTGCCGGAAGGGCAGAGTCACTTTTGCGGTCATTGTTCATGAAAATACACTACCTCCATTGTCTGTTTTGTTTTTTACCTGTTCTTTTTCGTTCCGAAATGCGGATGCCGATTGCTTTCAGACATTCAAAGGTGCTCGGCTCCGCTTCGATCTTGTTGCCAAAGGGATAAAAACGGCATGGTCCATGATGGATCTGTCTCCTCCTTTTGCAGGGGGTACACGTTTACTGCCCGGGGCTGTCCGGGACCGTCACCGTCACCACGGTTCCGCCGCCCTCATTGGGTGTGATGGTCAGACGCCCGCCGCACATGATTTCCAGCCTTTGCTGTATGTTTTTCAGGGCAATATGCGGCTCGTTGTCATCAGCGGGGTCATAACCGCGGCCGTTGTCCGCAACGACAATCTCACTGCCGGAATCCGTTTTCCGCGTCCGGATGGAAATGTGAAACGGGCCGGCATACGGATCTCTGCCGTGCTTGACGGCATTCTCCACGATGGGCTGCAGCGTCAGCGGCGGCACGCGAAACCAGGTATGCGGCGTGTCGTAATCGACAAACAGGCTGTCCTCATACAGGGTCTGCTCTACGGCAAGGTAAGCACGGATGTGTTCCAGTTCCGCAGTAAAGGGGATCGGTGCGGAGCTTGCGATGGCGGTGAAGTTTTTGCGCAGATAGGTGGTAAAATCCATGATGACCTGCCGGGCCAGCTGGGGGTCCTGACCGCAGAGACTGTAGATGCTCGTCATGGTGTTGTAGATGAAGTGCGGCCGCATTTCCAGCACCATGATGCTGGCGCGCTGATTTGCGATTTCCTGCTGCTGTCGGGCAATCTCCCGCTGGTGCCGCCGGTCCTGCTCAATCTGATCGGACAGAATGAGACTGTACATGGAAAGCGCAGAGAGGATGAAGCTGATGTCGAGAAGCGGGAAGAAATCGACGAACAGCTGTACGAACAGCCCGACCGTCATCGGTACGATGGCGACGAGGAAGCTGAGGAAGGTTTTACGGGTAAGCTGCGTCCGGCGTTCGATCGCGCCTGCGAGATTGAGCAGCTGGATCGCGAGCAACGGCAGCAGAAGAAGCGGGTACAGGGGCCCGCGGCTGTACGGGCCGTTCGGCCCGACGATGGTAAAAATCCTGATAAACGGACTGCTTGCAAGCAGAACAAGATAGGCCGCCCACAGGCCGAACACGGCACGCAGAAGCTTGCTTGTGCGCAGGTCTTCTCCGCAGCAGTGCAGCAGATAAACCGTCAGCATGGGCAGAGGCAGTGAGAGAAACAGGCATTCCAGAAACAAAATGCAATAGACTACTGCAGTCGGGAGGTGATAATGATAGAGAAGTACTTCGGGAAGGGTAGATAAGCAGCAGAGTATAAAAACGGTAAAATAGCTCAGGAAGAAACGCTTGCTCCAGCGGTCGATCCCGGGAATAATGGCGGTGAACCACAGCCCCAGCGCGCTTAACAGCACCGCTGCGGTGAATACGGAAAAATAGAAATATTCGGACAAACGGCTCACTCGTCTGTGCCTCCCGTCGAAAACGGATAGCGCAGCTTTTTCAGCTGCTCTTTTACGGCCTCCGGGGTCAGCGGTTTGAGAAGAAAGCCGCTGGCCTCGGTTTTCCACGCGTCAAGGGAATAGTCGGGATAGGCGGTCAGGAACACGATGTTTGTGCGGGGGTTGATATCAAGCAGAGCGCGGCAGAGGTCCAGCCCGCTGGCCGCGCCCAGTTCAATATCCAGAACGGCCAGCGCGACACGGTTCATTTTTGCGTATTCAATCGCCTCCAGGGGCCAGATAAAGCCTGCGATCGTCGCGTACGGCATGGCCTCCTCCAGAACCGTCAGACCCTCGGAGAGGATGACCTTGCTGTCGTCCACCATGATGACATTGGGGGATTCATCGCTCTGCGCGGCGAGCTGGAACAGCGTGCTGGCGTCCGCCCCGAGGCATTTGGCGAGGCGGAAGATCATCGCGGCGTCCGGCAGGCGGCTGCCGCTCTCCCAACGGGCGATGGTGGAATGGTTGACATACATCTGTTTTCCAAGCTGGCTCTGCGTAAGCCCTTTTTCCTCTCTCAGCTTCCGCAGGGTCTCCGCGAATAAAGCATTCAAGGCGAAATCCCCCTCTTTTCAGTTCATGGTCATGATAACCCGGCGCAGAGAAAAAAGCAAGGGAATGAGACAACTCCAGTTTGACATTCTGGAACAGCCCGTTGAACGATCAGGGAACGGTTCTGTGATGGATGCACAGCATGCCTGTGCCCGGGCTGATCATTTTGAACTTCGGATCGATGCATCCGGCACCATGAATCTCCATTGAAAAAGGAAAAAATGAATAAATTGTAAATTTTAATTTGACATTCTGGAACAATCCCTTGCAAAACGCCTGCAATATTTATAAAATAATAAGACAGAGGCGAAAAGAATGCGAGTCTTTTTCGTTTCCAAAAATAAAAGACGCTCCGGAAGAGCTGTAGAAAGGAAGAAAAACATGGCAAAAAAACTGTCAGAAAACATTCTGGTTGTGGATTTCAAGAAAGACAACCAGGCCTACCAGGCATTCACCGAACTGAAAGACGCATTCGTAGACGACAACTATTTTATCTCTCAGGCCGCAATCGTAAAGAAGGAAGACGGAGAGGTCGTTGTCAAGGATGAATTTGAAAGAGCCGAGAAGGCTGTGGACGACACCCTGAAGGGCGGCCTGGTGGGCGGCCTGGTTGGCCTCCTGGCCGGACCTCTGGGTGCACTCATCGGCGGCGGCGTGGGCGCCCTGGTCGGCGGCGTCAAGGATGCAAATGAATCCTGGAAGAATTCTGTTGTGATGGAATATGTCAGCGAATGCGCTGATGAGGGTGAAACCGTGCTTCTTGTCATCGCGGACGAGAAGGGCAACACCGCCCTGAGCGAAAAGCTGGAGGCCTATGACGCCACCGTCGCAAGATTCACCGTGAATGAAGTGACAAAGGAAATCGAGCGTGCCGAAAAGGCTGCGGATAAAGCCGAAGAAAAGGCATGGAAGGAAGACGTCAAGGCGTTAAAGAAGTACCACAACACGGAAGTTGTCGAGAACATCCTGATCGTGAATTACAAAGATGAGGCCGATGCCTACAAGGCCTTCTCCGAACTGAAGGCTGCCTCCGTGGATGACTACTATTTCATCTCCCAGATTGCCCTCGTCAAGAATGACAATGGCGAGTACATTATCAAGGATTCGGATGAGAGACTGGAGAAGTCCGTGAATGATACCCTCAAGGGCGGCCTGATCGGCGGCCTGATCGGGCTCCTCGGCGGGCCTCTGGGTGCTCTCTACGGCAGCGGCATAGGCGCTGCGATTGGCGAGCTCAAGGATGTCGGCGAAGGTCTGAGAGACTTCTCGATGATCGATTACGTCTATGAAGGCATCCCGAACGGTGCGACCGTGGTCGTCCTCCAGGCGGATGAGAGAGGCAACGAAGCGCTGACGAAGAAGCTGAACGAATATGACGTCACCATCGCAAGAGTGTCTGTCGAGAAACTGCTCGACGAAATCGAGCGCTTTGAAGAGCTTGAGCGCAAACGCGAATGGGAGGAATATGAGGCCGAGCGCAAGCGTCAGGCTGAAGAGACCGAGAAAGAGTTGTCCGACATGTATAACAGAGCCGGCAACAGCTTTAAGCTGTAATCAAAAGAAGACAAAGAATTCATACAATTCTTGGGGGCAGTCTGCCGTCGTTCAGGCTGCCCCTTTTTTGAATCTTGAGGGGATAGACGGGGGATATCATGAAAAAACTGTTTACGATCGATGATATCATGGTTGCGTTCATCTCGGCGCTGGGCTATGGCTTTGGCGAGACCATTGCGAAGCTTTCCGGCTGGCCGGAGCTTGCGTGTATGGCGGCAAGCTTTGTGCTGGGACTTGTGCTTGGGGAAATCGTCAGCAAGATCGCCTTCAGTAAAACCGTTCAGAAAAGCCGGAAGAACCGGATCATCACTTATACAGCGATTTTTCTCATTTTTCTGATTGCGCATGGTATTTCCATGAAATGGATGGGAACGTCCATGCTCGATTATCTGGGTGAAGAGTTCATAGCGGTCATCGGCCTTCCCATTCTTGGCTTTGTGGTGAACCTGCTCATCCGCGGATACCGCATCCGAAAGATTCGAAAGCTTTACGGGGACGGAAGCAAAGGTTTTGTGTTTGATGTAAAGGATGAGGACCTTGAGGAAGCGAACAGACAGAACCAGCCTGTCCTCGGGGATTATGATGAAGATTACGCGGTAAAGACGAGAACCGGCATCTATGTCGGGGATAAGTACAAGAAAACCGTCTGCTATCTGGGAATTCCCTATGCAAAGCCGCCGGTGGGCGAACTCCGGTGGAAGGCGCCCGAACCGCTTCCCGCATCGGATGCCGTGTTTGAGGCGAAATATTTCGGCGCTTCGGCCATACAGGTCGAGCACAAGGGTTCGCTCATCAAACATCACCGGCAGAGCGAGGACTGCCTTACCCTGAATGTCTGTGTCGGGAAGGAAGAGACGGAAGGGAAGAAACCGGTTCTCATGCTGTTTCACCACGGTGACTTTACCTGCGGCGGCTCTGTTGACCCCCTCCTGTACGGCAGCGAGTTTGTAAACGAGCATCCGGACATTGTGTTCGTGAGCTTTAATTATCGCCTCGGCATTTTCGGCTTCATTGATTTTTCAGAGGTTCCCGGCGGAGAGGCCTGCCCGGATACCCTGAACCTCGGCCTGCTCGATCAGATCGCGGCACTGGAATGGGTTCGGGAAAACATAGCGGCCTTCGGCGGCGACCCCGACCGGATCACGGTGCTCGGTTTTGCGTCCGGCGCAACCTCCATCCTGCTGCTTGCTGCGAGCGAGCGGGCGAAGGGGCTGTTCCGGAAAGCATTCATTTTTAACGGCACCCCGGCCTCCGCCTATGACACGCCGGAGGCATCCAGAGCCCTGGCAAGGAATCTGCTGAAAGAAACCGGGACCACGACGATGGCGGAGCTTTACAAGCTGGATACGGAAACCCTGAAGGCTGCGGCGCAAAAGCTCTGGCAGAATCTGTGCGCGCCGACCTGTGACGGAACCTGGATCCCCGCCGACGTGTTTCAGGCCTGTCGGGATGGCGCCGCTTCAGACATCGAGTTTATCGTCGGCATTCCAAGCAATGAAATGCAGGTGCTTCGATCCGTCATCGGCGATCAGAACTATGAAGACGCGGTATCCTCGGCAGTGGCCGATATACAGAAACACATGGATGAATCCGTTGCCGGCGAGGTAAAGGCCTATGTTGAGGCACAGACGGCCTCATCGAGCGCGCTGGAAGCAAATTCAAAGCTGATCGAGCAATGGAACGCACTGAGTGTCTATCGCACTGCGGTAAAGCTGGCCAAGGGCGGAAACAAAGTCTATGTCATGTACTGGGCTGAAAAACCGCTGATCGAGAACCTGGGTTCCGGCACGGTCGACGCGGCGGCGGCATTGCTCGGCACCGGTGAAGCCCTGCAGATGTACGGCAGCGTGATGAACGAGGACCTGTCCGAGACCCTTCAGGCCCTTTTGCAGAAATATGTAAACGGGCAGGCGCTGCAGCTGTATCCGAACGAGATCAGAGGCGTGGATGCCGTTGACTGGAAGGTGTTTCCCAGGGCGCTCATCGTCTCGGACGGGAAACTTGTCTGCGATACGATAGAAGACAGGATAACAGAGGTAGAGGGTTTGCTGGACTTTGCGGTATCATAAGGCCGACGAATAATAAAAGGAGAAACAGGTATGACCAAAAATTATCTTCTGACATCACTGGATATCCTGGAGAACGACAGGGCACTGCAGTATTATGCCGTGCAGAACGAATTCGGCTGCAGCTACTGTGAAGCCGTACAGAGCATGGAGGCGAGCACCAAATATATCCTGGCCCGTTTTCCCATTGACGAAATCCTTGTCATCGGCGGGGAGGCTTCCGCTGACGGTGGGGACAACGGGAAACCCCTCCGTCTGAAGGACGCCGGCGCGCTTTTTTCCGAAGAACAGGATGCACTCTCTGCCTTCGATCTGTACCGGGTCCGTATCGCGCAGTATATCAATGAACTGAACCCGGAGCAGCAGACTTGTGACGCGCTGCTTCCCGAAGCGAAGCGCGAAAAGCTCATCGAGTTTATCCGCGGCTTTCAGGAGCAGTACTCGGAGCGGGAACCGAAGCGGCTCAACCGCTTTTTTGACGAGCTGGCGTGCAGCAAAAAGCTCTTTTTGCGCTTCAGGGATGCGCTTTTTGCTGCCTTCCCGGAGGAGCGCGATGATCCCTGGCTTACCATGATGTGGGTGAAGAATTATCTGTACATGCAGCTGAAGCCCTCTGCCAAGCTGGAGACCCTTCCGGTCAACGAAAATATCTGTGCCCGTTATATCCCGGTAAACATGCTGGAAAAGCGGGAATACTGGGTCAGCAGCGTTCTGGACATCAATCAGGATGTTCTCGACGGGAAAGATGAAATCAACGTCTATGTTTCGCTGGGCAACAACGCCGCGGTGGACGCTCATCTTGTACTGAACTTGCTTGACATTTTGATTTCCACCCTGGGAAGCAACGCGTACCTGAAGAAAATCTTCAAGGTTTCTGAACCTTCCGGGAGTCTGACAGGGAAGATCGAGGACAATACCTTCGTTTCCCGTTCCTCAGAACTGACCGCGGCGGTGCACGCTTTCCTGAATTACAGCAAGACGGATATGCTTGTGAATTTCTGGAAAAACAGCGGGCTGCACGACGAGCGGGTCAGCCACCTGATCTATGCTGCGCGGCATGTGGACGTGGGCATTTCCATGTGCAACATCCAAGAGGTGCAGGAGGGGTTGCTGCAGCTGCGCAGCCTGTTCAAGGACAAGCGTTCGTGGACGGAGGATGGCTACTACGGGGTTCTGTTTGGCATGATCGCCGGGTGTATCCAGGCGGATTACGGCGCACTGCTGGAGGACGACGGCAGCAACATCTTTATCGAACTGATCAAATGGGCTTATAAGCATCAGCTGTATCAGCAGGTTCTGACCCTGATCGAAACCTTTGCGCCGGCCCAGCTGGTGGATAAGGGCATTTTCTACTACTGCGATGACGAGACACGCAAAGAGGAAATCACGAAGCTGTTCGCGCAGGAGAGGCTGGAACTGAAGCCCTATGAATACTATAAGATGGATGATGTCGGTTATTATTTTGTCAAGAACTATGATCGGGGAGGGGCCAAACTCAGCGGCTCCAGAGGGGAAGACAGGAATCTTACGTACGCCGCCTTGCGGGCAAAGTCCATTAAAAAGCAGGTCCCGGAGAAGATCAGCGGTCATACCGCCTGCGACAGCATCGAAACGGTGCAGAACGTCCTGTATGCCTATTTCAACCTTGGTTCGGTGCGAAACCAGATCAGCCATGCCGACAACGAAGCGATGGCCGAGCGGCGCCTGGTCGTATCCGAAAGCGACACCAGCTATGCCATGCTGATGATGAAGCAAACCATTGAGTTCTTCATTATGAGCTTTGAAAAAGCCGTGGAGGAGGTACGGAACAAAAATCCGAAAATTGTGGAGATCTCCTCCGATGATGTCCGAAACGTTGCAGACCGGATGAAGCGCGAGTTGTATCAGGATCGGCGGAAAAAGGATTAAAAACGGGTAAACACGAAAAGAAAATGCACCCTCTGACCGCAGAAGCCTTTGTGTCGAGCGGTTTCAGAGGGTGCTGTTCTGTGCGTCATAGTCGTTGATCCCCGGCGAACCCGGGGGATCAGGCAGGCCCCGGTCCGGCGGATGTGCGCCTTGACACGGAAAGAGGTGTCATGGTATGCTCCAATAGGACGGGCTATGAAACGAAATCGATTGTTCCGGGCGCAGAGAGCCCCTTCGGCCCAGTCTGTCAACTCAAGTTGTACAATACCGCTTTCGGGAAAGTATTCTGGAAAACATGCGGACAGGAATCATCGCCTGTTTTGAAAGGAGAACAGCCATGTATCAAAAACCGTTGGTCGGGACAGCATCGGATTATTCAAAAAAAAGAAACTGGCTTTCGCTGCCGAAAACACCGGACAAGGAGGTGGATCTGCTTTACCTCTATCCCTCAAGCTGCGAAGACCCTTTCGCGGACACCATCTGCTCTGTGGAGAACCCCATCATGCGCTTGGTGGCCAAACGAAACTTTGCACAGCAGGCCAGCGCATTTGAACCGGTCGCCAATCTCTTCGCCCCGTACTGGAGACAGGTGAATGGGACGAAGCTTTCCAAGATGAGTTTTGAAGAAGTGTATCAGTCTGAATGGTCAGAGCCGAGAACAGACGTCTATGCGGCTTTGGACTATTATTTTGAGAATCTGAACCAGGGACGGCCGTATTTCCTCGCGGGGCATTCCCAGGGATCCAACCTGAGCCTTATTGTCCTGTCGGAGTATATGAAAGCGCATCCGGATTATTATGCCAATATGATCGCCACCTATTGCATCGGCTATTCTGTGACCGGAGAATACCTGAAGGAGAACCCGCACGTGAAGGCGGCACAGGCAGCAGATGACCTGGGCGTTGTGGTCTCGTGGAACACGGAGGGACCCGCGAACAAAGGCAGAGCCTCTCTGGTGGTTAACCCCGGTGCGATCTCCATTAACCCCCTCAACTGGCGTACGGATGAAATGCCGGCAGGGCCGGAGCTGAACCTCGGAAGCTTTGTGCCGCATATCCTGGATTCCGGAATGGATGAACTGCCGATCCGGGCCGACGCCGTGCTCGACCTGGAAAGAGGATCGGTTATGGTCATGAATCCCGCGTTTGAAAAGTATACGATCACAGCGCTGACGGGGCTTGATGACCTGGAACCCGTTTTCGGACCGGCAAGCTACCACGGGTGTGACTATTCGTTTTTCTATCTGAATATCCGTGAAAATGCCCGCCTGAGAGCGGAGGCGTGGAAGAATACGCATTCATAAAAGGAAGAGAGTCAGGGATAGAAGCAAAAAAGAAAGATAACAGCAGCGGCCCGGCTGAGAAACATCAAAAAGAAGAGAAGGAGATCACAAATGGACGAAACATTCTGCATCCCCGTCAAAGTTGAAAATGAAAATGACCTTTATGAGAAATTTCTCCCTTCCGGCCTGTCCTTCAGCAGTGATTTGACAGCCTATCTGGAAGATTGCCTGGAGGATCGCGAGCTCGGAGAAAATGTCAGTCTGGAGCTGCAGTCCTCGCAGGAGCTGGATATGGAGCACTTTCGCGATGCCTTTCATGTTTTTATGGAAAAGCTGATTGTTCGCAACAACAAAGAAATTCACCTGGCCGACCTGAAGGCCATTCTGTTTCTGCTTATGGGCATCGTTTTTGTCGCTATCGGTGTGGCAGTGGCAAACCGGGTGGATATGATTGTTGCATCCATTATCTCCGCGATCGGCTCTTATGCCATGTGGGGGGCAGCTGCCACCTTTATTGAAACCCTGCCCACCCTTCGCGTGAAGAAGAAACACCTGGAAATCTTCGCAAATGGAGAGATCCGTTACAAGGCCATATAAGACAGCTTGCATAGCAGAACACCGCCCGAGAGGCGGTGTTCTGCACTGTTTCACTGTTTTTCACGGACGATTATATAGCCGCGCAAGAAAAACAGACTTGCCAATTGCGGCAAAGTATACTATGATGTGGTAATCAGGCGTCCGGGCACTTTTGTGAACCAACCGATCCGGGGTTTGTTTCCGGCCGGGGGCAGGAAGGCGGTAGACAATGCTGCATAGAAACGAAGCTTTGTTTCTGCGCCACATGATGATGCAGAAGCTGGCGAGAGAGGACCGGATGCGCATGGCCGGCCTTGCCGGACAGCAGTTCGATCCGATTTCGCATCCCGATGAACCCGGGGGAATGCAGATGACAGAGACCCGTGTTTATATCGGGCTGAACGATGCAGAGACCAGGGAACAGCTGTACGAAACAGAGACGTATCTGGATATTCTGAAAGAGGTCTGCCGAAACTGTCAGATTGCGTTTTCCGTGGATGTTGAGGAAGGCGGATACTTTCACGAGGACGGGGAGTATGTCCAGGAGACCTCACTTGTGCTGGTGCTGATCGATGCCGAGCGGGAAAAGGTGAAACAGGTTGCACAGGAACTGCGTACCCGTTTTCATCAGGAGTCGGTCCTGGTCACCGAGGACCGCATCGGCGGCTGTTATCTCTATGAGGATACGAAGGGCTGAGGCCTGTTTGCTGCAGGATTTTCAGAAAGCACGAAGGATTTGACATGAAAACAAAAATGGCTGAAAAAATAAAAACCCGGCGGGGAACGATCGCCGGCAGAAATATCCGCAGCCTTGCTTTTCTGGGCATCTTTCTGATCCTCGGCGTCTGCCTTGTGGGCGGAAGGCTTCTGTACGACCGGAACGTCCAGGTCTATACCGACTATATCTATTCCTATGCCCACATGATGGCCGACGGGATCAGCGGCATCACGGCGACGAAGTTCATGGAGACCCAGACCAAGGACGAGGATTATTACAACATCCGCTATTCCTTCATGACGGCGGGCATCTATGAAGAGGAGTTCCGGGACTTCTATCTGGTCATCCCCACCGAGGAGGATATGATCTATATCAGCGAGATCTATCATAACCTTCCGGAAGAGGAAATGACAGCGCGCTATGAGGAACAGGCAGGCTTCCTCGAGCACAGGGAATACCGCCCCGGCGAGAAAGAGATCATGATGCAGGCGCTGGACCAGACGCTGCAGGAGCGGAAGCTGCATATGGGAATCCGCGAACTTGCGGGCGAAAAGCTGGCCACGGCGCTGGTGCCCATCCGTTCCATGGACAACGAGATTCCCGCGCTGGTGGGCGTGGACGTCTCGGTCGCCAGCGTGTGGGAGTCCCTTATGAACATGTATATCATGCTGGTGATCACCATTGTGGTGATTATCAGTATCGGGATTGCCATCCACTACAAGGTTCTGGACCGGACGCTGATTCAGCCCATCACGACGCTGAAGACGGCGACCGACGAACTGGTGGAAAAGCTGGACAGCGACGAGGTCTTCGTGTCGAATATCCATACCGGCGACGAGATTGAGGCGCTGGCGCACTCCATTGAAGAGATGGACCGGAACCTGAAGACGACGATTCGCGAGAACCTGGCGATCACGGCGGAGCGCGAGCACCTCAACACGGAACTTGGGCTCGCCCGCAGCATTCAGATGGACATGCTGCCCTGCGTCTTCCCGCCGTTTCCCGAGAGAAAGGAATTCGATCTCTTCGCCAGCATGGACCCCGCGAAAGAGGTCGGCGGCGACTTTTATGACTTTTTCCTCATCGATGAGGAACATCTCGGCCTCGTGATTGCCGATGTATCCGGGAAAGGCATTCCCGCGGCGCTGTTCATGATGATGGTGAAGATCATGATCCAGAACTGCGTCCTCGCCGGTCTCGGCGCGAAGGACGCCATGGAGCAGGTGAACCATCTGATCGCGGCGAACAACAGCGAGTCGATGTTCGTCACGGTCTGGCTGGGCATTCTGGACATCTCCAGCGGAAAGATCACCGCCGTAAACGCCGGGCATGAGTATCCCATCATCAAGGCGCCGGGCGGCCGCTATGAGCTGCTGAAGGACAAGCACGGCCTGGCGGTGGGCACGATGGAAGGAACCCGATACCGGGAGTATGAGCTTCTGATGGAGCCGGGGAGCAGTCTTTTCGTCTACTCCGACGGCCTGCCGGAGGCCAACAACAGCGAGGAAGAGCTCTTCGGCATGGAGCGGACGCTGGCGGCGCTGAATCAGGCCCCGGAGGCGGAGCCGAGAGAGGTGCTGAAGACTGTCCGCGAGGCGGTGGATGCCTTTGTCGGAGAGGCAGCCCAGTTTGACGACCTGACCATGCTGTGCTTCAGATATTACGGAGTCGGCGGGAACACCGTGCAGACGGAGAAAGAGACAGAGACGGAGGCGGAGAGACATGAAGAAGCAGAGTGACAAGAGACTGCTGGCGGATGACGAACTCGAGGCGGTTTCCGGAGGCGCGACGAAAGCCTATCTTGCCGCTGTCGACGTGATGAACGGCGTCTACGGCACGGGCGAGGCGTGCAGACAGAGCGTGACGGACCTTGGCCTGGATTACTGGAGCGTCCAGCATATGGCAAACGCGCTGGCTCAGGGCTACGGCCAGGTTGCGCAGGATGTCATCGATCTCAAATACGGGAACGGATCGGCCCGTTTCAAGGCGCTGGTCAACGCGGGATACGATCCCCGGATGGTCCAGCAGATCGTCAACGGCATGCTGCTGGACGACTGATGTCTCTTTCTGAAGGAGAATAGAAAAAATGAAGCTGATCAAGCTGTCGGAAAAGAAATGGTACAACGGCGCCGTCATCGCCTGTATCGGCGTGGTGCTCTTTGTCCTGCTGACAAATCTCAAACCGGTGCTCTCCGCGGTGGGCGGATTCATCGGAAATTTCAGAGCCATCTTCCTGGGGCTTGTCTTTGCCTATATCATCAATCCCTTCGCGCGATTCATTTATCACAGGATATTTCGAAAGATGAAGGCAGGGGACATGCGCTGGTATCTGTCGGTGACGATCGCGGTCGTGATCGCGCTGCTCGCGCTGGTTCTTCTGATCGGCACGCTGATCCCGCAGCTGATTCAGAGCGTCGCGACGTTTTCTGAAAACATCGACAGCTATGCCGCATCCATGATCAAGATGATCGAGAAGAGCGGCCTGGATAAATACATCGACGCGGAAGGCCTCGCCACACTCTCGCAGAATGCCTTGAGCAGCATCACCAACTTTGTGCGTGAGAATGCCGGCGCGATCC
>Ga0265298_10007780_pt1 | contig 12965 bp, 12 predicted proteins | sample AusTroGonzalo_MG_3_FD_193486 | JGI IMG/M metagenome (GOLD analysis project Ga0265298, IMG submission 193486) | Bovine rumen microbial communities from tropical cattle in Woodstock, Queensland, Australia - Gonzalo_01 | ecosystem: Host-associated > Mammals > Digestive system > Stomach > Rumen ... | reverse complement strand
CTGACCTAACCACATCATCAATTTTACCCCCGGTCGACATTCGGTCCGAGGTGCATACGAAGTGCATGCACCTTTATTTTTCATTTGCATATCTCACACAATATTAGTAACTTACATCAGAAAACAAGCCCTAAACCCACCTATATCCAACCAAACTTAAACAAACTTTCCCGTCCCTATGAAAATCCTCATCGATCCCGGTCATGGCCGAAACACGCCCGGCAAATGCAGTCCCGACGGACGCTTTCGCGAATACCAGTACACCCGTGAAATCGCGGCGGCCGTGGTGGCCCGTCTGCAGGCGCTCGGCCACGATGCCGAGATCCTGGTACCCGAGTTTGAAGACATCCCGCTCTCCGAGCGTGTCCGCCGGGTCAATGCCTGGTGCCGCCGCCTGGGCAAAGACCATGTGGTCCTCGTTTCCATCCATGTCGACGCTGCCGGCTCCGATGGCCAGTGGCACAACGCCACCGGCTGGAGTTGCTACACTTCCCCCGGCCAGACCGCCGGCGACCGTCTTGCCGACTGCCTCTATCGCGCTGCCGAGAAGCATCTCCAGGGCCACAAGATCCGGACGGATTATTCCGATGGAGATCCGGACAAAGAAGCCCGTTTCGCCTTACTGACGCGCACCCGTTGTGCAGCTGCGCTCACCGAAAACGGGTTCCAGGATTCCAAAGAGAGCCTGGCCTTCCTGGAGTCTCCTGCAGGGAAAAAGGCTATTGTTGGGTTGCATGTGGAGGGGATATTGGAATACCTATAACAAAACTCTATTTTCCATTTCCAAACTCGGCATAACGTTCTTTCATTCCCTCAATGCAACGAGCCATTTCCTTTCTCAATGACTGAGGTTTGAGAACCTCAATCCGGTCACCGCGGGACAGCAGTTCCTGAACGAATTCCCAGGCATCCGTCCCGACTTTCAGAGAGAAGATAGCGTAGTCTTTCCCCGCTTCGATTTCCTGCTGGGACGGGTGTAATGGTGAAGATCGCCAATAGTCAGCCTCATGGCCATATACCTTTACGATTACATTTTTGGCGGGTGTGTTCCGAATACCGAAGGTATCACGGAAAAAGGCCTCCGCATCAAAATCGTCGGGATAGTCGGAAGCCTCATCCAGTATTTCAATATCGGTGGTTCTGTCATCAAGCGCAAAGGTCTTGAGATATTCTCCCTCTTTCGCAAGCAGATACCAGCGTCGCTTGAATATTTTCAAACAATAGGGAGATAACCTTCTATCCCTGGGATAAGCGTCACCGTACTTCTTGTATTCCAGCCGGACCTTCCTCCCTTCATGCATGGCTTGACATATCAGCTGCAGGCAACGCTGATCCACACGAGGCTCTTCTTCTCCTAAAACCCTGCCTCGTAAATCCTTGTACCGATTTATCGTGGCGTTGAGCGAAAGGTAGGATACAATATCCTCCTGAACTTTCCCGTAGTAGTTTGAGACTCGGTATTTTCTGTCACGTTTTGATTGAGTTATCTCGAGGTCGAATATCTCTTTAATGGCTTTGATGTGATTGTAGAACGTTCTGAGAGGAAGTGGTTCGCCTACGGGATTCAGCAATGGATCATCTTGCCAGGCATCATCAATGTCGGCAAAAGAAGCCCCGTCAACCCGTTTCAGGAGTTCTATGAGCCAGATATATCGCTTGAAGTCGTTGTGCGCCATACGTTGTCTTTTAGATGAAGGTTTCTTGTCCTTTTCCGTCGATAAAGCCTCGGATATCGCCCCGTCGGAAAGCGAAGCCCAGCAGCAGGCCTTTATCCAGTTCCGGGGAGAGCTCATCATATATGCAGGGTGCTTGCACCCGTCCTGTCTTGTTGAGCAGACCCCAACGCCCATCTTGTTTAACCAAAAAGTAATAAACGGACGTCTTTTGCTTGGGCACAAGTCTGGCTGCGCAGAAACGGATTTCCTCGTATTCGAATGGGATGGCGGAAACTCTCCTTTGCGGGTCAGCCAACACGCCCCATCTTCCTTCTCGACTGGTCACTAACGTCACCTGATCCCGGCCACAGGCTTCTTTTTTGAGCTGGATAATGCCGTCACTCATCAAGAAAGCGTCGGGAGCGATGTCGCGAATAGCGGACGGAAGGGACAGGAAGTGTAGTGTCGGCATACCGGCGAAGGCCATGCTGCCTATCGACGTCACCGGATATGATTCCCCATTGATTGTTATAGCTTCCGGAATAGTCACTTCCGTAACTTGTTTGTTCGTGCAAGCAACGACGTCCAACTCCCGGACAGCATGACGCTTTTGGTATCGGACATTCTCCCGAATGAATGTAAAGTCGCCTTTTGTGCTGAAGGCCTCCACGCTGTCCGCCACAAGGGATATCACCTTTTTCAAAGGCCAGAAATCAACCGTAGCCTTATACCCCTCAATCCCGACAATTTCGCCCAGTCCGAATTTGCCGACGTTAATCCACTCTCCTACATAATACATAGAAATCTTGTCCAACGTGGGTCGGAATTCCTGAGGCAGATTATTGTCGGTAAAAATTCCGTCCGCCAATGCTCTGGCTTGTTCTGCGGGAGTTGGTACAGGATAGCGGTCCTCAATGTATGCCTTAATCAGCCATGCATGAGATAGCGGTTTGTCAACATAAAGGTTTGAGTTCCTGGCATAATCCAGAAGAACGATCGTACCTTTCTCCGACAGTGCCCGGATCTTCTCTACCTGTTCTTTTGCCTTGTTCTCCAGCACCCAGCGATATACAGGTGCATAGATGAGTTTACGGGCCATCACGATATCGAGCAACTTGTCAGGGTTCCCATTCACGCCCTTCCTATGTCCCAATGTCCGGCCGTATTTCCGCACGGAGCGTTTCAATCCCCGCATCTTCCGGTTTTCGAACAAACTTGTGTCAATATCAGCCCGCTCAAATACCTTCAAACCCTGCCAAATCCCTTCTACAGAAGCTGATGTCCAACCCGGTGAGTAGGGAACCGGAATGCCGTTGTGGGGATAAAAGGGACTAAGCCGGACAAACTCATCTTCTGACTTGGAAGTAACATCTATGATAAGTGCCCCGGGATAATCTCGTTCGATATTTTCTTTTTTTCGTGCTTTTGATTCAATAACTATCATGGGAATACTTGTTCAGCTCGACACAAAAATAGCATTTTTGCCATAAATTGGCAATAATTGATATCTATTATTTGGAAGTGTAAGATATTTGTCCTAGTTTTGGTTCAACAGAAATAATCCCCAAAACATATTTTTAAGATAATTCGTGAAATATCGAATTATAGGTGGTGAAATAACCGCCTTGATTGTTCTTTGACTTTTTCAAATTCACTTTTACGTGTTCTAAAATATGAACACACACCCATAACTATACCCATTTCGGCAAAAACAGAATTAAATAAATAATATTCAACTTTTTCATTTTGAAAGCAATAGAAGAATTTATCCTCCAGACGTATCCTATACGTCGCAACCCCGCAAACGGAAAAAAGATGTCCAAGCGCCAGCTTGAGATCCTTTCTCGTCAGTTAGAGAAGAATTTCTCCCAAATGAACTATAGTGGGAAAAGCTTTGTCCTGAAGTGGATTCTCTACTTCGACACACTTCCAACTCCTGTCGCACAAAGAGCTGCTTGCAAGTGGTTCTGCAATCGATCTGTCTTTCTTCCTGAAGATGAGGACAAAATCCTGCAAGCCGTCAATGTCGCAAAAGCGCACCATGTCGATCCGCTGTCTTATGATTATCCGATGGCAATCATCAATGCTTTCGGCAACTACAAACGGTCCGGCCGACCCATCAACCCGGACACAGTACCGACTCTGCACCTGAATCACAGATATGAAAACGGTCTGGACATCTATGATGTCGAAGAAAACGACGAGTCTCGCATCAATATGAGAAGTATCATCAACACACATTGGGGTATCAAATGCAATCCCTGGTGTCTCCTGCAAGGAGATGGAAACGGTAACCTCACACAGCGGTCAGGCAGATATTGGAAGCACTATAACGGGTTTCCTAAAAGAGTAGCTTTCAAAGATGGTCATTTGTATGCATTCTCCGCCGGAACAGGATGTTGCAGGGTATGGTGGGACCGTAACGATCGTATCATAAGACGAAGAACGCTTAAAATCGATCGGGAAATAGAAAATGACCCACTTCACAGAAGGGCCCTTTTCAAAATAGATTCTTTCACTGGTGAAACAGCAATCAGCGGCATCTACCGAGGCTCCCGACAATGGGGAACCTTTGAACGCTATAAGAGCATTGAAGACAAGGAGCCATATTCGAAATGGTATTATCTCAATGGTGAAAGAATCTTCCTCACGAAACGATGGAAAGGCCTGAGTGCCGCCCGCGTGAGAGAAATGATTGAAAACAGCGACATCTCACAAGGGATTATTCGTTTTCCCGATGGCATCAAACATATTCCAGATGGTTTTTTGAAGAATTGTATTGGATTGAAGGAGCTCTATCTCCCCGACAGCGTCGAGTCGATTGGTGAAAGGGCATTTGAAGGTTGTACCAGTCTTTGGAAGATCCATTTGCCCTCCCAGTTGAAAACAATCACCAACATGACTTTCTGGAATTGTCGTACACTACGAGAAATCAATATTCCCACCCATTTAGAAAAAATCGGGGCTTCAGCCTTTCAGAATTGTGCCTCTATTCAGTCAATATCCTTACCGGAAGCGATAACCCACATACCAGATAAAGCGTTTAGTGGTTGTATAAGTCTCGAAGAAATAATCATCCCCAAAAACCTGACAACAATCGCCGAGAGTGCCTTCTCTGGCTGTCAGTCGCTGCGATCCCTCAACTTGCCAAATACAACTATATTCATTGGGAAGGCAGCCTTTAGTGGATGCTCTTCACTGAAAGAAATCAAGATTCCCAACACCATCAAATTCATTCATGGCGGGGCATTCAGCCTATGCACGAGTGTCACTCGCTTCTATGTCCCTGCCCGCTGGTATCCTATGTTCTGCGAACGATATGGTCGTAGAGTACACTTCCTTTCCGAACTCCAAAACATTGCCTGACAAATTAAACAAACACTCACATATGGAACTAAACATTCTCAACGCGCTCAACTTCATCGTTACTTACGTAAAAGGATCAGGGTCTGGCCTTTTCTATCCCGGTCTCGAAACTGAGGATTGTCTCAGCAAAGATGCTGGCCTGCTTCGGGAAAAACTCGGACTCACCACCTTGCAGTCCGCTCTGCTCGGCCTGGCAATCGAGGAATCTGCCGGCAAGCGGACTTCTTTCCGGGAAATTGCCGAGGCGGTCGGCTGCTCCTATCTGGAACTCATGTCACACGCCGACGAATTCCTGGCCCTTCGCAAGAAGGGATACCTGCGCATCTCCGATGAGAAAATCTCCATTCCCGCCGAGGCAATGGCCGCATTGATGAAAAACCAGGCCTACACCCGGACCGAGCCGAAGGGAATGAGCACGGAAGCCCAACTGGCGAAGATCAAGCGGTATCTGGGCAAAGTACGCCGCGAACAGATGTCCGAAGAGCTGTTTGTCGAAGAGGCCGACCTGCTGGTCCGCAGCAATCCGGAGTCCAGTCTGGGCATGGCCTTCACCAAGCATATCGCCCCGTACAAATTGCCGGATCAAGAACGGTTCCTCTTCTATCTTGCTCTCTACGGAGCCCGTTTCCACGGCAACCAGTTTTCGGTCGTGGATGTCCGGGACTATTTCTCCGACGATTCGAGTTACGATGAAGCCCTCTTCTGGCTGGAGAACTGCCATAACTGCCTCGATCTGTTCAAGTACAAAATCTTCGAAGAGGTTTCGGTCGACGGACTGGTCGAGGAAGGCCAGTTCAAGATCCGTGATGACATCGTCGAAGACTGCCTGAAAGAAGCCACTCCCTATGAGGGGAGCAAGAGCATCTGGCTCGAAGACAGTGCCAAGTACACGCCCAAGGAACTCTTCTACAACGAGGCTGAAAAGCAGCAGGTCCAGAGGCTTTCCGCGCTACTGAGTCGCGACAACCTGCACCGCGTCTTTGAATCAATGAAGGCCAAGGGCATGCGCACCGGCTTCACATGCCTCTTCTTCGGTACACCTGGCACCGGAAAGACCGAGACTGCCCTGCAACTTGCCCGGGCTACGGGCCGAAAAGTTCTCTCCGCGGACATTGCCCAGATTCTCAGCAAATGGATCGGCGAATCGGAGCAGAACGCCCGCCGGCTCTTCCGCGACTACCGGAAAGCGAACGATGAAAACGAACTCACGCCTATCCTCCTGCTCAACGAGGCCGACGCCTTCCTCGGCAAGCGCTTCGAGAATGTCCGCAATTCCACCGAAAAGATGGAGAATGGCCTGCAGAACATCTTTCTGGAGGAGCTGGAGCGTTTCAGCGGCATCCTCATCGCCACCACCAATCTCACTTCCAACCTTGATCCGGCCTTTGATCGCCGATTCCTTTTCAAGATCCGTTTCGACAAGCCCTGCACTGAGGTAAGTGCCTCCATCTGGCGTTCCATCATACCGGAACTCTCCAAAGGAGAAGCACTCCAGCTGGCTACTGGCTACGATTTCAGTGGCGGCCAGATCGAGAACATCGCCCGTAAGAGGAACCTCGATGCTATCCTCAACGGCTCAGAGCCAGATTTCGCAACCATCCGTCAATACTGCGACGAAGAAACCATTGCCAACCGCCCGTTCCGCCGAGCCATCGGATTTTAAACCCTATGGAAAAGATCCTTGAATTATGTGAGTGGTGCTCGGACGTATTCGGCACCACGATCCTGATCCTGCTGATTCTGATCTTCCTGCCAGCCATCGTTGCAGCGGCCATGTTGCTGTTCATTGTTGCGGTTCCGGTAGGGATTGTCTCATCGATTCTCAAAAAATCTTCATAAATTTACAAAACAACACCATTCTAATATGAAACACGGACTTTCCAAATCTCGTTACACGCAATTCCGGTCCTGTAGCAAGGCCTTATGGCTCAATCTCTTCAAACCACAGGAAGGTATCACCAATGAGGATACTCTTGAGCGCTTTGCCTTCGGTGTCGAAGTAGGCGACATAGCAAAAGGGCTTCTGGGATCATATGAGGATATGACCGTCCATCGCGAAGATGGTCATCTGGACTATGCTGCGATGGTAGCAAAAACGAAAGAAGCCATCGCACAAGGAGTCGAGAATATTTGCGAGGCCGCGTTCAGTTTCGAAGGTAATTATTGCGCCGTCGATATACTCCACAAAACTGAAGGTGGCTACGCCATCTACGAAGTCAAGAGTTCAACTCACGATGACAAGAATATCTACATATGGGACATCGCCTATCAGAAATACATCCTTAAGCAGTGCGGTATCACTATTACCGGGACATACCTGGTCAGTATCAACAATGAGTATGTTCGTCAGGGGGAGATCGACATCCAGCAGCTTTTCAATATCACGGATCTCGCTGATGCGGTCGAAAAAGAATACGATCGGATAGCAGCCGACATTGAGTCGGCCAAGATGATCCTTGATGGAGAAGAGCCTGAAACCTCTCTCTCCGTCAACTGCCACAAGCCGTATGATTGCTCTTTTTGGCAATACTGTACGAAAGATCTTCCCACGCCTTCCGTCTTCAGTGTTTACAGACTGAATTTCAAAAGGAAACTCGCCCTTCACAGTGCCGGCCGTGTCACCTATGACAACCTTGTGGATTACAAATTGAATCCCATCCAGCGGGCGCAGGTCGATTGCACCCTCAACAACACCCAGCACATTGACAGGAAGAAAATCAAAGCATTCCTCGACACGCTCTGGTACCCGATGTACTATCTAGACTTCGAGTCCATCCGGCCCATCATCCCACAATACGACGGCACACATCCCTACCAGCAGCTAGCCACACAATATTCACTGCACTACCAGTTGGAACAAGGCGGCGAGTTGTTTCATACGGAGTATTTGGCTCCCTCAATAGGAAATCCACTCCGTCCTTTAGCAGAACAGCTCTGCAAAGACATTCCTCAAGATGCCTGCGTGATTGTCTACAACAAGACTTTCGAGTGTGGTCGGTTGAAAGAGATGTCCGCCATGTTTCCCGATCTCTCAGAGCATTTGACTGCCATCCACGACAATGTCCGAGATCTCTATTACCCATTCCGGAAAGGATACTATTATGTTCCCGGAATGGGTGGATCATTCTCTATCAAGAGTGTGCTTCCGGCTCTCTTCCCAGACGCCCCGGAGCTAGACTACCATACTCTCGACGAACTCTGCCAAAACGGCGGTGACGCCATGAACCTGTTCCCGAAACTCAAGAATCTCTCCCCGGAAGAAGAACAAAAAGCCAGACGAGCACTCCTCGACTATTGCTACCTGGATACTTTGGCGATGGTCAAGGTACTGTCAAAGCTTTATGAGGCCGTAGAGTAAAAGAAATCAATACCTGTCATCCGCCTCGGGGCTAATTCTCCAGATAGTGACATTCCCCTGACCTCCAGGGCCAAAATGGACATCCGCTGCACTCTCGAAATCGTATAACATCGGAACCATATCAAACTCGTCTTCCTCATTCTGAGCCTTATAAAAAACGAGCTCTGGAGGAATACGATTAAAAACGGCATCCGTATACGGATCGTTTTCGTCATTCAAACGCGAATCTCCTACTACGGCTTTTGGTGTGACCCCACGAGAGCCATACAATTCGTTAAACACGCTCTCAGCTGATACGCGCGCTCCACCTAAAAAGAGGAGAGAAAAGCGATCTGGCCCGACTTCTTCTCCATAACCAGACATGCGTTGATAAACGGTCCATCGGGCAAAATGACTATGGGTCGGATGAAGGGAGGCTGGCAGATCTCTAATTTCTGCATCATAACAAGATTTGGTCGCCCAAATCTGATAGTGACGGAAACTATCCATCCCATCCAGGAATTGTGCCTCTGTTTTGTTGAAATCAGCCAAAACAAAACTGCAGATTCCTATTAGTCCAAAATGAGTATTGCAGTAACGAATGATTTCACCGTCCAACCCACAATCTGGATAATACAAAGAGTCCGTCAGAAGTTGATCCAGCGGAGTCCTTTCCAAATAAAACTGATGCGGCCTTAAGGCCATGAGTTGCTCGAGGGTCATAGGTTCAACCTATAATTATTAGTCACAAATGAACTATGCTTATCTTCACACCAATAAGTCTTTAATGAATTCCAGATAATCACTTGCTTGAGTTTCGTCATAAGGATTCCTGAGTTTCTTATAAATATAATCAATCCCTTCTTTATTAAAACCATTATCTCTCAGAAGTTGCAATTTTGGAAACGTGTTAATAGGTTTGCCGATCTTTTGGGTCAACAGCTCACAATAATGAAAAGTCGGCTTATGACCGATGAATAGGTAATACCCGTCCCCATTAAGTTCGAGCTTGTATCCAAAATCCACATCTCGACGTATTCGAATATTCGGATGAATGCTTGAGATAACCGTTTTGTGAGAGTCTTGCGTTCGGTTCGAGGTTTGAACAGGCGGAGTAGTTATATTGGCTGGAACAGTTACTGAAGAATTACCCGGCCATACAAAAAGCTCCCATTCAGCGAGAGAATCAAAACCGTTTTGCCTGGCATAATCCTTTATTAGCCTGAGATGATCTTGGTAAACGGGAGTATTATTAGGAGTAATATCAGTTCTATTCACATAATTCACCTTGGTCCACGAATCATAGCATCCAACTTTTTTTAAGATTTTACCATCAATCGGGCAAACAGGAGGATAGTACTTTGGTTCATTGGATGATAATTCTTCACGACACCACAAGTGTTTTAATGTTATAGAGAGACTCTTCTGTGCATGGGCAAATCTAAAACCTGATTCATACCCTTCTGCAACCTTATTGTTTTTAAAATAGTCGGAAAAACGATCATTCATTTTTTTCTTGATCTCCTCGCAATCGAGTATAAAATCCTCTTCTCTACGATTGCTTTGATATCTTGATGCGTATTCATCTAGCAGCGCTTCCCAATAAGGATAAACACAAGAATGATCTAAATTTGGAGTGTAAAGATTTGCTCTCTGAGCCGCTGCCAATCGGCCAAGAGCCGCAGGATTCTTGCCAGCATATCTCAATGCAAATTCTTTTTTCTTAAGTTTAACAGCATTCACTTTCATAAGAGGGTATTGTAAATAGGTTGAAATAACTCTTAATACATTTCGAATTATCCTCCCCTCCTTAAACGGAGAGAGAAGACCTCAATTTATTCCTTTCTATAATTTCTTCCCGCCAACTTCAGCGTGCGGCCGGAAACCTGACCGTATTCAAAGATACCTGAATGGTACAGCGTGTTTCCTTTCACCTTGCCAGAATCATACTTGGCATCACTACCGTAATATCCAGGCGCACCGAACTGGGTTTTCATGTGCCACTCGTTCCCGGAAATGATGACAACAGAACGACTGATCGCATCCTGGTACACATATGTCCCGTCAATACTCTCTGCCTGAGCAGCCGAAGAACGAGACCCGCAGGAGGCCATCAGTCCCGTCAAGACCACAAGAAGCAAGATGAAGATTGATGCCTGAAGTCTTCTCATTTTTTCAATTTCTTCAAATATAGCCAAATATTATGAAATAATCAATTCGGCTTTGCCAGAATTTGGCATTCCCCCCTTCTGCTAAATCATGAATGGCCGTGAATGTTTAAAACGTGAAGAAAATTTGAACCAAAAAATCAGTATTATTCTTTAAACCACCAACTGGACTTTGCCAAAATTCGGCACACCTTTCACGCATTTCTTCATCCCAGAGAGAACGTATTTTACAAAAGAATGCGAGTATCATGGTCTAACCAACTGTATAGTTAGTAGAAAGGAATTCAATTCATGGGTTCATCCTTTATCCAAGCGCGGACCCGCTCTTCGTTTGGTCTCCATAATGGTAAACTATTCGTAATCAACGCCCTTTCTCAAATCACCAACAAGTTTTTTCATCCTTTTTTCCTTTGCGTCTTTTCCAAATGCAGAATCATGGACAATTAAACCGGTGAGCAAGTCATCTTCCATGATAGAAGTTTTATCATCTGGAGGTAATTCAACTTCCTCATATATGCCATAACAGATATACCTATAGAAGGTCACAGGGTCTTTAGAGCTTTGGCTCTGCTCGTATGATAATCTGTTTTTTGTGGCGAGGCAAGATTTTAGTGCCCCCTCATAATAGCAATATGGCGCCTCAAGGTTTTGCATAGGTATATAGGTTTCCATATGATAGTAAAGCAGGGTGCCCTCTATCATGATTGGGAGAGACTCATCAAACCAACGAATCTCAAGTTGCAGGGAAAGATCGTCACGACTATCGGCAAAATCTTCAGCATCCTTCCAAACGGAATCATTCTTCAGTAAATCATAGATAGCTCTACCTACCCCCTCTCTAACCGCCCAAAAATCTTCCTCGCATTTAGAGACGAACGCTTTGTCATACGTAAACAATACAGCATGAGAGGAGCGATTCTCGGCTGACACCGCTTCAATTATCTTCGGAGCCAGCTTCTCCGCTATGGCCTTATATGTAAGTTTACCCTTATTATTCTCAACGGCTTCGTTAATTAAAACACTCAACTCCTTACATCGCGCCGATTCAGGCGCCGTTCGATCACACGACACGCATCTCCGGCTACAATCTTTTCGTCAGTGCCTACCACGGGTTTGCCACCCTGGGCAACGAGCATGTGCCGACTCTCAGGGCCTTCGATTCTTTCCCGCCGTTTGCCGTTGATTTGGTAGGTGCGACGAATGTAGGAGGTGAGCTCCGCATCCAGCTGCAGGTGCCCATCGCTTCGGTGTTTCATCCGGAGCGCTACCGGTTGTTGGCCAAGATCCAACTCACGGAGCCGGGCAAAGGTCGCAACCCCGGCCTGATGCGCAACCACCTGGCCTCGCCCTTCGATGCTGCAAGCAACGCCACGGTTACCATCCCCGACGTCACCTCTCAGTCGCAGTACCAGGTACACGCCCGCTTCGTGCTGCTCGATACCGAAACCGGCTACCGGTCCCAGTACCTGCAGCAGTCGTTCCTGATTCAGTTATAAAACTCAGATAATCTCGCCTGCCCAAAGGGCTTTGAAGAAGTCGGTCACGTAATACAGGTCAATGTCTCCCGACCGTCTGGTCAAGAAGTCTCTGGAGACAATGATCTGCTTGGCATCCGGGTGCTCTTCCACGAATTTCTTCAAGCCCTTCTTATGCTCGGTTTCCACGTGGTCCGTCGATTTGATCTCAATGGCAACGCGGGCATCGCCGATCACGGTGTCAACTTCATCGTTGGTGTAGGTGTGCCAGTAGGTCAGTTCCTCCTCACTGCCGGAGTATCCCAAGTAAGCACGGATTTCCTGCATCACGATGCTTTCAAAGGCGTGCCCATATTCAGGCGTTCCTGGCATCAAGTGAAAACGGTGCAGAAGGTAGTTGGGAATGCCGACATCGAAGAAATAGAACTTGGACGTCTGGTACAGTTTGCGTTTGATCACCTTCCGGTATGGTTTGACCTCGAATCCCAGAAGGGTATCGTAGAGAATCTTGAAATAGGCCTTGGCCGTATTGACAGACACGCCGCAATCAGAGGCGACATTGTCGTAATTCAGGATCTCCGTGTTGGTGACGGCTGCTACTTCGAGGAAGCGCTCAAAGGTATCGATATTCTGGACCAGGGCTTTCTCTTCGATTTCCTCTTTGAGGTACAAGTTCACATAGTTCTTGAGACGCACCCTTGCATCCTTCACATCATAATGGCGCGGAATCATGCCGTTCTGGATGGCCCGCCCAAAGTCGTAATCAGGAATCTCAGCATAGACAAGCGGATACAGATGTTCCTCGTTTGCACGCCCACCCAGTTGGTTGACACCAGCCTTCTTGATCTTCCTGGCACTGGAGCCGCTGAGGATGAAATGAAGGTCATTCTCGACCATCAACTTGTGAACGACATCCAGAAGCTCCGGGAGTTTCTGTATCTCATCTACAATGACCAGGGTCTTG
>Ga0265298_10007779_pt1 | contig 12966 bp, 12 predicted proteins | sample AusTroGonzalo_MG_3_FD_193486 | JGI IMG/M metagenome (GOLD analysis project Ga0265298, IMG submission 193486) | Bovine rumen microbial communities from tropical cattle in Woodstock, Queensland, Australia - Gonzalo_01 | ecosystem: Host-associated > Mammals > Digestive system > Stomach > Rumen ... | reverse complement strand
AGAAGATCGCGACCGTCTGGAAGATACGCGCCCGCGCCGCCCGCGGCGACCGAAACGCGATGGCGTGGCTCACGCAGAACGGATACAGCCTCAGATGAAGCTTCTCATGGTAGGCGACGTGGTGGGCTCGCCTGGGCGCACCATCTTCAAGCGCGAGGTTCCGCGTCTAAGGCGCGAACTCGGGCTTTCCGCCGTCATAGTGAACGCCGAGAACTGCGCCGCCGGCTCGGGCATAACCGCCGCGCTCGCGAAGGAGTTCCTGGACGGCGGCGCGGACGCCATAACGCTTGGCGACCACGCGTGGGGCCAGAAGGAGTTCCCAGGGCAGATCGACCAGCTGGACCGGCTGGTGCGCCCCGCCAACTTCCCCGACGGATGCCCGGGAAAGGGCTGGCGGCTAGTGACGCTTCCGACGTTCCAGTTCGCGGTCGTGAACATCCAGGGCAGGGTCTTCATGAACCCGTCGGACTGTCCGTTCAGGGCCGTCGACCGCGCGCTTGCGGAGATGCCCAAGAACGTCCCGGTCTTCGTCGACTTCCACGCCGAGGCGACGAGCGAGAAGATCACGATGGGGTACTACCTCGACGGACGCGCAACGGCCGTCGTCGGGACGCACACGCACGTGCAGACGTCCGACGCGCTGGTGCTTCCGAAGGGGACGGCGTATCTCACGGACCTCGGGATGACCGGTCCGTACGTCAGCTCCATCGGGCGCGACCTTAAGCCCGTCACGCGCCGGTTCCTCACCGGAATGCCGTCGCGCTTTGACGTTGCGGACGGTCCGTGCGTGCTCGAGGGCGCCGTGGTCGAGTTCGACCCCGCCACAAAGAGGGCGTCCTCCATAGAGACGATCCGCATTCGCGAGCCGCTGCCGTGAAGAGCGGCCCGTACATCCTCTGGGACTGGAACGGCACGCTTCTGGACGACTCCGCCGCGTGCGTTGGCGCGCTCAACCGAATGCTCGCGGGGCGCGGGTTGCCACCGATAGACCTGGGGCGGTACAGGCGCGACTTCTCGTTCCCCGCGCGCGGGTTCTACGAGCGCATAGGGATGCGGCTTGAGCTGGAGGACTGGGACGCGCTGGCGAAGGAATACCACGACGCCTATCTCGCGGAGCCGGCCGGGCTTGCGGCGGACGCGGTGGATGCGCTGCGGCTTGTGCGCTCGCTCGGATGCGGGCAGTCCATAATCTCCGCTCTCCGGCAGGACCACCTTGACGTCGCCACGGTGCGTTACGGCGTCCGCGAATACTTCGACGTAGTGCGCGGAACGGACAACCTGGACGGCGCGTCCAAGCTGGAGCGGGCGCAGGAGCTCGTCGGCGAGCTGTCCGCGAAGGGCGTCCGCAACCTCGTTCTGATCGGGGATTCCCTCCACGACAAGGAGGTGGCGGACGCCATTGGCGCGCGCGCCGTCCTCTATTCCGGCGGAAGCCACGCGGCGGAGCGGCTCGCCCCGTTCGCGCCAGTTTCGGCGTCCCTGGTCGGCTGCGTGCGGCTGGCGGTTCCAGGTGCGGACTGCGCCGCCCGGGCGCGGTAGGGACAGGCGGCCGTCCTGCGGGAAGGGCTGCTTCGGCCCGCTGAAAAATAAATTACCCCTACCATTGACAACTATATACATGGTATAATATAGCATCATGGATTTTGAGAACACCATTGGTCTTGAGACGCACGTTCAGCTCAAGACGAAGACGAAGATGTTCTGCTCGTGTCTGCTGAAGACGGGATGCGAGCCGAACACGAACGTGTGTCCCGTCTGTCTGGGCTATCCTGGTGCGCTTCCTGTCATGAACAAGGAGGCCGTGAAGCTCACGGTCATGAGCGGCATGATGCTCGGCTGCGAGGTGAACCGCCACGCCACGTTCGACCGCAAGAACTACTTCTACCCCGACATGGCGAAGGACTACCAGATCTCCGAGAACGGGAGCCCCCTCTGCCTTGGCGGCGGCGTCGAGATTACGCGCGCGGACGGCACGAAGAAGTTCATCCGCATCAACCACATCCACCTTGAGGAGGACGCCGCGAAGATCAACCACTACGCGACGACTTCCGGCGTCGACTTCAACCGCGGCGGAACGCCGCTCATGGAGATCGTGTCCGAGCCTGACATGGAGTCGGCGGACGACGCCATCGCATATCTCACGGCGCTCAGGGAGATGCTTGTCTACGCCGGCGTGTCGGACTGCAACCTCGAAGAGGGCAACATGCGCTCGGACGTGAACATCTCGATACGTCCCGTCGGCGAGGCGAAGCTCGGCACGAAGGTCGAGATCAAGAACATGAACTCGTTCAGCGGCATCCACGCCGCGCTGGAGTACGAGGCGCGCCGCCAGCGCGAGTGCATGGCGCACTCCATCCCGATCGTGCAGGAGACGCGCCGCTGGGACCCCGACGCGGGCGAGACGGCGTCCATGCGCTCCAAGGAGAACGCCCACGACTACCGCTACTTCCCCGAGCCCGACCTCGTCCCCGTCGAGCTGGACGACGCGACGGTCGCCGAGTGGCGCAAGCTCCTCCCCGAGAAGCCGGAGACGCGCCGCGCGCGCATGGTCGAGGAGTACGGCATAGCGGAGTACGACGCCGAGGTCCTTTCCCAGCACAAGGCCAACGCCGACTTCTACGAGGCGGCGGCGAAGGGCCTGGACAAGAAGACGGCAAAGCTCCTCTGCAACCTCTTCATGGGCGACGTCATGGCCCTCATGAACGCGAGCGGCAGGGCGGTCGCGGAGTCCGCGCTGGCCCCCGCCGCGCTGCGCTCCCTCGCCGAGATGTCCGCAAAGGGCGTCATCAACGGGCCGACGCTCAAGGAGCTCCTGCCCGAGGTCTTCGAGAAGGGCGGCGACCCGGCGGCGATCGTGAAGGAGCGCGGGCTCGGGGCGGTGAGCGACGAAAGCGCGCTCGAGGCGTTCGTGGACCAGGCTATCGCGGCGAACCCCGGGCCGGTTGCGGACTTCAAGGCCGGCAAGAAGGCGGCCGCCGGGTTCTTCGTCGGCCAGGTGATGAAGCTTTCGAAGGGCAAGGCGGATCCGAAGATCGTGGGCGGCATCGTCGCCAGAAAGCTGGGGGCGCTGTGAGGAACGCCGCGTCCATAGCCGCATCCCTGCTTGCCGCCGCGGCACTGGCTGGCTGCTCGACGTTCCGCCCGGCGCAGAAGGACGCCTTCGTCGACGGCGACGGCAACGTCATGATCGCCGAGTACGGAAGCCTTTCGAAGCCCTACACGTACACGATCGTCTCGCCGATGAACGGCGTCGCGCTCGAGTGCAAGGACCGCAGGATCGTCCGCGTGACGCTTCCGTCCGCCGACGGCACCCCTACCGGTGAGAGGCTGACCTTCCGCATCTGCCAGAACGACAGCCCGAAGGGCACGATGTACGAGACGAAGGACAAGAAGTGGAAGTACCTGACGATCGGGCTCAAGACGCGCCTCTACCTCTGGTCGACGGAGGACAGGGACTACCTGCTCGTCTTCGAGGGGACGACGGCCCCGAGCGTCCTCGACGAAATGGAGGGGCGGCAGTGACGAACCCCCTCGACAACATCCGCGTGGTCCTGGTCGGCACCCTGTACACGGGCAACGTCGGCTCCAGCTGCCGCGCGATGGCCAACATGGGGATTCGCCACCTTAGGCTTGCCGCGCCGAACCTGCAGAACTCGTGGGACGAGGGCGAGCGCATGGCGGTGCACGCGACGGACGTCATGAACTCGCGCGAGGAGTTCGCGACGTTCGAGGAGGCCGTGGCCGACTGCGTCGCCGTGGTCGGGACGACTGCGCGCGAGGGGCTTTACCGCCAGCACGTGAAGGCGCCGCGCGACTGCGCGGGCGACATACTTGCGCTTGCCGGGCAGGGGCCTGTCGCCGTCGTGTTCGGGCGCGAGGACAAGGGGCTCCTTAACGAGGAGGTCGCGCAGTGCACGCACCTCGTGCGCATTCCCGTCGACGAGGGATACACCTCGATAAACCTTTCGCAGGCCGTCCTCATAACCTGCTACGAGCTGTTCACCGCGTCCGGGCGCTACGAGCCTCCCCACGAGAAGGCGCCGCCCGCCCCGCAGGCCCAGAAGATGCAGCTTATGAAGAACTGGTCCGAGATGCTCTGCGAGATAGGCTTCATGAAGCCCGTCCAGGCGGAGCATTTCATGCAGGGCTTCCACCGCGTGTTTTCGCGCGGGGTTTTCACCAGGGACGACGCCGCGCTTATGCTCGGGGTCGCGCGTCAGGCCCGCTGGGCCGCAGCAAAAGGAGGGAATACGGAAAATGGATAGGCTGGCATATCTTGCGAGACGATTTCTGCTCGTGATACCGACGTTCATCGGCATCACGATCGTGTGCTTCACGCTGACGCGCTTCGTGCCCGGCGGCCCCGTGGAGATGCGCATGCTCAGGATGCGCGGCGGCGGCATGGCCGGCGAGGCCGGTGCGGCAGGCAGCGGCGGCGCTGCGGCGGTGGCGGCCGTCACCGAGAAGCAGCGCGAGCAGCTGATGGCGCAGTTCGGCTTCGACAAGCCCATAATCGAGCAGTACTGGGACTGGATGTTCAAGAACTGCATGGGCATGAAGCTGGACAGCTACGACTACCCCAACAAGACGGCGTGGCAGCTCATCAAGTCCAGGATTCCGATATCTCTCTGGTTCGGCCTCACCTCGTTCCTGCTGACCTACCTTATCTGCATTCCGCTGGGCATAGCCAAGGCGCTGAAGCACCGGCAGGCGTTCGACGCCGTGTCGAGCTTCATTGTGTTCGTCGCGTACGCGGTCCCGGCGTTCGCGCTAGCGATGATGCTCAAGATGGGCTTCTGCGGAACGGTTGAGGGACTGGCGGACATCTTCCCGCTTGGCGGGGTCTCCAGCGACTTCGCGACGGAGCCGGGCTTCTGGACGTGGTTCAAGGACCGTGCATGGCACATGGCGCTCCCCGTCTGCTGCTATGTCGCGGGCAGCTTCGCGATGCTCACGCTCCTCATGAAGAACTCGCTTCTCGACCAGATCTCCGCCGACTACGTCCGCACCGTGATCGCCAAGGGCGGAACGCGCCGGCGCGCCATCTGGTGCCATGCGTTCCGCAACGCGCTCATCCCGGTCGCGACCGGCTTCGGCCACATCTTCTCGCTCCTCTTCGCCGGCTCGATCATAATCGAGTCCATCTTCGAGATTCCCGGCATGGGCCTCCTCTCGTGGGACGCGCTCATCGGACGCGACTACGCGGTGTTCCTCGCGCTTCTCGTCCTCACGTCCAGCTTCCTGCTCGTCGGCAACCTCATTTCCGACGTGCTGTACATGCTGATCGACCCCAGAATCGACTTCTCAAAGAAATAACGCCATGTTCACGATATCGCCACTTACCAAGAAGAGGTTCCGCTCGTTCAAGCGCATCCGCCGCGCCTGGTGGTCGCTCATAGGGCTTTGCGGGATATTCCTGTTCTGCTCCGCCGTCGTCCTGTGCGACGTGGTGCGCGGACGCTCCCCGTCCGCCGTTGTGAACCCGGCGACGCTTGACGCATACCGCGAGGCCGCGGTCGAGCGCTCCTACGACATCCGCACCGCCCGCTTCAACGTCGACGCCGCCGGAAACGTGTTCGACTTCGAGGGCCCGGCGGACGTCCTTGCGCAGGTCGCCGGCGGAACCGTCCCCGCGCAGCTGTCGTCCGAGTTCGACGTCCGCTCCTCGGAGCGCGACGGCTACACGCGCTGGTATCTCGACCCGCTCGCGCCCGCGGCGGCGACGGACACGGTGAAGGAGGCCCCGCCGATCAGCTATCCGTTCCGTCCTTGCAAGAAGCACTGGTTCGGCATCGACTCGAACGGGTTCGACGTCTACACGCGCGTCGTGTGGGGCATGTTCATCGCCTTGGTGTTCGGGCTCGTCCTCGCGTTCTCAGGAATGCTGATCGGCCTCGTCATCGGATCGATCGAGGGCTACTTCGGCGGCGTGACGGACATCATCTGCCAGCGCCTTACCGAGATATGGAGCGCGCTTCCGTTCCTCTACGTGATGATCTTCATCGGGTCGGCGCTGGGCCACGGCCTCTCCGATTTCCAGCGCTTCATGGTGCTGCTCCTGAGCTACGCGATCTTCAACTGGATTTCCGTCTCCTACTACATGCGGGCGGAGTTCCTTCGCCTCAGGTCCCGTACGTTCGTCGAGGCCGCGAAGTGCCAGGGCTTCAGCGCCGCGCGCATCATATTCGGGCACATCCTCCCGAACGCGCTTACGCCGCTCATCACGCTCTTCCCGTTCCTCCTCATGGGCGCAATAGGCTCGCTCGCCTCGCTGGACTTCCTCGGCTTCGGGCTTCCCCCGATGTCGCCGTCCTGCGGCGAGCTGCTCCGCCAGGCGCAGAACACGCCGTCCGCCTGGTGGCTGATCCTGTTCCCGTCGCTCGCGCTCTTCGTGGTGATGCTGCTGACGGTACTTGTCGGCGAGGGACTGCGCGACGCCTTCGATCCGCGCCAGAAGTCCAAGCTGGAATAGCGCGCACTTGCGCAGGCCTGCCTTTTGCGCTATAATAGAGAAAAATATGACAAGCAACGACGAATACGTACTGCAGCTGCTGGTCGAGCGGGGATTCCTGACGCAAGCCCAGGTCGACGCCGCGGCGCAGTCAATGAAGGCCGAGAACGAGACGACGCTGGACGTCCTTGTCGCGGGGGGAACCGTCGGCGAGGACGAGGTCCTCGGCACGATAGCCGACCAGTTCGGCCTAAAGTACTGCCATGTCAACGCGGACGCGATAAGCCCGGAGATCGTGGGCGAGATCCCGGCCGACATAGCTAAGAAGTACGGCGTGGTCCCCGTCGTCGCCGACGACGACTCCATCACCGTCGCGCTGTCCGACCCGATGGGCTACGACGCCATCGACTCGCTAAGGTACGTGCTCCACGGGCGCGACGTCGAGGCGGTCATATCGCCGCGCGCGGAGGTCCAGGCCGCCATGGCGAGGCTCTATGCGGCGGACGAGCCGGCCGACGTGCAGACGCGAGACGAGGGCTTCGGCGACGAGGACGCCACAGGCGACGACGCGCCCGTCGTGAAGCTCGCGACGATGCTCATCACCAACGCCATCAAGATGAAGGCGTCCGACATCCATCTCGAGCCGATGGAGAAGGAGTTCCGCGTGCGCTACCGCATCGACGGCGCCCTCAGGAAGATGGACTCGCCGCCCAAGCGCCTCCAGGGAGCGATCATCTCGCGAATCAAGATCATGTCCAAGATGAAGATCTCGGAGAAGCGCGTCCCGCAGGACGGCAGAATCCAGATCACGGTGAACGGCAAGGACCTCGACCTGCGCGTGAACTCGGTCCCGACAAACCACGGCGAGTCCATCGTAATGCGTATTCTCGACAAGTCCAACCTGTCGCTCGGCCTGCCCCAGCTGGGCTTCCTTGCCGACGACCAGGCGACCTTCGAGCGCCTCATCAAGCTTCCTGACGGCGTTGTGCTCGTGACGGGCCCGACCGGCTCCGGAAAGACGACCACGCTCTACGCCTGCCTCGGGCAGATCAACAAGCCCGACAAGAAGCTCATCACCGTCGAGGACCCGGTCGAATACCAGATGAGCGGCATAAACCAGGTCCAGGTGAACAAGGACGTCGGGCTCGACTTCTCCGCCGCGCTCCGCTCGATCCTCCGCCAGGCGCCCAACATCGTGATGATCGGCGAGATCCGCGACGAGGAGACAGCCGGCATAGCCATGGAGGCCGCGCTCACGGGCCACCTCGTGTTCTCGACCCTGCATACCAACGACGCCCCGTCCGCCGTCACGCGTCTGCTCGACATCGGCTGCAAGCCGTTCCTCGTAGCGTCCGCCCTGCGCGCCGCGATGGCGCAGCGCCTCGTCAGGGCCATCTGCGAGAACTGCAAGGAGGAGTACACCCCGACCGACCGAGAGATGAAGATGCTCGGCACGATCGCCAAGACCGCGCCCGAGCGCATGTACCACGGATGCGGATGCGACAGGTGCGGACGCTCCGGATACAAGGGGCGAAAGGGCATCTTCGAGATATTCAAGGTGGACGACACCATCGAGAGGCTCATCTTCGACCACGCCCCGGCGACGCTCCTCAGGCAGAGGGCCCGCGAGATGGGCATGCGCACGCTGCGCGAGGACGGGATGCTCAAGGTCGCCAGCGGCATGACCTCGCTGTCCGAGGTCCTGCGCGTGACGATGGGAGACGCCGACTGACCACTACCGACCGATGAGGCGGGACAGCGCGCCCGCCAAAGAAAGGAGACAAGAAAATGGATTTTTCGATGGAAGACCTTCTGCAGGCGACGATCGACGAAGGCGGTTCCGACCTGCACATCCGCGCGCTCATGGAGCCCAAGCTGCGCGTGCACGGCGAGCTTCTGCCGCTATCCGAGGACAAGCTCACCGAGGAGGAGTCCTTCGAGCTCTGCAAGCAGATCGCGACGCCCGAGCAGATGGAGGAGGTCGAGCGCAACGGCGGCGCCGACTTCGCCCTCGCGCACCCCGACGGCACGCGCTTCCGCGTGTCCGTGTTCAAGGAGCGCAAGCGCTACGGCGCGGTGCTCCGCCAGATCCCGAACACTCTCCTCTCCATGGAGCAGCTCGGCCTGCCGCCCGTAGTCAAGGAGCTTCTCTACAAGCCGCGCGGGCTCATCCTCGTCACCGGCCCGACGGGCTCCGGAAAGTCGACGACGCTCGCCTCGATGCTGAACGTGATCAACCACGAGCGTTCCGTGCACATCATCACCATAGAAGACCCGATCGAGTTCTACCACACGTCCGCCAAGTCGCTCGTCACCCAGCGCGAGGTCGGCGACGACGTCCCGAGCTTCGCCGAGGCGATCCGCCGCGCGCTCCGCCAGGACCCTGACGTGATCCTCGTCGGCGAAATGCGCGACCTCGAGACCATCGCGGCCGCCATCACCGCCGCCGAAACCGGCCACCTCGTCTTCGGAACCCTCCACACCACCGGCGCGGCAGAGACCATCGACCGAATCGTCGATGCGTTCCCGACCAACCAGCAGGAGCAGGTGAGGACGCAGCTCGCGGCAGGACTCCAGGCCGTCATCTCGCAGATCCTCCTCCCGAAGCTGGACGCGAACGGCGAGGTGCACGGGCGAATCGCGGCGTTCGAGATAATGACCTCCACGGACGCGATCCGCTCGCGCATCCGCGACAACAAGACGAACATGATCAAGTCCGACCTGCAGACCGGCGCGAAGTTCGGCATGATGACGCTCGACACGTGCCTGCTGAACCACTACCGCAACGGCTACATTTCGTACGAGGACCTGATCACGAAGTCGCAGGACCCCGACAGCGTCGTCCAGAAGCTCAAGGAAGAGATGGGGGAGTAAATGCTAGACCCGATTCTCCAGATACTCGTCCAGAACGGATACATCGACGACGAGGGCGCGAAGGACATCCAGGACCTCTCCAAGACCGAGGCCAAGCCGATCCGCCAGCTCGTCATCGACCAGGGCATCCTCACGGAGGACGACCTCCTCGCGTGCATGGCGGCCTACCAGGACACCGAGGCCATCGACCTCGGCGCGATGACGATAGAGACCGAGGTCACCGAGGCGATCCCCGCCTCGACCGCGCGCATCTACAACGTGTTCCCCGTCGCGGCTGACGACACGTCCGTCACGCTCGCCACGTTCGACCTGGTGGACCCCAGGATCTCCGACGAGATGCTCTTCACCCTCTCCAAGGAGGTGAAGTTCGTCTTCGCGCGCGAGAAGGACGTGATGGACCGCATCGCCCAGTACTACGGCGACTCCAGCGACTCCGTCGCGGACATGATCAAGTCCCTCGGCGAGGACCTCGGCGACGAGGACGGACTCTCCGGCGCCAACTCCAACGACATCGCGTCCATGGAGAACGCCGCGAACTCCAACGCGATCATCAAGTTCGTCAACCTCGTCCTCTACCAGGGCGTCGTCGATCGCGCGGCCGACATCCACGTCGAGCCGTTCGAGCACGACTTCAAGATCCGCTACCGCGTCGATGGCGCGCTCTACGAGATGAAGGCGCCGGACGTCAAGATGGCCCCCGCCATCATCTCGCGCATCAAGATCCTCGCGAACCTCAACATCGCCGAGCGCCGCATCCCGCAGGACGGACGCATCGCGCTGACGGTCGCCGGAAAGCCCGTCGATCTGCGCGTGTCGTGCCTCCCCACGGCCCACGGAGAGTCCGTCGTCATGCGTATTCTCGACCAGTCCGCGACCTCGCTGGACCTCGAGAACGTCGGACTCCCCGAGGACGTCTACGAGCAGATCACGATGGACATCGAGAAGCCGAACGGCATCTTCATCGTGACGGGCCCTACCGGCTCCGGCAAGACGACCACGCTCTACTCGGTCCTCCGCCGCATCAACCAGATCGACACGAAGCTCCTCACGGCGGAGGAGCCTGTCGAATACAACGTGGACGGAATCGTCCAGGTGCCGATCGACGCCCAGGCAGGCAACACGTTCGCCAAGGTGCTGCGCGCCTTCCTGCGCCAGGACCCCGACGTGATGATGATCGGCGAGATCCGCGACCTCGAGACGGCCGAAATCGCCGTCCAGGCCGCGCTTACCGGACACTTCGTGTTCTCGACGCTGCACACAAACGACGCCGCCGGCGCGGTGATGCGTCTCGTCGACATGAACGTCGCGCCCTACCTGCTGTCCTCCACGCTCGAGGGCGTCCTCGGGCAGCGACTCGTGAGGACCTGCTGCAAGGACTGCAAGCAGGCGTACGAGCCCGACGACGAGACGCTTGAGCGCATCGAGCTCACGCGCGACGACATCGGTGGGCGTCCGTTCTACTTCGGCAAGGGATGCAAGACGTGCAACGGCACGGGATACAAGGGACGAAAGGGCGTGTTCGAGTACCTCCGCATGTCCCCGGCCCTTCGCGAGCTCGTGAACAACAAGGCGCCCACGCTGATCATCCGCGAGAAGGCCCGCGAGCTCGGGATGCGCACCATGCGCGAGCACGGCGTCCAGGCCATCCTCGACGGCTACACGACGGTGGACGAGGTCCTGCGCTACACCTGATCCATGGCACTGCAGGTCGCAAAGGTCGCCGCCGTCATCGCGCTGCTGTGCGTTGCGGCGGCGATTGCCACTCCGCCGGGGCGGCTTCCGCTGGCGCTGCGCGGACTCCACCGAATAATGCGCCGCGACGCCGGCGCCCACGCGGTCCCGGACGGCGCAGGGCGCGTGTCGTCCGCCCGCCGAACGGTCGCGTTCCTCCTGGTCGTGCTCGCCGCCTTCCTGGCGATGGCCTGACCCGCAGTCCGCCGCCGCGCGCTTGCGCTTGTTTGTGAAATATGGTTAAATAGACATGTCTTGGCGATTTGCCGCGGATGCCTGCGCAGTTCGCCGGAAAGGCTGGAACAGACAATGAAGACCAAGATCAGGAAAATCAGGGAGCGCGGATTCGTCAAGTGGGGCGAGACAACGCTCAAGCTGTTTCTCGACAACCATTGCTCGATGCATGCGGCAGGGCTGACCTACTTTTCCATGCTCGCGCTCGTCCCCATACTCTGCATCCTCCTGCTTGCGGCGAAGACGTTCCACGCCGAGGACTACGTGCGCAGGGAATTCAACGAGCGCATCGACATGATGATCACCAACATCGAGAAGGGCCAGGACGACGAGCTCGCGGTCGTCGCGGTCCTCGACGAGGACGACCGCAGGTGCAGGAAGGAGGCGGCGGAGGCGTTCGGCAGGCAGGCGCGCGAGTATTCCAACACGCTCTTCGAGAAGATCGAGCAGTTCGACATAGGCACGCTGGGCTGGATCGGCTTTGCGCTTCTCCTGTGGACCGTCGTGAGCTCCGTGGGAATGGTCGAGGTCAGCTTCAACGAGATATGGGAGGTGGAGAGGCCGCGCCCCGTCTGGAAGCGCGCCGCGCTCTACCTTTCCGTGGTCGTGGTCGCCCCCCTCATCGGCGCGCTCGCGATGTCCGTCCCCATAATGAACATAATAAAGAACGTCATAGTGTCGACTCTTGGCGCGACCTGGCTCACGCAGTGGGCGAGCGACGGGCTCATATGGTTCCTTGATTCGTGGATACTCAGGCTCGCAGTCTCGTTCTTCTTCGCGTCCCTCGACTTCGCGATAATGTTCTCGCTCCTGCCGAACTGCCGCGTCAGCCTGCGCTACGCATGGTGGGGAGGGCTGATCACCGCCGCGCTGTTCGGCGGATGGATGAAGCTCTGCGCAATCGCCCAGGTTGGCATCGCCAAGTCGTCCGCTCTATACGGCTCGTTCGCGTTCCTCCCCATCGTCCTCGCCTGGCTCTACATGAGCTGGCAGATCGTCCTGCTCGGCTCCTGCGCCGTCCGCTCTTTCCAGCTTCGCGCAGATTCGCGCGGAAACTGAGTTTTGTTAACGAATCCTTAACATTTGTTTGATAGGATGTTCGGTGTCGGGCGGGGCGTCCGCCCGGCGCAGAGAATCGAACAAAAGGAAAGGATCGAAACATGAAGGCAACTGCAAAGGTCGCCGTCGTCGCAGTCGGCGCGCTGGTCGCGAGCGTTGCGTCCGTCGCACAGGACAGGTCGGAGGCGAAGACAACTGAAACGTCCGTAGTCACCAACGCAAACGGACTCGTCACGCGCACGTTCACCGAGCGCAACGTCGTCACCAACGGCACGATGCGGACCGGTCGCGTCCGCGTCACGACGACGACAATGGATCCAGACGGCAACGTCGTCGGAACGTCCACCAGCGAGGTGTCGCACAGCATCGCGGACCTGGCCGAGCCCTGGCTCGACGACGACGGCATCCAGATCGAGGAGTTCTTCGGCGATGCCGACGCCCTCCTGCCTGGCGCGGTGTCGCACGGGTTCGTCGTGAAGTCCGGCCGCAGGGCCAGTTGCGCCGAGGATCCCAAGCCGCCGGCAAGGGACGCGTTCTCGTTCCTCGGCGTGAAGCTCGGCGAGGTGGCGCATGAGACAGGCGACCCTTCCTGCGCGGGCGAGGCGGCGTTCAACGCC
>Ga0265298_10007778_pt1 | contig 12966 bp, 8 predicted proteins | sample AusTroGonzalo_MG_3_FD_193486 | JGI IMG/M metagenome (GOLD analysis project Ga0265298, IMG submission 193486) | Bovine rumen microbial communities from tropical cattle in Woodstock, Queensland, Australia - Gonzalo_01 | ecosystem: Host-associated > Mammals > Digestive system > Stomach > Rumen ... | reverse complement strand
AGGAACGGCCCTGCAGGATGTTGGCGATGTCATTGGGAAAAAGGGTGTTCAGGCGATAGTCGATGGCTGCAGCGTCATAGACATTCGCTCCGGTGTCACTGATACGCAGTTGTCCCGGGTATGGGTTGTTTGAATGACTGGCCACATCATCCTCGCAGATGAGCACGATATGTTCATCGTCATAGCCATACTGCTTCAGCAGCTGATACATGGCAAAGACATCGGCCTGGAAGCGATAGTTGGCCCAGCCTTTGGATCCGGCTACAAGAAGTGCCCAGCGCTTATCGAGTGCCGGATAAGTGAGACCGCGGCCCTCGTCGGCATTGAACGTCTGCATGTGTGTAGCCGTCCAATCCCACATAGCTTTTGCCGACGAACTGCGGCAGGAGCCTTCCGTAGAGACATATTCCGTGGTGAGGTACTGCCCTTCGTAGAGCCGCCAGCGGCGGAAAGTGCTGCCGCAGACGCTGGAATGGGTCTGTGTGTCGAATGTCCACGAACTGCTGACACCGTCTATATCGGGGGTACGGCCTTTGGCCAGTTGCTCAAAGTTATAGCTCATGTCGGCCGGGAGCCATGAGCCGCCCTTGCCGTCACGCCCTTCGACCACCGCAAGAATTGCATCATTCAGGGGTAACCCGGATTGCCAGGAGAATACAACGGCATAGGTTACAAGGCAGAGGGCATCATAAAACTGGGCTTCACCATTGATAAGGTCATCCCCGAAGCGCTGGCGATATGCTTGATGAAAGCCGGATTCCGGCGAGGCGTAGAGGTCCACGCCCTCATAAGTGACGTTTGTGACCGTAGATGCTATCTGTTCCGAGACAAAGGCATCGCTGCAATAGACATGCGGCGTATAAAAAAATTTGCCCGCAGGCACTTGGGATTTGATGCTCCCGGCCTCATTATCGAAAGCAAGGGCCATCTGCGGGCTGGAGGGATTGAAGAGCAGGACCTTGTTCTCCAATTGCCAGTCGGTGCCGCAGAATTGATGTACATAAGCGCGAAGGTCGGCCTCATTCTTATAAAGGAATACGCCATCTACCGTCAGCCCATACTCTTCAGCAATGAAGCCGAACCATTCGGCATAGACGTTGTGCGCATGATCCCCGTCACCATCGGCACAGAGCAGCATCACGGGCATCCTTTCACTGCCATACATGCTGGCCACGCCCGACAAAAGTACCTCCAACTGTGCGATGTCGCTCTCGGCCATATTCCAGACAAAGGGGACGCCTGCGAACTGCCGCTGATACTCCACCCCAGTACATGCCGGCGTAATCATCGGCTTGCTCCCTGCCTTGCTTTTGCTTAACGTCACAACCATCTGTTCGGCCATGGAAGAGGTGGTTGGGCCGATGATGGCTGCAATTTCCGGGTCCTTGGCCACTTGTTGCATATACTGCAGGATATCGGCATCGTCCTGACTTTTGAAAGTCAGTTCCAGTTTCACCCGATCCTTCATGCCTTGCTGCGCCTCGTCGATATTCTTTATGGCCCAGGCGGCGGTGCGGCCCCACCGGACCTGCTCGGCGCTTTCCATGATGACCGCCACTTTACAACTGCGGGTGTTGACGCGTGTGGAAGGCTCGTCAACCGGCCGGCAGGAAAGGATGATGCCTGCCACAAGACATAGGAAGATTCCGCTATTGCTTCTTCTCTTGTTCATACGCTTCCTCCTTTATCATTGCTTCTTCCCTGTATTGTTCATATAAGCGTTGGAACGTGTCGGGAGAGGCATAGCGGTTGTCCCAGACCACCAGATGGTCCTTGAAACGGGGTGTGATGACGATGTCGGCGGCTCCGTCCTTCATGCCCAGCCGCTGGCAGGCAGGCCATTCGCGTCCGGCCGACCAGTCTGTCAGGTACTGGTTCAGCACGTCGCCGATGCGGATGACCACCGAGAAAGGGATGCGTGACGACTGCCCAGTCTGATCCACGTCCATACCCGCCATCAACGCCGCCGAAAACTCATCGTCATTCAAGTAGCGAAGGATGCCGGCTTGGGAGCCCCCAAGCAGCGGAAAGAACATTTCGTTATAAAGAAAACTGCTTTTTGCCCTCCGGGCGATGTAACGGTAGGCTGAATCGGGCATGGCAAAGCCCTCCTCGCCGTTAGCGAGATAGTGCAGCGTTGTCCGGCAAGGCCTTCCCTCGAACTCTCCGGCGTATGCCTTCCGGGCATCCCGGTAACCGTCTATAGACTCTTTCAATGACGGAATGCCCTCAGAAGCGGCAAGGATCAATGCATCAAAGCCTTGCGACATGGCTCCGGCCAGGTAGCTCACTCCGTAGTGTGAAACCATCACCGAGGATATGCCGTCAATAGCCGCATTACTCTCGAACAGCAGCACTCGGCTGCCATTGCCCGACAGTTCCGCACGGTACTTCCGGGCCATGCTTTCATAGGACGAACTGCCCAGGATTAGCACTACCGAATCCTTCGCTGCATTTTCCGTCAGCCATTGGCGGTACAGCTGTTCTGCTTCCGTCCCATCCCCGGGCAACAATAGCCGCAGCCGCGTGCCCGTTTCTTCGGCAAAGGCAAAGATTCCCTCTGCCGCCGCATCGTAATATCCGTTGTCCCCCAGGCCGTTGGGCGTCACCATCAGCGTCACCGTCGCAAGGCTTGTGGCATTGTCGCCAATGCCGGAGCAGGACGACAATGCCACGATAAAAAGGATACCGCAGAATATGCGACGCATCATAGTAATCAGAAGAGTTTTTGTACAAGGCGGACGGGGAAACGATTTTCATTATCCCATGGGGATTGACCTTCAGGGTCGAATTGTTCATAATTTTTAATTGCACACACGCTCTCATACTGCCTCTTGGAATTCATGCAGCCATAATAGCCAATAATCCCCACATTAGTAAATTTATTATTCCACCAACCACCGCTGAAGGTTTCGTGGAAGCCCAGTACGCCACCCTTATTATCGGCGAATAAGGCCTTTGCAGCACTGATGTGTGTCACTCCCTTGGCTTCAAGGACTCCTTTGATGTCGATGAAATCGTATTTCGAGGTCACGCGCCATCCGCTTGGAGCGAAATTCGCGTTGCTGGCTTCAGCATGCGAGTAAAAAGCTACATTGTTGTTATCATACAGGCAGTTCATTTTTCCACCTGTGGTGTACAGGTTGGACTGGAAGTTCTTTCTCATCCACAACTGGTTGAGAATCTTCACCACGGGATAGTCGATAGCCTTGTCGCGCCCCATCGCTCTGGCTGTTTGGTCTCTCAGTGTGCCCTGCTTTAGATCAGCACCCTCTGCAGGAGTGGTGGTAATGGACGCACCGCGCAAGTAGAGTTTGGTGGCATTGCCGAAGTCGAGTTCGGAATACTCACTGATATTGGTGTTGGTGCCGTTCCATGCCACGCGGGCAGGCTTGTGGTCGGCATCGCCGATAAAGAAGCCCATGTTATAGCGGACGGAGGAGCCGATAACGGGATAGACAACTGTGACACGCTTATTTTTGTTGATGACGGGGATGTACTCCTCGCACACAATGCCAACCTGCTGACCGCCAAGCATAATGTCCTGAACGAGGGAGCTATTATTATTGGAGCCATTAAACTTGGGCACATTGAAGGCAGTTACGGTTCCTGTGTCGTAGGTAGAATTGTCTTCGTATTCTCTTGCCGCCTCCCCACCAGTCATGTAATTATACAGAGCCTCATAGCGCTTCTTGCCGTCGAATCCGTCTTTTTCCACGGTAGCGCTCTGGTCTACCAAATCGTAAAGGGGCACGAGCGATTTTTCATCGACAAATCCCATCAGTGCCATGTTGTCTTTATCGACTGAGTTAAACCACGCCAAGTAGTTAGCCTCAGTAAAGCCGTCCTTCACCACCAAAGCCTTTGCCAGTTTGGTATCACCTCCCAGCGCATCAACATAAATCTTCATCGAATTCTTGTGATTATTGTACGACTTGTGGAAGTCATCGTTCACGCTGCCTCCAGCCTTGGCTAAGACACCCTCATAACTGGCTTTGGCAAAGACATTCAGGTCGTAGCTCTCTTTGATGTCGCTGATATCGACGTCAAGCGACTGGCGTACACGACCGCCTAAACGGGCTGTCATTACGACGTGGGTGCCGTAGTCGCGAATCAGATTTTTCGCCCAATCTTTATTAAGTGTTCCGTCGGGTCGGACCTGTGCATAATCTTCAAAGATGCCGTTGATGTCCTCGTATGCCTCTTCGTTCATGTATTTGCGCGTCTTGAGCCTACCCACTCCTTTGTTTAATCTTGCGGTGGTCAGCGTAGCCTCCAAGTAGTTGATGGCATACTCATGATTGCTGTTGTTGGTATAGTCCATGGTGAACGAGGCGTTGGCCTCAGCCTTGAATTTGCCGATGCCGCCGCTGGCGTTGGCCTTCACGGTCAGTTTGTTGCTCAGTTCGGTAATGCTGTTGCCCGTGACGGTGCTCAAAGTCGCATTCATCTTCAACTCACCAGTGCCCTCAGTCCCTTCAGAAATTAATTTGCTAGTATTGAAAATCTCAGCTCTCAGACAGTCGGAATTGGGGTAGAGTCCCTTCGTGGTGTCAAATCCATAGCCAACAGCATAAATTACGTTCTGTTTGTCAAGAATGTCAGCGTTCTCTCCATACTCGCCCTGCCATTTCTGCTCAATGGTGAGCACTTTGTTCTGTCCCTCATGCTCGGGGAATACGATGGTGAGGTGGCCCGTCTTACGCTTGCTGCGCGTGTTGTTCTGCACGCTGACGGTCACCGTGGCGTTTCCATTGCCATCCTCGGGATCCACGGTGAAGAAGAAACTGTCGCTCTCCACCCGCCATGCGCCCTCGGTCTTAATCTCCAAGGGGAACTCATTGGCAAAGGCATCGACTACAATTGCGTTGCCGTTGGCCTCTTCCGGGTAAGTTACATCGGCAAGGAAGGCCGGTTCTTTCTCGCAGGCCGAAAAGGCCACTGCTGCGATGGCTATAGCCATCAGATGGTAAAATTTTCTCATATAATTTTGATTTATGGTTATTTGTCGCTGAACTGTCGCTTCCACTGGCCCCATTTGGTCTGGTAGCCCTTGGCGTGGTTGTCTTGGATATAGTCGTAGAAGAGGGCTATCATCTGGGCCTTCTCGGCACACAATTCCGCCTTCACGGGGTCTTCACCGGGCGTGGAGCCGTCGTAGAGCAGGTAGTTGCCGCCCAACAGGCATTGGCGATAGGCGATGTCTTTGAGCGGGAGGCCGGGATTGCGCATCATATCGTAGAAGATCATATATTGCGTGGTCCGCCCGGCGCCGGCCTGGCAGTGGAAATGCAGCCAGGCGTTGGCAGGTAGGGTTTTGACGAATTCCACAAAGGCTTCCAGCTCGGAGTCGCCGGGGAAGGCGCGGTCGGGCACGGTGAAGCGGGCATAGCCAAGGCCGCGCTCCGTGCAGGCCTCCTCTTCGGTCTGGGCGCTGGTGACTTCAACCGTGCTGCGGCCGCTCTCTGTCGGCTGGTAATTGTCAGTCTTGCTCAGTGAGTAGATGTCAATGGTCTGGCCCAGCGTGGCGTGGATGTCGGCGGCCTCCTCGGCCACTATCTGCGCATGGGTCTTGCCCACGTTGCCCCAGTTGTTGGCCCCGTAGCGCGAGACATGCTGGCCGTTGATGAGGCCGTGGCTCTCCCCGCGCACGTCTATAATATAGATGGGCCCGTTGGTAAGCTTCTGGATTTCAGCCTTCACCCAGTCAATTTCTTTGGCAGAAAGGTCACTGCTGCCGGAGATGTTCAGTTGGCGCAGCCCCTGCGTGGAGGGCTGGTAGTCAGGGTCCGGGAAGAGTTCCGACTCTTCGTTGGGGGTGAGTTCGCCCTGACAGGTGCGCCAGTTCTTGGGCTCCTGGGCCTTGTCCTTGCGCTCCAGCCGCCAGCAGTAGGCGGCATACTGCTCACGCTCCCCAGCGCTCATGTTGTCGCGGGCGTCGGCGTAGTGCAGATACTTGTAAACAGGCTTTTCGCCCGTCGAATTACTTCCTTTGGTACAGGCAGCCAACACTGCCAATGTTGCCATGCAGCATAAGACTGCTGCCGATTTAAGGATACTCTTCATGATTATTTGGTTTTATTCAATTCCTCGTTTAGTTCATTGTTTTCTTCCTGAAGCCTTCCGATTTCATCTTTCAGTTTCAGGTTTTCACGGATAAACGCCGAAAAGTTGGTGAGAAGTTCCCGATTCCGCCAATGATAGTACAGGAGCAGAATCACCATGGCGATGGCGGCGGTTGCCAGGACGGAAGCAACTATGACGGCGATGATGACATACGTGTCCATTCGTGAACAGGGGTTAAAGTTACCGCCGCAAACATAACGCAAGTTGCGGATAACGATGTACGCTATCCGCAACAATTTGTACGCTATTTGCAAAAACTACTTTCCGGAGGCGCGAAGCGCCGACAGAGGGGTTAGCCGCGACAGCGGCGCAAGGGGAACCTTCCCCTTGTCCCCTGGGGGTGCAGGGGGATAGTAGCCGGGGCCGCTTGCGGCCCATCTCGGGACGAGATTAGCCCGCCTGCGGCGGCCTTTTCTCGGGCTCTCCGTGAGCAATCAAATGGAAGGCGTGGCGGAAACCGCCACTGTTTTTATTTATGGGCCAACCCTTACGCAAGCGAGCTTGCGACGGGCTGACCCATAAATAAAAACGCCGCACTTTCGTGCGGCGCCTTCCTTTGATTGCATTGCGCGGAGAGGACGAGATTCGAACTCGTGGTACGGAATGACCCGTACGTCGGTTTAGCAAACCGGTGGTTTCAGCCACTCACCCACCTCTCCAGTCTCACCACGTTTTGTCAAACGGGACTGCAAATATACGGCTTTTCGCAGAATCTGCAAAAATATTTTACCTGACTCCGTTGATAATGTGGAACTACGGCCTGAAAAGGCAGTGATGCGAGAACGGGCGGCCGTCGGAGGCTATCCCTTCGATCCTGACGACCAGGGGGTTGTCGGTCTCCTCTCCGCAGTCGAAGCTGACGGTGGCGCGTCCGCAGTTGATTTCAACTTCAGGCGACCACCAGACGGTGTTGCGAAGGAGTTTCGGCCCGATCCCTTCCGGTTCGCCCACGGGCTGTTCGAAACAGCGGGGGGCCTGATATCCCAACGGAACGAAGTAGAGAAGGGACGGGTTGCGCTCGGAGCTGTGACGGGCTCCCCCGGGCTTGACGGATATGCGGACGACCCCGCCGTCACCGCCGTAGAAAGGGTCCGGCTGGACGGAAACGCTCAGCGAACGAAGGTCTCCCAGGCGGATCATATCGTATGCCCACCAGACTTCCTCCATATCCTCAACGATAAGTTTAACCTTGCCGGACGCGTCTTCGTCGTCGGAAACACCGAATGACTCGGAATCTTCATCCGTCGTCCCGGAAGAAGAGGAGCGGCGGACCCTTCTGTTGCGGTTATACATATTCTCACCGTCGTACTCAAACGCGACCATTCTCATACCGAGGTACTCCACCAGGCTCATGTCCTTGTAGTAGACAAGGTCCTCGCGGTAGTTCCTGCCGAAGACAAGGACATCGTCGTCATCGCTCGCGGCAGTGACGACCGCCGCCTGCAGGGTGTCGTATGGCGAAGCTTCGCTCAACACCGGTTCCATTATGCTGGCGGCTTTTGCAAATCCGGGAGCCGGCATGTAAATATACGGCTCTGCGGCGGGATCTCCGTCCCATTTGGGAAGATAGTTCGCACCCAGGCGCGAGGTGCCGATGTTAATCAGCATCTGCGTATTCTCCTCGAAATCGAGACTGTCTATTATGAACTCCCTGCCTTGGTCTACATTCACCGACTGCAGTACATTCTGACCGGGAATCATAAAGGTAAAGATGAACTTCCGGGGAATCTTCTTGGAGGAACTCCAGCGGACGATATGCCCGCGGATCTGCTGTATCCGCTCCCTGACGTGCCGGAGACGGAATTTGCCACCGCTGAGGTCGGTGATTTTTTCCATATCGTAGTAACGCCAGCCGTGGATCATCATAAGAAGGTCCATTGCGGCGCTCCTTTCGCTCTCCGGAATCTCCGGGTCGAAATAATGATACGGGTTGTTTATCCGGCCCTTAAGCTCGCTGCTCAGACCCATATAGGAGGTGATGCCGTCGCTTTGCTGCCATCCCCTGAGTGCGTGCCTCACCACGGAGACCGAACAGCTGCCGTCCAGCGGGACGCCCCCGGGGCCTGTCAGAGAGATGACGCCGGCTGAATCGAGCCTGCAGACCGGAGCCTGCGCGTCAAAAGTATAGAACAGCCGTTCCGAAAGGATTCTCCCACGGGAATCCACCAGCAGCAAATGGTTGATGCCGGGCCGGAAGAAAGAACTCTCCATGGCCAGGGTGCTCATCCGGCCGTCCAGATCGACTATGGCGAGGGGGCGGAGCTCAGTTGCGTCCCGAACCAGCAGGCACGCCCGCTCTCCGCCGAAACCCAGTGCGCCGATGTAATGCCGTCCGGCACGCTTATGCAACTGAAGCGTAGCCCCGTCTTCGGAACAGGCAGGAAGCGGATGCCTCTTGCCGGCGGCATCCAGCACGCTGTATTCGCTGCCGGACTCAGGCAAGAACGAGAAGGAGCCCATACCGTCATAGACGGTTGATACCTGACACAGTTCACCGGCGTTGTCACTTACAAGGACGCCGCGGAAATCGACGCTCCTGCCGTGACTGTCCACCGCCTTGAAGCCCATCGTCACTCCGTGCCCGGCAAAGAACCTTCCGCCTTCGGGCCAGAAACTGATAAAAACCTCATCCGAAGGCTCCTCCGCTTGCGGCGCCTCCTTTCCCTTGCCACCGATAATGCGTATCCTGTCGTTGAAAAGGTACTCGCTGCCGCTGTTGAGCTGCCAGAGGGTATATGCCCGCAGGGTGTAATAACCCGTTTCCAGATTGTCCGGGAGCTCGATGTATCCGGGGAAACCGCCTCCGGTGCGTTTGATTTTTACCCGGACCACGGCATTTCCCAGGGCGTCCAGAACCTCGGCGTAAAGGAAATTGCTCGGTTGCAGGAACGTATACAGGGAAGCGTCCCGGACCCAGCCCTTGAACCAGATGGTTTCGCCGGCCGTATAGCAGCTGCGGTCGTAGTGAAGATAGACCTTCTCCGGCGTACACCAGGATGAATAGGAGTTATAACGGAGTACCAGGGAATCGGGTACAGGAGCGTCCTCCGCCCTCGCCGCAAGCGGAGAAAACAGAAGGAATGCTACAAGCGATATTTTGACAAGACGCAGCATAAAGGACGCTATCGATTGCCAAAAGTAGTAAATCCGCCGGGAATTCCAATCGTAGAAACTGCAGTTTCTTAATCCACTCATTCTACGTACGCAAGGGTGGCGACGGAGATGCGGACGGAGTCGCCGAAGGCTTCCCGCAGGGCGTTGTAGCAGGCTGCGAGGGTGGAGCCGGTGGTGAAAACGTCGTCGACCAGAAGGATTTCCGGCAGGCCGGGTGCAAAACACCCCTGGTTTGCCCCCGAGGCGGGGGAAATCGGGGTGGCGGGGTGCAAATCACCCGTATTTTGCACCCGGGAGGCCCCGTTATCCGCTCCGATGGCCGCCCCCGGATCCGCCAGCACCCTCCGGGACGTTCCGTCGTCCGCTCCCAGCCCTGCAAGAACCCTCCGGGCCGCCCGATCTGATACTTTGAAGGCTCCGGAGACGTTGCCGGCGCGTTCGGTGGCGGAGAGGCGGGTCTGGGTGCGGGTGCGGCGGACGCGGCGGAGAAGCGACGGCTCGAAGGCGGCGCCGAGGGCGGAGGCGAGCTCGCGGCCGATGACTTCGGCCTGGTTGTATCCCCTTTGCCAGCGGCGGGTCCAGTGGAGGGGGACTGGGACTACTGTCAGGGAGGGGGAAGATTCTTCGCTGACGCTCAGAATGACAGAGGGGGCCATCCTCTCCCCTAAAAGACGGCCGAACCAACGGCCGATGCCGAAGTTCCGGCGGTACTTAACCTCCTGGGTGATATTCTGATACCCGGCCTGATAATAGAACAGCGCAAAGGCCCGAACGTATTCCGGCGCCTCTACGAGCGCATTGAACTTGTCGGCCATGGGGTTATGGCGCACCGACTCGAAGCGGGTAAACGGCAGCCCGGCCTCGCACTCCAGGCACAGGTGCCTTTCGCAGGCGAGCAGCGGGCGGCCGCACACGGCGCACACCCGCGGCAGGAGCAGGTCTCCGAGGCTGCGAAGCAAAATAGAAAAGTCAAGTTGAAGAATCCGTTTGTCCATAGTCTAAGCAACTGTAGAAGAATCACTTTCGCTGTATGTGCGCCCCCAGCGCATTCAGGCGGCCGTCGATATCCTCGTACCCCCTGTCTATCTGCTCGATGTTGTCGATGACGGACGTGCCCTTGGCCGACATTGCCGCCAGCAGCATGGCGATACCCGCACGGATATCGGGCGACACAAGGTGCCCGCCCTTCAACGTCACCCGGTGGTCATGCCCGATGACCACGGCGCGGTGAGGGTCGCAGAGGATGATCTGCGCGCCCATATCTATCAGCTTGTCAACGAAGAACAGGCGGCTTTCGAACATCTTCTGGTGGATGAGCACGCTGCCCCGGCACTGCACCGCCGTGACCAGCATGACCGACAGAAGGTCCGGAGTAAGTCCGGGCCAGGGAGCATCGGCGAGAGTCATGATCGATCCGTCTATGAATGACTCGATGACGTAGCTCTCCTGCGCCGGGACCCAGATGTCGTCGCCCCGCTGCTCGAGCCTGACGCCCAGGCGGCGGAAGCTTTCCGGGATGATGCCGAGTTCCGGGTAATGGACGTCCTTGATGGTGATCTCGCTCTGGTTGATGGCGGCCATGCCGATGAAGGAGCCGACCTCGATCATATCGGGAAGCACCCTGTGCGAGGCTCCGTGAAGTTCCTCCACACCGGTGATAGTCAGGAGGTTGGACCCGATGCCGTCGATCTTGGCGCCCATGCTCACCAGCAGGCGGCAGAGCTGCTGCACGTACGGCTCGCAGGCGGCGTTGTAGATGGTGGTGACGCCGTGCGCGAGCGTGGCGGCCATCACTATATTGGCCGTACCGGTGACGGAGGCCTCGTCCAGGAGCATATAACTGCCGGACAGATGGCCTTGGGATGTCAGTTTATATGCCCTCTTGGAGGTATCGTAGGAGCAGTCGGCGCCCAGCTTGATGAAGCCGTCGATATGGGTATCGACCCTGCGGCGGCCGATCTTGTCGCCGCCGGGCTTGGGGAAATAGGCAAGGCCGAAACGCGCCAGGAGCGGACCGACCACCATGACGGAACCGCGCAGCTTGGCGCACTTCTCCACGAACTCGGCGCTGGCGACGTAGAATTCGTTGATGCGGTCGGCGGTGAAGGTGTATTCGCCCTTGGAGTGGCGCTCCACCCGCACTCCCATTCCCTCCAGGAGGGAGATGAGGTTGCGGACGTCGAGTATCTCGGGTATGTTGCTGATGCTTACGCTCTCGGACGTCAGCAAAACGGCGCTGATGACTTCCAGGGCCTCGTTCTTGGCTCCCTGGGGAGCGATGCTGCCACTCAGGCGGTGGCCTCCTTCTACTACGAATGAACTCATACTTGTGGTTTAGTGACGTAAAAGTAATAAAAGAATTTGAGATTATCGTATATTTGCAGTTGATAAATATGTCATTGGGTTTTTTACAGTTCACGTTTGTCGATTTAATTGACATCCTCCTCGTAGCCGCCGTAATTTTCATCATCTTCCGGTGGATACGCGGCTCCTCCGCGATGAACATCTTCATCGCCATCATCATACTCCTGGTCGTACGGGTCCTCGCCACCGCGCTCAACATGAAGATGACCTCCGCAATGCTCGGAGCCATACTCGACGTCGGCGCCCTTGCCATCATCATCATCTTCCAGCCGGAAATCCGCCGCTTCCTCAACAACCTCGGCCGCACCGCCGGCAACAACACCTTCATCCGGCGCATCCTGCGCCGCAGCAGAGTCGAGGGCCTCGGCAACGAAGACCTCTCCGGCCTGGTTTCCGCCGTGGAATACATGGGAGCCCACAAGATCGGCGCCCTCATAGTCATACGCCGCAGGGACAACCTCCAGAGCATCATCTCCACCGGCGACTCCATCGACGCCCGCATCAGCGAACGCCTCATCGAGAACATCTTCTTCAAGAATTCTCCCCTGCACGACGGTGCGATGGTCATCGGCGACAACCGCATCATCGCCGCCCGCTGCACCCTGCCAATAACCGAGCGCCTCGACCTTCCCGCCTCGTACGGCATGCGCCACAGGGCGGCCGTAGGCCTCTCCGAGCAGTGCGACGCCGACGTCATCGTAGTCTCTGAGGAGACCGGCAACATCAGTTACGTCCAGCAGAGCATCATAACCCGTATCGACACCATCAACGTCCTCAAACTTAAACTCCAGGGCAAATGACAAACGACAGGCTCGAGGTCAAACTGGGATTCGACAAGGTTCGGGCGATAATCTCCGACAGATGCATGACCGACTACGCCGCCGAAAGGGTGGCGCAGGAAGAGTTCAGCACCTCCCGCAGCACAATAGAAAAACGCCTCAGGATCACCGAGGAAATGCGCCTGGTGCTGCTTTTCGAGGAGAACTTCCCCACCACCGGATACATCGACGGCCTTCCCTTCCTCACCCCGCTGCAGAACGAGGGCTCCAGCATCGACACCCTCGGACTGGGCAAACTGAAGACGATGCTCGACACCGTCCGCCGCATATCATCCTTCTTCTCCAGCGTCAAGGACGGCATCTACCCCAACCTCAAGAGCCTCTGCGCCCCCATTTCGGTCTTCCCGGAAATCACCCGGCGCATAGAGACCATACTCGACCGCTACGGCGACATCAAGGACTCCGCCTCCCCGGAACTGTTCGACATACGCAAACGCCTCCGCGAGAAGGAGGGCACCATTTCCCGCCGCGCCACCGCCATACTCAAGCAGGCTCAGGAGGCAGGCCTGGTGTCCCCCGAAGC
>Ga0265298_10007777_pt1 | contig 12966 bp, 17 predicted proteins | sample AusTroGonzalo_MG_3_FD_193486 | JGI IMG/M metagenome (GOLD analysis project Ga0265298, IMG submission 193486) | Bovine rumen microbial communities from tropical cattle in Woodstock, Queensland, Australia - Gonzalo_01 | ecosystem: Host-associated > Mammals > Digestive system > Stomach > Rumen ... | reverse complement strand
AACCGGATCGCCCTGGGGACCCTCACGATCTACGACGCCGTCGCCGGATTCACGGTGGTCTGCACCGGGGTCAGCCTGCAAAAAGTGCCGGACCGGACTTTCGACCGGACCGGCACCAATCTGACGTATACACTATTGGCGACGACGATTACGGAGCAGTAGGGTTCTTATCAGCACCAGTTATCTTCACAAGTGTGGTTAGAGCAAAAAATGGAACACCAGTCGCTTCCGCCGCCCGCAACAGCTTCCAGCTGATCAGCGGACAGTTCATACCCGGCTTCTTTCGCGATTGCGAGGAGTTCTTCCGGGGACTTCACAGCTTCGACCTTTTTCTTCTGCTCATCGGTGAGGGTGCTGAGGATATTCTCGGGAATGTTCATGGGGAGATCCTCCTTCTATTCAGTTGATTCTGTATTCGCTGGATTCATATTACAACAAAAGGGCAGGGAATACAACATGCGAATCGTCACCAAAGATATTCAATTGACCATCGACGGCAGCCCGCTGGGCTTCCGCCTGACGAAGCCGGACGCGTTCTCCGGGGTGGAGATCCTGCGGCTGCTGCTCAGACTGCAGGATCAGTGGGGAGAAGCGGAACAAGGGGACGGTTTTGCTCGTTCCGCGGATGCGGAACTACAGAACCGTCCCAGACGTTCCGCCCCTTCCGTCCTGGATCTTATCACCTCATTGTCCGGGGAGGAGCTCCGCTCCGTTATGACCTCCTGCCTGAACCACACCGAGGTCCTGCTGCCGGCAGGCCCGCATCCGGTCATGACCGGATCGGAATGGGGGTATCCGGAACTGAAACACGACACGGTCAGCTGCATGAAGCTGGTGCTGGAGGAGATCACCTGGGCGCTGGAAGGTTTTTTCGGAGGCGGCGGGCCGGATTCCCTGCCCGCCGATGCGACTGGGTCCCGGCCGAGTGCCCGAACATCGACGAATTCCTCTTCCTCCCGGTAGCGGTCGGAATGTGGAAGCAGCATGAGCTCTGGGACGGGACCTATACCCTGGATGATCTGCTGGATGTTGCGGAGCTGATTCAGGTGCGGAGGATAAATGAAGCGCGGGCTGCTGACGCAGTCCGCACTTGAAAGAAAAATGATGGTTTTACGGGCCTGGGGTTGTGATTTGTCTTTTGATTCCTTGCCGGTGCAGGAACGAAAATAAGGTTGTTCGTAGCGTCTCGTTTTACTGGATTAAGCCGGAATACCTGCCAGACTGTCAGAACGATTTCTTTTTCTTTTTCTTACTTTCATAGGATGCCTCGGTGCTGTTCCAATCAGAGCTCTCAACGGGCTTTACCTCATTATTTTCGGTGCCGCCGCTGACCTTGTCCATCTGTTCGGGATCCAGATCCTGAATCTGTTTATTTCTGTTTTCCATTTTGCTTTTCTCCTTTCAGAACGTCATTTTGAATCAGGTTCATATCTGTTTATATATCAGCTGTATTTCAGCTTTCACCTGTTTATACGCATCCCGGACCGGGGATGGCAGTGGAGTTGGTTATATGACTTTTTCAGCCCTCTTGCTTCTCCGTAACAATACCCGATAAAGCCCGGAATGTCAATAAAAACCGAGGAGGCGATTCCATGGCTGATCAGCAATTCCTGGCGTCCTTCGGGGTGGATATCGATGAGTCCGGTGTCAGCCGCCTGCAGAAGATCCTGGCGGAAAACCGGACGCTGGCGGACAGCCTGTCCGCTTCTTTCGATGCGGCTTCCGAGAGCGTGAAGGCTTTCCGGGAGAGCATTTCAGAAGACTTCCCGACGCTGTTCTCCGGCTCCGGCTACGGGAATGTGACCGAGAATCTGTTCGGAGATTATACTGGCCTGAAGATTGGGTTGAACATGACAGAACCAAAGAAGGAGATCGCTGCTTTCACTGAGAGCGCGAAGAAGCCAATCCCACTCTCGGCGAATGCGTCGTCGATTGTATCCGCTGCCCGGACGGCGATGGAGCAGGTGAGGAGCCTGTTCTCCGAAACCTTCATCCTGAATGTCCGGGCGGAAACGAATACCGATCGGAAATCGAATGATACTTCCACTACTCGCCAGGACAGCCGGAATCGGGACGAGACTGGTTCCGCCTTTCTCCGGATGTCTTCCGGTGGCCGGTTCTCCCGGCCGACCTCGGTCCAGGTGGCGGAGGACGGAGATGCCGAGTATATCATCCCGGTCAAGAAGGAGAACAAGGCCCTGCCGCTGCTGCGGCAGTTGCTGGCGGAACTGTCACCGTCGGCCAGGGCAAGCCTCGGTAACGTCGGGGACGGTTCTGTAGTTCCGGCCGAACACGTAACGAGCAGAACCGTCCCCTTGTTCCCTTCGGCGTCCCTAGTGTCGGGTAGTTCCGTGACACAGAACAACCAGAACGTTTCCGCTCCGGTGACGATCAACGTCAATGCTTCCGGATCGGATGCAAACCGCATTGGTCAGTCGATCTATGACACTGCGGAACGGTATCTGCTGAGGACCCTGCGAGGAGCGTATTCATAATGCCGAAATCCACTGCTTACTTTACTGCCGAGGGGATCAATTACACCTATCGTTTCTGCGGCGTGACGGAGATCGAATATAACTTCGCTCTGAACATCGACGCGGATACCTCCCAGGGCGGAGACATCATCAACGAAGCCCGGCGGCTGCCGAACCAGATCCGGCTGTCCGTCGTGGAGACGGACGTCGAAGCCTCGCCCGGATGGGCAGCCTCGATGCTCTCCGCCCTGGACTCCATCCGGAGGAACCGGGTCCTCTGCCGCCTGACGACGGACATGGGTTCCTGGGACCGGATGTTCATCGCGGAGATCACGGCCACCCAGGACGAGATGAACCAGTACGGCTGGGCCGGGGATATTGTGTTCATGCAGTATATCCCCAAGAGCGAGCAGTACTATTCCGGATCTTCTTCCGGTACTCCTGTCAGCAGCACCACATCCACCCGGAAAACACAGAACAACTCCTCCACGAAAAAGAACACCGGAACAAAGGCGGCCGTCACTTCAGCCACGGCCGGCGTGACGGCGGTCATTTCCCGCGCCGGGATCACCACAGGGGCCGGTGGAGGTGCGCTGAGTTTTATCATTGCGAAATAGGAGTGAGAACTTGTGACATATGCGATTCTGCCGCTCACCGAAGATCCGTGGCAGGTGTTTACGGTAGATCTGACGATCAACGGGGAACCATTTCATGCCCAGGTGGAGATCCGGTACCTTCCGGCACCGGACCAGTGGTTTCTGAGTATTTGGGATCACGCGTCCGGTGATATGCTGGTCAATCAGATTCCGGTTATCTGCTCGTATGAGCTGATCAACGACCTGCTGGTGCCATTCCGGTACCTGCTGGACGGAGCGGGGCTCGGGTCGCTGTTCTGTCTGCGGAATACGGATTCCCCTTCCACACCGGATCCGGCGAAGGGAAACCTTACTGAATTTCAGATTTTATGGGGCGACACATTCGACGACCGTCAGTGACGGAAATTTCGTCGAATGTGTCGTCAATCGAAACAGAGGGACGGCAGCTGTAATGCCGTCCCGACAATTGAGATTGCGGGGACACGTTTGATGGACAATTATAATCGTACCCTTTCCGTCTTTGCGGACGGCGAGCCGGTGACCAGTTCTGCCCGGACGAAGCTGCTCGGGCATGAAGGCTTAGGACTGTATCCCTCGCTGTTTATGCTGAAACTTTCGAACCTGGCGGAAGAGGATTACCTGCTCCTGTCCAGGGCACGGGAAGTGGAGGTCAAGCACGGGGAAGTGGTACTGGTCTCGGGTATGGTTTCGGATGTATTCCGGAATACGAAGAGAAATGGAACCGAGACCCATGTGGCGGTATCTCCAGGGCTGGCTCTGTGGGAAGCAGTGGTATCGGTGGACGTGGAGAGTGGAACGACAGTATCGGAAACCATACGCCGTCTGCTGGAGGCTTCCGGGACCGGGATTCAACTGCTTTCCTTTCCGGGAGAGGATCCGGCCAGCATCCGCGGACAGGCATTCTTCGGCCGGGCAGCGGAGTGTATCGAGGTTGCATTAACGCGCCGTAACGTCGGGGACGGTTCTCTCGTTCCAGGAATGGAACTGCGAGAAGCCGTCCCCTTGTTCCGTCGCTGCTGCCTGGTTCCCTCCGGTCTGTGCGTGATTCCGAAGGTGGGACTACCGGTGAGTATAGTGCTGACAGAGGAGGACCTGCAGGAAGTGCCCGCTTTCAATTGCGGAGGAGATATGATCCTCCGGACAGGCCCGGCCGGGTGGACGCTGGGGAAGTATGTGGAAGTCCGGTATGGTGGATTGAGTAGTAAAGGGCTGATCTCTGAACGGCTGCTGAACCTGGATACGGGGGACGGACCGTGGAGGGTGGAACTGATTGTAGAAATTCACAATTCATAATTCATAATTCACAATTACGGAGTGAATGAGATGCCTGATTTCAGCAAAGATAATGGACAGTTGCTGCGTGAAATGAAACGGGATATTTTTGAGAGCCTGCACTGTGCCTTGCCGGGGAAGGTGGTTTCTTTTGATGCGGTGTCACAGACGGCGGTGATTTGTCCGGCGGTCATTCGGGAAGTGGAACGCCAGGGACGGTTCTCTCGTTCCAGGGATGGAACTGCGAGAAGCCGTCCCTTTGTTCCACTTCCCTTGTTGCGTGATGTTCCGGTCTTTATGCCGGTGCCGTTTGAGGTCCAGGAAGGCGACGCCTGCCTGGTGATCTTTGCGGATCGGGATATTGATGCCTGGTTCGAGGCGGGTGAGGTGGAGGTACCACCTTCCGGAAGGATGCACAGCCTGTCAGATGGTTTTGCGTTTGTTGGTTTTCGGACAAGGGGGAATACAGATGAGAATGCGGCCGACTGATGAGAACGGAGATGTGTTGCCGGTACTGCATACGGGGGAAATGTTCTCTGGGGCTATGGCGGTTGCTTCACTGGTTGAGTCCCGCCTGAACATGTACTCCGGGGACTGGTGGGAGAATCCTGCCTGGGGAAATGAGATCCTGAAGATGCTGCAGGAAGGCAGACTGACCAATGCGGACGCCCAGGCGCTGTCGACGTACCTGACGGAGTATGTGCGGGAGATGTCTGGGGTGCAGGATGTGACGGATGCTCGGTTTTCTGTGGAGGGGCACGGGTTTTCCTGGGAGTGTATTGTTCTGACGGAGTATGGAAGAGCGAATGTTGACTTCGAGGTGTAACGTCGGGGACGGTTCTCTCGTTTCACATTCGTGAAACTGCGAAAACCGTCCCCTTGTTCCACCTTTAGCGAGTTGGAGGGATGAGCTTGGCGTATTTTGCACCATACATTGATGAGGCCGGTTTGCATATGCCGACGTATGAGGATCGGCTGGCGGATCTGGTGACGGCGTACCGGTCGATTTTCGGGATCGACGCGGAACTGTCGGAGTCGGTTCCGGACTACCAGCTGCTGTCTGTGTTTGCCAAAGCGCTGGACGATACGTCCGCCCTGGTCCTGCAGGCGTACAACAGCCGGAATCCGCTGTACGCGTCCGGGCAGGCGCTGGACCTGCTGCTGCCGCTGTATGGAATTGCCCGGGAAGCAGGGGAAGATGACGCGACGGTGCGGAAACGGATATCGAATTCCCTTTCTGCCCGCGGGGCCGGGAGCATGGACGCGATCCGCAGTGCGGTCGCTGCCTGCCAGTGGGTGCGGAGTGCGAAAGTATATGAGAACGCTTCGGATTCGACGGATTCGAACGGGATTCCGGCGCATAGCATTGCCGCTGTGATCTACGGAGGAAACGGTCCGGCAGTGGCACAGGCGATCTATGAGACAAAGGCGCCGGGTATCGGGACCTATGGGAGCGCGTATGAGGATGTTGGGGATGGGAATGGTAACACGCACCGGATTTACTATTCCCGGACAACGTCGCGGAGGATCTTCGCTTACATGAGCATCCGGCGGCTGCCGGGGATCGATGAGAGTGCGGTGACGGCTGCCGTGACGGCGGCGGTGAACGACTATATCAACAATCAGCTGGGCGTGGCGGAGGGGCTGCAGATCCCGATTCTTTATGCTGTGGCTTATAATGCGGATCCGGACCTGGCGAAGACCTTCGCCATCGCGGATATCTACGCGCAGGTTTCCGGCGATAGCGGGTATACCAGGGACGAGATTACCTGCCCGTGGAACGCGAAGCTGTCGATCATGAACAGCGGGGGACTGACGATCACGTACAGGGACTGAGGACTGTTTGAGCAAGGGGCCAGTCGGAACTGCGAGGCGGTACGTCAGGGACGGTTCTCTCGTTCCACATTCGTGTTACTGCGAGAACCGTCCCTTTGTTCCGCCTTTTGTTCCGGAAGTGCGGCTTACAGACACAGGAGGATTACTATTTTGATGATGCTGGATTATCTTTCCTTGTTTCCGGGGAGTACCAGGGAAAAGGAACGGTTCATGGCCGTGGCTTCTGCTGTTTTGCAGCAGGTTGCGGATCTGCAGGCGGTTGTCGGGGAATTGAACGCGGCATTTGCTCCGGCAACTGCACAAGGCGTGCAGTTGGATGCGCTGGGAGAGAGCCTGGGACTGAGCCGGCTGGATACGACGGCAGGGGCAGCTGCAACGGATGAAGTATACCGGGATTTCATTTTGAAGAAGCTGATCCGCTGGGGCTGGGACGGGACGAATAAAGCAGTGCCAGGGATTACGGAACAACTGCAGGCAGGGAGTGTTGAGAACGACAACCAGAACGGGACAGTGACCGTGACCGGGGCCGGAACACAGCCGGCAACGGTGAAGGAGATTTATCCGGTGACGGGGGGTGTACAGGTCACATGAAATACAGTGCGGAAGAATTCAGCCTGGCCGGGGATCAGTTCCTCGGCCGTTCGTATGAGGAAATGGACTGCCAGGCCCTCGTGGAGCGGATGATGGCTTCTGTCGGGTATCGTCGGGACCTGGGCGGGAGCAATTCCTGGTATCGGGAGTGCAGGTCGAACGGATGGACCGGGACGCCGGAGGAGTGCCTCCGGGAGTTTGGGAGCGTGCCGAAGGGTGCGCTTCTTTTCATTCGGGAGGAAGTCAGCGCGAGCACACCGGGGAAGTTCCGGGACGACGGGATCGGGGATATTACGCACATGGGCGTGAAGACCGGACGGGGAGACGGCGCAATCCATTCCAGCCATTCGAAGGGGTGCGTCTGTACCTCGAAGTTCAGGGACAAGACGATCCCCAACGGCGGGTGGAACCGGGTGGGACTGCTGAATGTGTTTTCCTACGGGAAGACGGTGGACTGGGTGCTGGAGCACGGAGGAACCTCTTCGTGTCATCCTGAGCAAAGCGAAGGATCTTATAACAGCGTAAAGGAGCGTGTGCCAATGAAAGGAACAGTGACCGCGAAGAGCGGCAGCACGGTGAAGCTGCGGCAGAAGCCGGGCACGGATTGCCCGATTTACTGGGATATCCCGGTGGGGACGAAGATGGAGATCGTCGATCAGCGGGATAACTGGTCGAAGTGCATCTGCGGCGGGCTGACAGGGTGGATGAAGAATGAGTTTATCGGGGCGGAAGAGGAAGCGTCATCGCAGTGGAACGGCGGCCCTTGTTCCACAGAGGAGCGGGATCTTACTGATCCGGAAGAGGCGATGGGTTTGCTGGCAGAGGTATATCAGGAATTGCAGGGCATGTGTGAGCGGATCCTGGCGGTTACAGGAAGGGGGTGAATGAATGGACTGGGGAACGATTGTGGTTGCTTTGATCACGGCGGGGTTTGCTTATCTGGGGGTTTACTCCAGCAACCGGAAACAGGCGGCGTTGGTGGCCTACCGGCTGGAGAAACTGGAGCAGAAGGTGGACAAGCACAATAATGTGGTGGAACGGGTTTACAGGCTGGAGAGCAGGGTTGAGGCGCTGGAGAAGAGGGAGTAGGCAGGGAAGTGCCGCTTTGGTATTTGCAGGTGTAGGTCGGAACTGCGGAAACGGTACGGCAGGGACGGTTCTGTAGTTCCACATTCGTGGAACGAGCAAAACCGTCCCTTTGTTCCGTTTCCTTGTTCCTGGAGCAGCAGGTGGTTTTTGAGACTTTAGAAGGAGAGTAACGAAATGAACAGGATTAACTGGAAAGTAAGATTGAGGAACAAGATCTGGCTGGGGAGTTTCCTGAGCCTGATCGTGGGGTTTGTGTACAGCATGCTGGCGCTGTTCGATGTGTTCCCGACGGTGACGGAGAATCATGTGGTGCAGCTGGTGAACCAGGTGCTGACGTTCCTGGGGCTGATCGGGGTGATTGTGGATCCGACGACGGCGGGGATCGGGGACAGTGAGAGAGCGATGGGGTACGAGGAGCCTTGGGTTGATAAGTAAACGGGTAGGACGGAACGTCGGGGACGGTTCTGTAGTTCCACATTCGTGGAACGAGCAGAACCGTCCCCTTGTTCCGGGAGCAGGTAGGCCTCTTTTGAAATGGTCGAATTTAGCTGAACACTAGCACACTAATGGACACTACACACTAATGAACACTAACTCGAAAGGAGCAGGAAATGGCCGGATATTATATGAAGGAAATGACTGTGCCGATCCCGGATGACAGACGGGTTGTTATCCGAAGAGAAAAGACAGTCGAATATGAAATCGACAGGAGCATTTCGGAAGAAAAAGGAGATACCCGTGTCACGCGGCGGGTGATCGGGAAGGTGGATCCGGTGAATCCGGGGCGGATGTTCCCGAATGAAATGTATTTTCAGCTGTTTCCGGAGAACGAGGTGCCGGAGGAGGTGAGGGAGGAGTTCCTGAGGGGATGCGAGATTAAGAGGCAGATGCAAGAGATTCGGAGAAGCCCGGAAGAGATTGTTGAGGGGGTGGTGAATGGATTGAGTGAGCTACGTGCAGGTGGGCGGAACGTCGGGGACGGTTCTGTAGTTCCACATTCGTGGAACGAGCAGAACCGTCCCCTTGTTCCGCCGAACCGTCCCCTTGTTCCGCCTGTCATGCTGAGAAGACTATTTGACGATATTTACTATGCTATAGAAGAATTGGCGGGGAAATATCCGAATGAAGTGATGGTGCCGTTCAAGGTGAAGCAGATCAACGAAGTGCTGGAGGAATTAAGGCAAAATGTGGATGATGGGGGGATACTGCCTTATCTGCGGCTGGTTGAGGAACCGGAAGAGGTTGAAGATCAAGAAGGGAAGAGTATTTGGAAAGGGCTCAGCTACAGCGATGTGCTGATGATGCTGAAGTGGTATAAGGTGTTGCCGAGGTGAGGGAGAAAGCTAGTTCCTGTTTGTTCCTAAACATCGTCATGATTTGTTTGGATTTTCTTCATGAATTCTTTGTTTTTGTGCTTTACAATGGAGTCAGCGAAAAAATATTCATGGAGTGATCAACATGAAGAAAAGAGGACTTGTTTTCCTTCTTATCGTACTGATTGCGCTGCTGCCCGTCTGCTCGGCGCTGGCCGGCTACCGGGTGAATACCACCTGGCTGAAGGCGCGCATACAACCTTCCTACTCAGCCACCGTCGTGGACAGCTACCGGCGGGACTTTGCCGTGTCCATCCTGGGAACCTATAAGGGCGGCTGGGCCCGGGTGCGCTTCCTGCCCTCCGGGAATACGGCATACGTACAGTCCAAATACCTGTCGAAATCCAGCTCGTATACGGCTTATGTCAGCAAGGATAACACGGTCGTGCACACCGGGCCGGCGACTTCCTTCAATTCCCTCGGCAAGCTTGCCAAAGGGGCCAAGGTCAAGGTGCTGAGCCACGGGTCGGCATTTGACTATGTTTCGACCTCCAAGGGGAAAGGGTATATCAGGAATACCCACCTGACCTCCTCGAAGCCAAAAACGAGCACGAAGGCCAGCACCAGCAGCAAAGCCGCGCACATCAAGAATCCCAGGAACCGGACGGTGAACCTGCGCAGCGGCCCGGGGAAGAAATACAAGGTGATCGCGGAATACCGGCCGGGGACGAAGGTGACGATCCTGAAAAGAGGTTCCGCCTGGTTCAAGGTCAAGGTTCGCGGGCGGACGGGGTATATTATGAGGAAGTATATTGCCCTGGATTAAGTGTCACGGTGGTGAACGGATAAGGAAATACAATTGAATACGGCAGAAGGTCGCGATTGGGAAAGATCTCTGGAACGTCGGGGACGGTTCTGTAGTTCCACATCCGTGGAACGAGCAGAACCGTCCCCTTGTTCCACGAGCAGAACCGTCCCCTTGTTCCAGTGTTCCAGTCCGCTTGTTCCAGTACGGGAATTCCGGAAACATTTTATCAATGCTTTTCATTGAAAGCGATTTATGATACAATATATAGATGAAGTTTCATTCCGGTATACTACGTATATGATATTGACCCGCAGAGGTGACGCTATTGAAGAAGATCAAAATCTCGGATCACTTTAAAATCTCCACGATCCTGCTGTTCTCGCTGCCGAGCATCGGGATGCAGATCGTTGACAATACCTACCAGATCGCAGACGGGTATTTCATCTCCAACTACATCAGCGAGGCAGCCTTCGAGGCGGAGAACCTGATCTTTCCGGCGCTGCTGATCGTGATGTACGTCGGGCTGATGTTCGGAACCGGCGCCAGCGCCCTGATCTCCAAGGAGCTGGGCGAGGGGAAAAAGGAACGGGCCAACCAGCTGCTGAGCATGTCAACCGCGGTGCTGGCCGTGGTCGGCGTGATCCTGTCCGTCGCGCTGTACATCCTGATGCCGACGATCTGCCGCTGGGTCGGGGCGACGGAAGACATGATGGAGGCCGTCGTCGTCTACGGACGGGTGCTGGCGTGCTTCATGCCGTTCCAGATGCTTTCGATGGCGTTCCACCCGCTGCTGATCACCGCCAACAGGCCCGGGCTCGGCCTGGTGACCACGATCTCGAACGCGGCGGCCAACGTCCTGCTGGACTACCTGTTTGTGGCGGTGTTCGGCTGGGGGATGCGGGGCGCCGCGATCGCGACGGGCCTCGCATGGCTGGTGAGCGCGATCATCCCGCTGGTGTTCTTCGTAAACAAAAAAAACCCGCTGCACTTTGTCCGGCCCTGCCGGGATTTCGGGGCGCTGGGCAAGACACTGTACAACGGCGCCTCCGAGATGGTGGACGGAGTCTCCTATGCCATCGTCGCGATGATCTTCAACCTGCAGCTGCTGCGCTGGATGGGGGAAGACGGCGTCGGCGCCTACGCGGTGAGCGAATATGTGAGCGGGCTGTTCATGGCGATCTTCTACGGCATCAGCATGAGCATTGTGCCGGTAGTCGGATTCCAGCTGGGCCGGAAAGACGTGGGCGAACTCAAGAGCCTGCGGCGGAACGGGTTCGCGCTGATGGGCATCCTCGGGATCATCATGACCGGACTCGGGATCGGCCTGGCCGGACCGGTATCGCGGGTCTTTGTGGGATATAACGAGAAGCTGACGGCCCTGAGCATCCAGGCGCTGCAGATCATCTCATTCTCCTACCTGCTGAACGGCATCACGACTTACAGCAGCTCCTACTTTACGGGGCTGAACCAGGGATCCGCCTCGCTGGCGATCGCGGCGGTCAAGGGCTTCATCGGTCCGCTGGCAGCGGTCTTCCTGCTGCCGGCGCTGATGGGCCCGAAGGGATTGTGGTATTCCACGCCGGCGGCAGAGGTGCTGGCGATGATTACCGCGGCGGCGCTGTTCCTCTGGTGGAGAAAGCGGGAGGCGAGCGGGGATTTGCCGGAACCGGAAGAGGAGTATCAGGAATAAAGGTCGAGATAGCGCGGAGGAGATCTCTACACGCGGCCTGCGGCCTTGGTCGAGATGACACGAGGGCGCTCCGGATGAAAATTGTCACGGTGGTGAACGGAAAACGGAAATAAATCGTTCTTTTGAGCCGTTAATTGTGATGAAAAGCTTCCCAATGGAAGCTTTTTTTGATACAATATATTGTTGTTAAGCAATTAAAATGATACTACAATTGGCGGAAAGATCCCCCGAAAAGCCCAAACGGCAATAAAGGAGACAAAGCATGAGAACGTTGGTCACAGAGTTCCTGAAACAAGCGGAAGGACATCCGAAGAACATCGCCGTGATGGATATCCAGGGCGCCTATACCTATGAGCAGGTAAACCAGCGGTCCGCCATGATGTCGGAAAAGATCCTGGAAGCCGGCGGGAAGAAGAGCGGGAAGCGGGTGGCGCTGCTGCTTCCCCGCACGAAGCAGTATCCGATCGCCCTGCTGGGCGTTCTCCGGGCCGGATGCACCGCGGTACCCATGGACGGGGAATACCCAGCTGAACGCGTTCGCGCGATGATGGCCGATATTCAATGTGAAATGTGCATCACCACAAAAGACCGGGAGAAAGACTTTTCCGGGACGACCTGCCTGTTCCCTGAGGAGCTGTTTCCGGAAGGACAGGACATCCCCGAGGCAGATCTGAGCCTGGACCTTTCCGACCCGGAGGCGGAAGGCCTGATCCTCTACACCTCCGGATCCACCGGAAAGCCCAAGGGAGTCATCCACCGCCAGCGGGTGCTGAACGTCAACCCCGACACGATGGAAGGCATCCTTCCCCTGAGTGAAAAAACGCGGACCCTGTGCATCGCGGGGTTCAGCTTCATCGCATCGATGATCGACCTGACGCTGCCCCTGTACTACGGGGGAAGCGTCTACGTCGCCAACGAAACGGAACGCAAGAACGTGGATATGATCTACGCGCTGTTCAAGAAGCGGAAGATCACCGGGATGTTCCTGCCGCCCCAGATGTACAGCGTGATGCGGAAGCTGTACGGCCCGCTTCCGCTGGACTACATCCTGCTGAGCGGCGAAAAGGCGCGGGTGGAGAAAACGCCCGACGACCCGGCCATCTATGAGTTCTACGGCGCCAGCGAGAGCCCGGCCATGCTGATGCACCCGCTGGGAGCAGGAGATCCGAGCTCCCTGGGGAAACCCTGCCGGGGAATCACCGCATACCTGAAGGACGAGGACGGCAAGCCCGTGAAGAAACCCGGCGAGATTGGGGAGCTGTGCATCGCGAGCCCG
>Ga0265298_10007776_pt1 | contig 12966 bp, 8 predicted proteins | sample AusTroGonzalo_MG_3_FD_193486 | JGI IMG/M metagenome (GOLD analysis project Ga0265298, IMG submission 193486) | Bovine rumen microbial communities from tropical cattle in Woodstock, Queensland, Australia - Gonzalo_01 | ecosystem: Host-associated > Mammals > Digestive system > Stomach > Rumen ... | reverse complement strand
CGATAAATCTTTCGTGCGCAAAAAATGCTCTCCGTGCACCACATCGGGGATTACTCTCAGTTTCCCGAGGCTATACCCGAGTAAGGGAAAGGTTGGATACGTGTTACTCACCCGTCTGCCGCTAAACACCCGAAGGTGTTCCGCTCGACTTGCATGTGTTAAGCCTGTAGCTAGCGTTCATCCTGAGCCAGGATCAAACTCTTCTTTGTAAATTTTACCGTATTTTGAGTAGGGCCATAAAAAAACGTGCTCGAAGCACGCATCTCTAAAACCCTATCAAGTTTGTCTTTTTTGCTCAGGTCCGTTTCAATCTTCTTTAAAGAATTAATTGACGGTTCGTATTACCCTTGGACATACTTATTATAAGTACGCCCGTCGTACTACTTGTCTGTATGAAATCTTTTCAATGTTCGTCTTTCGGTGCCGTTCCTTTCGGAAAGCGGATGCAAAGATAGGGGGAGTTTGGGAACTGACCAAACATTTTGGAGACTTTTTTTGAAGAAACTTTTTCTTTTTATGGAGTTGGACTGAATATCAGCACGTTCCACATAGACATTTTTTGCAGCAAATACACTTGTGGTATAATTGTATTATCTTTGCAAGAGATAAACGTGCCCTAGCGCACGTATAATTATATAAAAAGGTATGAACGTCATATTCAAGAAGCTTCTGTCTATCCTGGCAATAACCGCCATCTGGAGTCTGGATATCATGGCACAAAGCGGCCTGACCAGAATCAGCGGAAATGTGAAGGACGTTAACGGAGAACCACTCTCCTACACTACCGTAAGATTGAAAGACACATCAAAAGGGTGCATCACAGATTATAACGGAAATTTCTCATTCAACGCCAAGGCCGAAGGTCAGACGCTTATAGTGTCTTGTATAGGATACAGCGATTACGAGCTGGAATTGACTTCAAAGACCAGATATCCCTTGAGAATAATACTCAAGGAGACCACATATGACCTGCAGGAGGTGGTTATAAAGCCGGAAAAGGAGAGATACAAGAAAAAAGGCAATCCGGCTGTTGAACTGGCGGAAGAGATAATAAGCCGCAAAGAGAAAGAGAATCCTTTCAATAACGACTACGTTTCAAGGGAAAGATACGAAACGTTTGTTATTGCGCTTGACAACTTTACAGAGGAAAAGCAGGAGAAGCCCATGTTCCGCAAGTTTCCTTTCCTTAAGGAATATGTGGACACGTCGCTTGTATCGGGCAAACCTATTCTTAATGTATCTACACGAGAACTGGCTGCCACTGATTATTTCCAGCGTAAGCCTTCACGACAGAAACAGAAGGTTGCCGGACGTGACTGGATTGGAATTGAGGACTTCCTGCCCGATGAGGAGGTTAGGGCATCATTGGAGGCTACACTGAGAGACGTAGACCTATTCAATGAAAAGGTGCTGATAATGAGGAACGAGTTTGTCAGCCCGTTTGCGGACTACGCCACGACTTACTACCGATTCTATCTGCAGGATACTATCGTTGTAGAGGGAGACAGATGTGTGGATCTGGCTTTTGTACCCAAGAACCTGCAATCATTCGGATTTACCGGACACCTTTATGTAACGGTAGACTCCACCCATTTTGTAAAATGGATTCAGATGAATGTCCCATATGACATAAACCTGAACTTTGTTGAGTACATGAATGTGGAGCAGAAGTTTGACAAGGACAGTGAGCATCCGAGACTTCTGACTTACGAATGCATTACAGCAGAGTTCAAGCTTTATGATTTCATTGACGGTATTTACGGAAGACGTGAAGTTTACTACTCGGGATATAAGTTCAATGACGATGTTGACAGGGAACCTTTTACACATCAGGAACCGATAATAGAACCTGCCGAGGCAACCGGACGTGACGATGAGTTCTGGGCACAGTACAGAGAGCAGGATGAAAACGCCACAAAGCATGGCAAGGCCAAGGATGTAGGAGAGATGCTCAAAAAACTGCGCAGCGTACCTGTTTACTACTGGACAGAACAGTTTATCAATCTGCTGTTCTCCGGTTTCATACCAGTCAAGGAGGAGAATACCCCGTTCTATATAGGCCCGGTCAACACCATGATCAGTTACAACGGTTTGGAGAACGTCCGATTCAAACTGGGAGGTATGACGACCGCGTATCTGAATCCTCATTGGTTTGGAACAGGTTATCTGATTTACGGTCTGGACAACAGGTTCAAATACTACGGACGTCTTGAATACTCTTTCGAGCCCAAGAAGGAGCAATGGAACGAATTCCCGGTCCATTCACTCAGACTCCAGTACGAGGATGACATATATCAGTACGGCCAGCAATATCTGTACACCAATAAAGATAATGCCTTGCTGTCCCTGAAACGTCTGCCGGACAATATGATAGGTTACGTTCGAAATACCGAGCTGACCTATACCCAAGAGCGCCACAGCGGCTTCTCGTTTACCGGAGTGTTGAGAAACAGGATAAACGAATCAACAAAATTCATTCCGATGGAGAGAAATGACGGAAGCGGATCCGTCAAGGAGATAATGCAGACCGAATTGGAAATAGGTCTGAGATACGCTCCGCATGAGAAATTCGTACAGCATAAATGGAACAGGAAGAGCAAGACCCCGGAGCATCCGGTATTCACACTCAACCACACCATGGCATTCAAGGGCGTTCTGGGTAGCGAATACTCAATACAACATACTGAATTGTCATACAGGCAGCGACTGATGGCCGCTCCGATAGGTTATTTTGACGTGATGCTGCGTGCAGGTAAGATATGGGGACAAGTTCCCTACCCCTTGCTTATTATTCCGAACGCCAACCTTTCATATACATACAGGAAGGAGACATTTGAGACAATGACTCCTATGGAGTTCGTCATGGACCAGCACCTTACATGGGATGTGGTTTATTATATGAACGGACTTATCCTGAACCGCACTCCCTTGCTAAAGAACCTGAAGCTGAGAGAGGTTCTGTATTGCAGAGGAACATGGGGTTCACTCAGCAACAGAAACAATCCGAACATAGACGACAGCGGTAATATATTCAAATATCCGACCGATCGCAGCAAGGCCACCGGAACTGTCATGAAGGAACCGTTCGTAGAGATAGGAGCAGGAATAGAGAACATATTCAAGCTCATGTCAATAAACTGGTTCAAAAGGTTGACATATAAAAATAGCCCCGATGTTGACCAATGGGGCTTGAGAATTGCAGTTCACCTGCAATATTAAATCCAATCAGAGAGGTTAGTTTTCCTCAGAGACTATATTGGTAAACTTGAAATCCGTAACCTGAATCAAGGCGAAACGGTTCTTCTTGGCGTTTCTCTTGATTAGTTTTGCCCTGCGTTTGACCATTTTCTTCTCCTTCTCAGAGAAGTACACGGAACTCATGAGAGATTCATCTACATCTGCTCCGACATGTTCATTGAACTGCTCCTCAAAACCGGCACGTTCCTTAAGGAACCATTTGTTGTTAACGGTCACATCATCCAGTTTCTGGATATCGGAAATAAAAAGGACTGAATCCAGCAGTGAGAATGAAGTCGCGAACATGTAGACATCCACCTGACGCGAGTTCTTGTTCTGACTCTGGGTACGCATCTGAGAGAGGTCGGCACGTGTCTTTTCAAGACCTTCACCCCTGTTGAGCGTAGGATCACCTGTCCTGCCCGATCTCTGTGCTGATGCTGACAACGACAGCATCAGCATCATTGCGGCAAGAAACGTTTTTGATATGGGACGCATAATCAGCCCAGATATGATTTGAGCAGTTTGCTACGGGAATTCTGACGCAGACGACGGATTGCCTTCTCCTTGATCTGACGGACACGCTCACGGGTGAGACCGAACTTATCGCCGATTTCCTCAAGGGTCATCTCGCGGCAACCGATACCGAAGAACATACGGATGATATCCTTCTCACGGTCTGTAAGAGTTGACAGAGCCCTGTCAATCTCCTTGGAGAGTGACTCATTGACAAGAGTCTTGTCGGCCATAGGAGAATCATCATTGACAAGTACATCAAGGAGGCTGTTATCCTCACCGTCAACGAAAGGAGCGTCAACTGAGATATGACGGCCTGAAACCTTGAGGGTATCGGCAATCTTATCTACGGGGATATCAAGTTCCTCTGCCAATTCCTCGGGAGACGGACGACGCTCATTCTCCTGTTCAAACTTGGAAAGGGCCTTGCTTATCTTATTGAGAGAACCTACCTGGTTAAGAGGAAGACGAACTATACGGGCCTGCTCTGCCAAAGCCTGAAGAATAGACTGGCGGATCCACCATACAGCATAACTGATGAACTTGAATCCACGGGTCTCATCAAACTTCTCGGCAGCCTTGATAAGGCCGAGGTTTCCCTCATTGATAAGATCCGGCAGGCTGAGACCTTGGTTCTGATACTGTTTTGAAACAGACACCACGAAACGAAGATTAGCACGGGTAAGTTTCTCAAGAGCGGCACGGTCACCCTTGCGGATACGCTGTGCAAGCTCTACCTCCTCCTCGACCGTGATAAGCTCCTCACGGCCTATCTCCTGCAAATACTTATCAAGTGATGCGCTTTCACGGTTTGTAATGCTCTTTGTAATCTTGAGTTGTCTCATCTTCAGTATATAATAAGCGAATTGGGTGCAAATTTACTTAAAATAAAAATATCACACTGCTTTAGACGCTAAAAAATTGAAGTGGTTTATGACGCCACTCCAATTTTTTAACAAGTATGAATTTTACCAACATTATTCATTTGACAGGCTGATGGCATATATCGCCCTACGGCCTGACGGATAGACACCTGAGACGAACAGTTCCTGATTGGCCGATGATGCAGCCTCCTTATAGAGGCGTTCTACATCATCGACAGACCGGATCTGCTGGTTGTTAATCCTGAGGATTATATAACCGCGCTGAATGCCGGCATCTTTCATAAGTCCATTATTGACAGCACTTACCTGTACTCCGTATCCGATATTGAGCTGTCGACGGGTCTGATCCGGTACATCCTGGAATTCTGCGCCAAGAAGCTCAAAATTGGTATCGGTGACTATTTCTGTATTGCCGCGGGAGTTCTTGAGCTCTACTTCAATTTTCTTCTCTTTCTTGTCACGAAGAAGAGTCACGGTAACTTTATCACCCGGACGGTACTGTACGATTGTCTCCTGGAGTTCATTCATGGTCTTGACTTTCTTTCCGTTGATGGATGTGATGATATCACCCTCCTTTATGCCGGCGGCAAGCGCGCCACCACCGTCAATGACATCCACGATATAAACACCGTCAATCACATCACCCAGGTCAATATCCTTGTTCCTTTCATCCTGACGCATTGCTATTACATCCGCACCGTTAATACCGAGCATGGCACGCTGAACGGTTCCATACTCCTTAAGGTCTGCTACAACCTTCTTGACGATGGTAGTAGGAATGGCGAATCCGTATCCGGCATATGTGCCTGTAGGAGACTCCAGAGCTGCATTGATTCCGACCAGTTCACCGCTGGTATTGACGAGAGCACCACCACTGTTACCCATATTGATGGCAGCATCTGTCTGAATGAAGGACTCTATGCTTTCATCTCCGTCATAGATTCCGATCTTTCTGGATTTGGCACTTACGACACCTGCGGTGACGCTTGATGTCAGATTGAACGGATTACCGACAGCAAGTACCCACTCTCCCAGACGGAGGTCATCAGAATCGCCCATGGGGATAACCGGGAAGTCATCGCCCTCAATCTTGATAAGGGCCAGATCGGTATTGGGATCGGCACCGACAAGAGTTGCGGTAAATACACGGTTGTCATTGAGCGTAACCTGAATCTCATCGGCTTTCTCAATCACGTGATTGTTGGTAACGATGTAGCCATCCTTGGTAAGAATGACTCCTGATCCGTATCCAACCTGAGGCTGAGTCCTGTACTGACGCTGACGGGGACGTCCGCCAAACATATAGTCAAAGATGTCCGAATACTCCTGATATGTCTGAGTGCGGCTCTGTATGGTTGACTTGATATGAACTACACCGTGAACGGTCTTCTCGGCAGCATCTGTCAAGTCAACGGGCTGAGTACGGCCTGCCGATGAAAAAGCAGTCTGAGAGAGCGTGGTGTAAGGTGCGCCCTGCTCTGATACATATACAACCTTGCCGTACTTTTTACTGAGATAATTTGTAGTGATTACTGATGCCCCTATGGAGCAGCAGATGAGAACAAACGAATACGCTACGATTTTAGTTGCCTTTTTCATAGTTAATTCTCCTATTTTTGTTAATTAATTGGTCCTATTTAACACTGATCACATCCAAATATATACAACATCCGGGCCAATGTTACATACTTGACAGATTATTTCCTATTAATTAACCATAAAAGCGCCAAATTAACATATCAAAGAGAAAAAAGGCGGGCGGGAATGATATCATCCCGTCCGCCGGTTTTACCGAATCCGGAGATCAATAACCGAATATATCATCCAACGACACCTCCTGGACAGTACCAAGAGTTCCGAGGAATTTGAGGTCAAGATCCTTGGCATTACCCAGGATTCCATAAATGTAGGTACGGTCTTTCACCCATTTCTGCTGGCAGGCTACGATATCCTGAAGTGTCATATCTGACAGTTTGTCATAAATGAGTTTATTGAGCGGTTCCTTGAGTCCGAGTTCCTGTGCATTAAGATAATTACTCAATACAGACATTCCGGTGACACGGTTTGTACGGAGTACAGACTCCAGACCGGCCTTGGCTATCTGGAACGATTTTTCAGACTGAGGCATCTCATTTATGATCTGGTCAAAAGCCTCCACTGCAGCCTTGAGTTTATCATTCTGGGAACCGATTCTGGCATAGAAGCTATAGGTATCGTCCTTATATGACGGTGATGACAGGGTTGCGCCGGCGCTGTAAGCCAAGGCCCTAGCCTCACGCATTTCCTGGAATACTATGGCATTCATGCCGCTTCCGAAATAGTTGTTGAAGAGTTCGATATAAGGTACATCATCAATGGAGAATGTCTCACCACGGTCAGAATACTGGATGTAATTGAACTGACGGGAATCATAGGGTGCAACATAAACCTTTGATTTGTCAATAACCTGTTTCCTGGTGTATTTCTTAACCAGTTTCTCGGGATTATCGGAACATTTGTGATGCTCGGCGATGACACTCTTTGCTGTAGCCTCATCCATAGGACCGTAAAGCAGGATCTTATGTTCCTTGTTGAAGATATCCTTAACCAGACCCAGAAGTTGGTCGGATGTAAGGGCAAGCACCTGCTCATCGGACAGGGATACAGACTTGACATAATCAGCGCCGTAGTAGATGAAACGGTTGAGTGCGCTTGAGCAGCTGCTCTGGCTTGCCTTGGACATTTGACGTCCCTTAAGCTCATCCTGCTTGAGATTTTCAAGAATAGTCTCATCAGGAATTGCATTGAGCATGAGATCCTCAACTATATCGAGCATCTGACCAAGATTCTCAGCCAGTCCGTTTACGGCGAATGTCATTACGTTGTCACCCACATTAAAGCTATGGTTGCCGGCAATCTTGTACTCATCGAGCGCAATCTGATCGGCACTGCGAGTGGGTGTGCCCAGGTATGAGAGATAATCGAATGCAAATGCCAGGGCAGGATCAGTGCTCTTTCCGATGTCAAAACGGAATGAGGCCGATACGATATCATTCCTGTCATTCTGCTTGTAGAGCATCTCTATTCCCTTCTTGAACTCTGATTTGGAGAGGTCCTTCTCATAGTCAACGAACACGGGTTCGATAGGTTTAACCTGAACCTCGGATATCTCCTTGAGGAAATCACTCTGCTTGTCACGGTTGGTTGCTATAGGTGTGATGGCAGGTGCCACAATCTTGTTGTTCTTGGGATTGACACCCTGATGCTTATAGACTACCACATATGAGTTGTCAGAGAGGTACTTGCCGGCCCACTCCATCACATCGGCCTTTGTAACCTTGGCCAGACGGTCAAGAAGAGTTACCTCACTAGCCCAATCAGTGTGTTCAATGAACGAGTTGACCATTCTCATGGCACGACTGCTGTTGGACTCAAGCTGACGCATCTGGGTAAGTTTGATGTTTGCAACGGCAGCACCGATAAGAGACTCATCAAAATCACCGTTGCGCAGCTTTACAACCTCGGCAAGAATCAGGTCACGGACCTCATCAAGAGTCTGACCCTCCTTAGGATAGCCCTGAACCAGGAAATCGGAATAATCGACACGGTCATAAATCTGCGAACCGGCAGCCAGAACTTTCTGCTGCTGATTGAGGTCAAGGTCAATAAGACCTGCCTTACCGTTGGTAAGTATAGACTCTACTATGGCGGCTATCTCACTCTCCTGATCCTTCTCACCGGGTATACGCCAGCCGAACAGGAGGAAATCAGACTCGTTGCCATATACGTGTTTTACAACGGGTGCGGTAAGTGACTGCTCTGGCTGATAGGTGAACTCAGGCAGGGACGGATTAGGCTCCCAGTCACCGAAGTATTTCTCAATGGTAGCCACGAATGTATCCGGATCAAAGTCACCCGATACGCAGATGGCTATGTTATTGGGAACATACATGATGGATTTCTGTTTCAGGATGGCACTGATAGAGGGATTCTTAAGATGCTGCTGGGTTCCGATAACCTGTTGCGAGCCATAGGGATGATGCTTGTAAAGCACTGAATCCATGGCATAGATAGCATTCTGTGAGTCCTCATTCAGATACATGTTGTACTCCTCATAGACAGCCTCCAGTTCCGTATGGAAACCACGAACGACCATGTTGCGGAAACGGTCAGCCTGGATGCGGGCCCAGTTATCAATCTGATTGGACGGGATGTTCTCCTGATAAACGGTCTGGTCATCGGAAGTAAAGGCATTGGTACCCTGAGAGCCGATTACGGACATGAGTTTGTCATACTCATTGGGGATGGCAATCTCGGATGCGGCATAGCTCAGACTGTCGATGATATGATAAATGGCCGCACGTTCAGCGGGATCGGTCTTGGTGCGGTAAATGTCAAACTGCTTCTCAATCTGATCCAGCAACGGCTTCTCGGCCGCATAATCTGAAGTACCGAAGCTCTCAGTACCCTTGAACATGATATGCTCCAGATAGTGGGCAAGTCCGGTATTATCGGAAGGATCATTCTTACCTCCGCTTCTGACAGCGATATATGTCTGAAGTCTGGGTTGCTCCTTATTGACGGACATGTAGACTTTAAGTCCGTTGTCAAGGGTGTAGATCTTGACCTTCATGGGGTCACCCTTAACAGTCTCATACTTTGAGCAGGAAACTGCGCCGAACAGCAGTAAAGCCGATACGGCAATCAATGATAACTTTTTCATAGCAGTGTAAAACCTTTTTATTGAATGGCAAATATAATCAATGTGTGGGAAATAATCAGTATTTTTGCAGCCTGAAAGCTGACCGGTCTGCCGCTGTCCCCTACGGGGCTGAGGAAAGTCCGGGCAACACAGAGCATTCCACTTCCCAACGGGAAGCAGTCAGTAATGGCTGATAAGCGTAGAAGAAAACAACCGCCGCAAGGTAAGGGTGAGAAGGTGGGGTAAGAGCCCACCAGGCCTGTGGTGACACAGGTGCTGTGCGCCTTGGAAGTTGCAAGTTCATGTATACCGGCGTCAGAGGGCTGCTCGCCTGAGCCGGAGGGTAGAACGCGCATGGCCTTAAGGTCATGGAGCCGGCCGGTGACGGCAGGTCAAGATTAATGGCAGACAGGGAAGGTACGTGTACCGACCCCACAGAACCCGGCTTACAGGTCAGCTTTATTTGAAACAACCCAAATCCAGATATATGAAACGGGTACGCTGCCCCAAATGTGACCACTACAACACTTTTGACGAGACTCTCTACAAAGAGGGCCAGTCTCTCGTGTTTGAATGCGAGAACTGCCGCAAACAGTTCAAGATACGCATAGGAACAAGCAAACTGGCCGCTACCCAGAAGGATGCCGACCGCAAAAAAGAGGTCAATGACATAGGATTCGGTTCAATACTTGTAGTGGAGAACGTATTCGGCTTCAGACAGAGTTTTGCCCTGCAGGAGGGAGAAAACGTCATAGGACGCTACAACCCCGGAGACAACATTACCATTCCCATTGACACGAATGACCGAAGCATGGACCGCCGGCACTGCGTAATTACCGTAAAGAAAGAGCCCACAGGCGGGATAAGCTATACTCTCCGGGACTTCCCAAGCCTTACCGGAACATTCCTGTTCAACAGGATCCTTGCAGACCGTGAAAGAGTGCTGATTGAGGACGGAGCCATCATAACCCTGGGTGCCACCACCCTGATACTCCAGGCTGCAGAGCAATAAAAAAACCGCGCCGAATGACGCGGTTAATTTTTTGTTATCTGTTATCAGTCTCTCACTTTTCTCTTATCGGACGGTGATATTACGCATACCTTGAATTCATAATTCTCAAGGATATCATACTCTCCTCCGTCAGACCACTCAACAATGAAGGTAATATATCCACTTTTAATCTCATAACGGATGCTCTGTGTTAATACCATGGATGAGTGCGGCTGATCGACTGTAACTGTAAAAGAATACGGAAGAGGAGTATCTGCACCATATGCCTCATCAACAAAGTAGGCAAGTACAGCTCCGTTATCCATGACATCATTGGTGATGTCCTTGTTCTTTATAGAGTAATAATACTGCCAAGTATTGGGGCCTGTTGATTCTTTTGTCCATTTATTATAACCTACAGTATAATAGGACACATTAATGTCTGATCCCATCTCATATCTCTCAAAACTACATCCGCACAGAAGGAACATGCAGGATACCAATGAAATCAATGCCTTTTTCATATACAATTATTTAGTAAATTCAACTATAGGACGACCCGATTAAGGATTTGTTAATGCAAAATTGCAAAAAATCGGGCAAAAACCGTTGAGAACTGTACAAAAACTATTCATCCCCGTAATTGGGCTCAAGCGCGGACTTCTGCCCTCTCCTGGAGGCACGGATAGTTATAGGCATTGAGACCTTATACCTGACAGGTACACCGTTCTTGGTAGCGGGTGTCCAGCGAGGCATGGCCTTGAGGAGTCTCAGTATCTCATCATCAATGGAATAATCCAGTCCTTTGAGGATACCTACATACGTAATGTCGCCCGATTTCTCTACGGTAAACTCAACCTCCATCTTGCCGTTCACAGAACGTTTCTTGGCTTCATCGGGATATCTGAAATTGTTGGAGATATACTCATACATCTTTTCAATACCGCCCTGGAATTCCGGCTGTGTAATCACATCCGCCTTGGGAACAGAATCATTCACAGCAGTAGTTGTGGAATCCGACTGTGCGGATACAGCACCACACAGGAACATGAATAACGGCAACAAAACGAGTCTCTTCATGACAGGAATGAATTGGTAATTATTAGAATCAAACGGTTTATTCATTATTTTGCTGTTAGTTTGATAATCCGTGACCGCTTTGGTTAAATCAGGATATGGATTCTTAACATTTTTTCTATCCTGATTACCATTCAAGAGAAATCACACAGCAAAAATAGGCCATGCCATGATGACATCACCGGAAAATGCGCTGCAAAACTGTCGCAATTGAGATTATCGCCTTTCAAGAAGGGTAACCACCTCAACGTGCTGGGTGTGGGGGAACATATCAACCGGCTGTACGGCAGCTACCCTGTACTGCTGGTCCATAAGTGCGATATCACGTGCCTGGGTGGCAGGATTGCAACTTACGTAGACAATACGTTTTGGAGCAGCTGCCAGGATGACATCGACCACATCCTTGTGCATTCCTGCACGTGGAGGATCCGTAACGATTACGCTGGGGGTTCCATGAGCGGCAATGAAATCGGCATTTAGGACATCCTTCATGTCACCGGCAAAGAACTCTGTATTCTCAATATTGTTCAGGGCGGCGTTGATCTTGGCATCCTCAATTGCCTCGGGGACATATTCGATTCCTACAACCTTCTTTGCACCGGCGGCTATGAACTGTGCTATGGTTCCGGTTCCAGTATAGAGGTCATATACCACGTCATCGGGATTGAGCGCAGCCAGTTTGCGGACAACCGAGTATAGACGGTATGCCTGACGGCTGTTGGTCTGGAAGAAAGACTTGGGACCGATCTTGAACTTTAGGTTCTCCATTGTCTCGTATATGAACTCCTCTCCACGGAACACGTGCACATCCAGGTCTCCGAACGTATCGTTGCACTTGTTGTTTATCACATACAGCAATGAAGTGATCTGAGGGAATTGGTCCGATATATGCTGCATCAGACCCATGAACTGCTCATTCTGGGCCGGAGTCTCAACCTTAGCCTGTACAAGCACCATAATCTGACCTGTAGTCACCACACGTACCATCATGTCACGAAGTATGCCCTCCTGTGAACGCAGATTTATAAAAGGTATCTCATGACTGACGGCATATTCGTAGGCCGAGTTCCTGATTGCGTCTGATATCTCATTCTGAAGCCAGCATTCGTTGATATGGAGAACCTTGTCAAAAGCTCCGGGAATATGGAATCCCAATCCGGGTTGCTTGCGCTGAGCGTTACTTTCAGGATTATCCAGCTCACACAGTTCCTCCTGGGTAAGCCAACGCATGTTGCTGAATGAGTACTCCAGCTTGTTACGATAGCGTACAGTCTCTTCCGATCCAAGTATAGGGCTTATCTCCGGCAGTTCAACCTTGGCAATCCTGGTGAGGTTATCCACCACCTGCTTCTGCTTGTAACGGAGTTGCTCATCATATGGCAGATTCTGCCATTTGCAGCCTCCGCAGATACCGAAATGACGGCAGAACGGCACGGCACGGACATCGGACAGCTTATGGAACTTGACAGCTACAGCCTCGGCATAGCTGTGTTTCTTCTTGAGAATCTTAAGGTCAACAACATCACCCGGCACCACAAACGGTACAAAGACTACAAGGTCATTGATTCTAACCAGTGATT
>Ga0265298_10007775_pt1 | contig 12966 bp, 12 predicted proteins | sample AusTroGonzalo_MG_3_FD_193486 | JGI IMG/M metagenome (GOLD analysis project Ga0265298, IMG submission 193486) | Bovine rumen microbial communities from tropical cattle in Woodstock, Queensland, Australia - Gonzalo_01 | ecosystem: Host-associated > Mammals > Digestive system > Stomach > Rumen ... | reverse complement strand
GAGGGCAACCTCATCATCGACAATGTCAACAATCCACAAACCATCACTGTCAACGGCTCTGATCGCACATATATTGAGACCATCCATGTACCTCAGCAGATTACAGGCTACGAATACCAGTTCATGGTTTGTCGACAGGCACTCAAAGAGGGATTGCTCGAACCCCGTGAGATGCCGCATGCTGAGATGCTCTACATCATGCAGCTGATGGATGACCTACGTAAGAAGTGGGATGTGCGCTATCCGATGGATTAATTTTTTTCACTATTCACTATTCACTATTCACTTTTATTTCGTACCTTTGCAGGCAAATTGAAGAGAATATGGAATCGAAATTGGTTATCTATAATACGCTGACGCGCCAGAAAGAGCGCTTCGAGCCGTTGCACGCCCCCAATGTGGGTATGTATGTTTGTGGTCCAACCGTCTACGGAGATCCACATCTGGGTCATGCCCGTCCAGCCATCACCTTCGACCTGCTGTTTCGTTATCTGAAGCATCTGGGCTATAAGGTTCGCTATGTGCGCAACATTACCGATGTAGGCCATTTGGAGCACGATGCCGACGAGGGCGAGGACAAGATTGCCAAGAAGGCACGTCTGGAGCAGCTGGAGCCTATGGAGATAGCACAGTACTACACCAACCGCTACCATCAGTATATGGATATGCTGGGTGTGCTGCGTCCCTCTATCGAGCCTCACGCTACGGGTCATATCATCGAGCAGCAGCAGCTCGTACAGCAGATTATCGATAACGGTTTCGCCTATGAGTCGAACGGAAGTATCTATTTCGACATCGAGGCCTACAACAAGAAGTTCCACTATGGCATCCTCTCTGGTCGTTCACTGGAGAACATCAAGGACGAGAGCCGTGAGTTGGCTGGTATTGGTGAGAAAAAGAACCAGGCCGACTTCGCCCTATGGAAGAAGGCACAGCCTGAGCACATCATGCGCTGGCCCTCACCCTGGAGTGATGGCTTCCCTGGCTGGCACTGTGAGTGCACTGCTATGGGACGTAAGTACCTTGGCGAGGAGTTCGACATCCACGGAGGTGGCATGGACCTTGTCTTCCCCCACCACGAGTGTGAGATAGCACAGGCACAAGCCTCAATGGGTCATCCTGCCGTCAAATATTGGATGCACAACAATATGCTGACCATCAACGGTCAGAAGATGGGTAAGTCGTATAACAACTTCATCACCTTGGAGCAGTTCTTCACAGGCAACCACCCGTTGCTCGAGAAGGCCTATACGCCCATGACCATCCGCTTCTTCGTCTTGAGTGCTCACTATCGTGGCACTGTAGACTTCTCTAACGAGGCGCTGCAAGCAGCTGAGAAGGGATTGGAGAAACTGATGAATGCTATCAGCGACCTGGAGCGTATTCAGGTTTCAGACAAGTGTGACGCAGAGACTGAGAAGGTTGTTAAGAGCCTGCGCCAGAAGTGCTACGACGCCATGAACGATGACCTCGCTACACCGCAGGTTATCAGCTACCTCTTCGAGGCTTGCACCACTATCAACAAACTCGTAGACCACAAAGGCACCATCTGTGCCGACTGTCTTGCTGAGCTGAAGGAGGTTATGCAGCTCTTCGCCATCGACATCCTTGGACTCAAGGCTGAGAAAAGCGGTACTAACGATGAACGTGAGGCTGCCTTCGGCAAGGTGATGGACATGGTACTGGAGCTTCGTGCCAAGGCTAAGGCCAACAAAGACTGGGCTACGAGCGACCAGATTCGTGATGAGCTCGCTGCTGCCGGTTTTGAGGTCAAGGACACCAAGAATGGTGTTACCTGGAAGCTAAACAAATAAGCGGATTGTTATCGAAGCAATACGCGACACTCTTCAAGGATGGCCAATAGGTCATCCTTTTTTTCTGCCCGTAACATCTTGATGCGGGTCTCACGGAAATTGGGAATACCTTTGAAGACAGGACTGGCAGCCAAATGACGACGGGTATGCAAAATGCCTCGATACTCGTCAATACGTTCAATATTTATACGTAACTGTTCTTCCAATATATCTATTTTCTCGTCGAGTGTCAGTTCCTGCTTGCTAAAGAGCCATGGCTGACCAAAGGTAGCACGACCAATCATCACGGCATCGACACCATAGGTATCGAAGGCGCGGTCGGCATCAGCCAATGACTTGATGTCACCATTACCAATGATAGGAATATGGATGCGGGGATTCTTCTTGACCTCTCCTATCAGCGTCCAGTCAGCATCACCCGTATACATCTGCGAGCGCGTACGTCCATGGATAGTCAATGCCTGAATACCACAGTCTTGTAACTGTTCTGCCAGTGTAGTAATGATGAGTTGCTCGTGATTCCATCCCAGGCGAGTCTTCACGGTGACGGGCAGTTTTACAGCCTGTACTACCTTTTCTGTAATCTCTAGTAACTTGGGGATATTCTGTAGCATACCTGCACCGGCACCTTTTCCTGCAACCTTCTTCACAGGACAGCCAAAGTTGATATCAATAACGTCGGGGCCTGCCTGTTCTACTATCTTCGCGGCTTCCACCATCGCATCAACATCGCGACCGTAGATTTGGATACCTACAGGACGCTCCTCGTCGCTGATGGTCAGCTTCTTCACCGTCGACTTTACATCGCGCACCAGCGCTTCTGCCGATACAAACTCCGTATAGACCATAGAAGCCCCAAACCGTTTGCACAGCATGCGGAAACCAATGTCCGTCACATCCTCCATTGGAGCGAGGAATATGGGGCGCTCACCAAATTCTATGTTACCTATCTTCATCGTTAGAACATCTGACTGACACGACGGATACCAGCCACCAGTATATCAACTTCTTCCTTGGTATTATATAGAGCAAAAGAAGCACGCACCGTACCACTGATGCCCAAACGGTCCATCAACGGCTGTGCACAATGATGACCAGTACGTACGGCAATGCCTAGACGGTCAAGTAGCGTGCCCATGTCAAGATGGTGGATAGTACCTACATTGAAGCTAACGACAGCATCTTTGACAGTTGACAGTTGACAGTTGACAGTTGACAGTTGAGGGCCATAGATGGTCATGCCGTCAATAGACTGCAGCTGTTCCATACAGTAGCGGGTCAGCTCCTGCTCGTGCTGCTGGATGGCATCAATGCCAATACTTTCCATGTATTCGATGGCTTTTGCCAGTCCGTGAGTTGCCACATAGTCAGGGGTACCAGCCTCAAACTTGAAGGGCAGACGCTCAAAAGTAGTCTTCTCCCACGTTACCTTATCGATCATCTCACCACCACCCTGATACGGTGGCAACTTCTCTAGCCATTCCTCTTTGCCATAGAGTACACCGATGCCCGTAGGACCATACATCTTATGACCACTAAAAGCATAAAAATCGCAATCCATCGCCTGCACGTCAACCCTCATGTGGGGCGCACTCTGTGCACCATCCACTAATACAGGGATGCCGTGTTCATGGGCTACTTTGATAATCTGCTCAACAGGATTCACCGTGCCCAACACATTGCTGACATGGGCCACGCTTACCAACTTTGTCTTAGTTGACAGTTGAGAGTTGAGAGTTGAAAGGTCGAGATGTCCGTCATCAGTGATAGGAAGATACTTTACCACAATACCATGCTTCTGGGCTTGCAACTGCCAAGAGACAATGTTAGAATGATGCTCCATCTCTGTGACCAAGATTTCGTCGCCGGGTTGCATCTGGCTCTCGCAGAACGAGCTTGCTACCAGATTGATGGCCTCGGTAGTGCCACGTGTAAAGACAATCTCTTCCGTCTTTTGGGCATTGATAAACTGGCGCACCTTCTCACGAGCAGCCTCATGCAAGTCAGTAGCCTGCTGACTGAGATAGTGTACGCCACGATGCACATTAGCATTGACATTGAGGTACTCGTCGCGCATAGCATCGAGTACACACAGTGGTTTCTGTGTAGTAGCCGCATTGTCCAGATAAACCAATGGTTTACCATATACCTCACGGCTTAATATAGGGAAATCTTCTCTTATTTTATTGATATCATACATATTATCTTCACTTGCACAGCTTACAGCCGTCACACTTGTTCAGCTCGCCACGGAAACGCTTCTCTACCAAATAGTGCAGGCGGTCACGCAATGGTTCGAGCTGCATCTTGTCGATAACTTCATTGATGAAAGCATTCTGTAACAACAGCTTAGCCTCGCTGAGCGAGATACCACGCTGGCGCATATAGAACAGGGCGGCATCGTTGAGTTGTCCAACGGTGGATCCGTGGGCACACTTCACGTCGTCGGCATAGATCTCCAGCATAGGCTGGGTATACATGCGAGCCTCCTTAGTAGCCGTCAGGTTCTGATTAGTCATCTGCGAAGAGGTCTTCTGGGCACCATGCTCCACAAGTACTCTACCAGCAAAGGCTCCTGTAGCTTTATCGTCTAGTACATACTTATACAACTCGTTTGAGGTGCAATGTGGTACTTTGTGATTAATCAACGTATTGTTATCCACATGCTGTTGCTTATCAGCAATCACACAACCATAGCAAGCACATTCAGCACCCTCTCCCGAGAAGGTGAGGTCAAGCTTATTGCGCGTAATCCCATTGTGTAACGTAATAACGTTATGGTTTACGCGGCTATTGGCCTGCTGGTCAATATAGACATTGCTCACGCGGACATTTTTGTTGTGTGTCTCTTCCAGACAGTAGAGGTCTAATGAGGCATTCTCGCTGACAAAGGCCTCGATAACCTGCGTGGCTAAGAAGTTCTTGTCATCAGCGGCATGATCGCAGAACAGCATCTTTAGTTCAGCACCTTCCTCCAAGACGATGAGCACGCGACGATTGACCATCAGGTCAACATCAGAACGCAGGATATTGATGACCTGAATGGCACGGTCTACCTTCACATTCTTGGGCACATAGACGTAGAGACCATCCTGTGCCAGCATAGTATTCAAATCGGTAGTGGCGTCATTTGCCTTGCCCGCCAACTGGTTGTAATACTTGCTGGAGGCAAACTCTTTGAGCGAACCGATAATGACACCCTCTGACAAATGACCTTTAGGCTTCTCATCGTGATAGAACATATCATTCACCACGAAATAAAGACTCGTAGAGAGGTTGGGCACATCGCAATGGAAAGCGTTGTAAGGGTCTACGGGAATCTGCAGACGGTTCAAGTTCAAACCGTAGTCAGGCTCGAAGAGTTTCTGCATGTCAGTGTATTTGTAGCGCTCCACCTTCTTGGTGGGGAATCCCTCCTTACGGAAACGTTCATAGGCCTCGTCACGCACGCTATTCATCACGTCACTACTATGCTCGTGAATCATCGTACGACACTGCTCATACAAGTCTATATATTGTTTTTCACTATTCATTGTAAACAATTCACTAGGGTTTCGACCGCTTACTCTTCACCGATTTCTTCCTTAATCCAATCGTATCCATGTTCCTGGATCTGTACAGCCAACTCAGGCCCCCCCGTCTTCACGATGCGACCTTTGTAGAGTACATGTACAAACTGTGGCTTAATCATCTCCAACAGACGGTCATAGTGGGTAATAACGATACATGATGTCTCAGGAGTCTGGAGTTTGTTGACACCCTCAGCCACGATGCGCATCGCATCGACATCCAGACCAGAGTCTGTCTCATCCAGGATGCTCAGTTTCGGCTCCAGCATAGCCATCTGGAATATCTCGTTACGCTTCTTCTCACCGCCACTGAAACCCTCATTCACTGAGCGGTTTGCCAGCTTAGAGTCAAGTTCCACAATCTTACGCTTCTCGCGCTGTAGCTTCAGGAACTCAGCAGCGTTCATAGGTTCCAAACCCTGATACTTACGCTTCTCGTTGATAGCAGCCTTCATGAAGTTGGTCATCGACACACCAGGAATCTCCACCGGATACTGGAACGAGAGGAACAAACCCTCATGTGCTCTGTCCTCAGGCTTCATCTCCAACAGATTCTTGCCGTTAAAGTACGCCTCACCTTCTGTGACCTCATAGAGCGGATTACCTACGAGGACAGCACTCAGCGTCGACTTACCCGAACCGTTGGGTCCCATAATGGCATGTGTCTCGCCATCGTTAATTACGAGGTCGATACCCTTCAATATCTCCTTATCACCGATTTTTGCGTGTAAGTTCTTTACTTCTAACATCTTTCTCTTTTTATTTTGGGCTACAAAGGTACGAATAAGCAAACGAAAAACCAAATTTATTTGGGTTTTTCCGAGTAAAAGTCCTTTTAGCCGTTATTCTGCCTTCCCCTGTTGGCGAATCCACTCCGTGACAGTCTGTCCTTTAATCTGTTTGAAAGCTGCAGAGAAAGTGCTATAGCTCTTAAAGCCACTATCGTAAGCTAATTGCTGAGCGGTAATGGAACGAAGAGAGGCCATGGCCTCGCGGTAAAGGCGCTCGAAATGATTGATACGCAGGCCATTAACATAAGCATTATAGGTAATATTCTGTTGAGAAAAATAAAGGCTGAGATAGGTGCGGTTGGTACCTATTTTCTCACAGAGTTGTGTTAGCGTCAGATCGTGCTGTAGGTAAAGTTGTCGGCGCTCGCAATACTTATGAAGTAAAGAACCAATACCCGACGGAACTGACACCGAAGGCAATTCCTGCTTGTCTGGCTCTATAATGGGATCTTCCTTAACCTCCAGTTTCTGCAGAGTTTCTACGCGCCAAAGTAAAAAGGCAACAATAACTATCGTAATTAGCTGCGATAGATACTCCTTGAGCATTTGTCCTGCATTCGTGGTATACACCTCGAAGAAGATAAAAAGAACAATTACGAACAACAAACTTTTCCAAAGTTCTTTATGTTCAAGGTCGGCATAATTCTCACGCAGCCAATGCCCATAGTGTTTTAGCGCATGGATATAATAAACGACAAAGACAATGATAACAAGCAACTGCCAATAATGCATCATGTCAAAACCGTAAAACTCACTATGTGTGACTATTCCCGCAGTAGCTGCCGCGAGAATTGGTATTTGTGCCAAAAACCAAGGCCAAACTTTGCGCAGTCTGTCCTGCAACATGCGTAGCAGCATAGACATGACAAGAGGGATAAGCGTGATATCATCAAGCGTAACAGCCACAATGTTGCGCACAAAAAGGTCGTCTGTCAACCAGTGTGCACCAAAGGCATACCACCACATGTGGCTCAGTGCGGCAGTGATAAAGAAAACTGCTGTCCAACGGCGGAGTACTGTCGGGGGAGTGACGTCAGGGGCAATGGCATTAGCGCGTCTCATCAACAGATAGAAACCCGCTATCAGAGCAATCATGGCTACCCCACCGTAGAGCATGAGAAAGAGGAAGTCTTGAAGTCCCTGTTGTCCGTACATTTAAAATCGTTAAAAGCGTAATTATTTACAAAGTTACTCATAATTAATTGAAAACAGGACAAACGTTTGCTTTTTTAACAAATTTTGATGAGTTTCTGCGGGTGTCATACCGTTTTTTTGCGCTATCTTTGCAAGAAATAATAATAAAGAGCAATGAAGATTGGTATATTTTGTTCGGCAAATAATCAAATTAATGCATCCTATTTCCACCAGACAGAGGAACTAGGTAAATGGATCGCAAGGAATGGTCATGTAGTAGTCTTTGGTGGTGTGAATCAAGGACTGATGGAGTGCATTGCGAAGGCTGTCAAAGAGGCAGATGGCAAGACAATAGGCGTAGTACCCAGTATTGTGGAGGAAACGGGACGAACATCGCAATATAACGACCACGTATTGACGTGCAACAACCTCAGTGAGCGCAAGCAGTTGATGCTCGATGAGAGCGATGTCTTCATCGCCCTGCCTGGTGGTGTAGGAACACTTGACGAGGTGTTTACCGTAGCCGCATCGTATACCATCGGCTACCACCATAAGCAAGTGATACTTTATAATATGAAAGGATTTTGGAACAGTACCATCCAGATGCTTGACGACATGCAGCAGCGGGGGATGGTGCGTGGCCAATGGCACGACTACATCTTAGTAGCAAATAGTCTCGATGAAATCGAGCAACTTTTAGCGGAGTGCTAAGGCCTTATTCTCTGCTGCCTCCATCTGCTCACGCTCTCCTGGTCCCTTATCGTTTTGACCACAAAGGTGTAAAATACCATGGATGATGACGCGATGCAGTTCTTCATCGTAGTCTTTGTGGAACAGCTCAGCATTTGTACGCACTGTATCCAGTGAGATCACGAGGTCACCATTGAGTACATCATCTTCGCAATAGTCGAAGGTGATGATGTCGGTATAGTAGTCGTGCTGCAGATATTCGCGATTGACAGCCAAAATGTGTTCATCGTCGCAAAACAGGTAGCCTACCTCACCGACTTTCTTGCCATAGGTGGCTGCCACGCGGCGAATCCATGCCGTAGTCTCGCGGCGCTTGATATTAGGGAATTTGACGTTTTCTGAGCTGTAAGTAATCATCTTCTAACTTTCGATTAAATCATCTACCATTTATCATTTATTTCTTCTTGGGAAGATAAGCAGAGACATCAACACCAAAGTGCTGTAATTCGCGCACCATCGTCGATGAAATGGACGAATATTGCGGTTCAGAATAGAGTAGGATGGTCTCTATACCACTAAGTTGGCGATTGATATCAGCCTGTTCACGCTCATACTCGAAGTCCTTGACAGAACGCACTCCCTTCACAATGAAGTGGGCATTCTCTGCACGGGCAAAATCGACTGCCAAGCCATAATAGGGTTTCACTTCGATGCGTGGTTCATCACAATAGAGGTCAGCGATAGCCTTGATGCGCTCCTCGGCACTGGGCATGTCAGGCTTATGCACCTGGTCACCCACTACACCGATAACCAAGCGGTCGAACAACGGCAACGCCCTCGTCACAATGGAATCATGTCCCACTGTGAAAGGATTAAAGCTACCTACAAATACTCCTGTTCTCATACTATTCTCCTTACTCAAAGAGATTTTGCTCCATAATGTTACCACTATACGGATTGCGTCCGAAGTGCTTATATGCCAACTCTGTTACCATACGACCACGAGGGGTGCGTTTGATGAAACCCTCCATGATAAGGAAAGGCTCATAGACCTCTTCGACGGTGCCAGCATCTTCACCAATGGCTGTCGCTATGGTAGTAATACCTACGGGACCACCACGGAACTTGTCAATGATAGTTAGCAAGATGCGATTATCTATCTCATCAAGGCCATACTGGTCGATATTCAGTGCTTTCAGAGCAATCTTGGTGATATTGGAATCGATACGACCAGTGCCTTTTACCTGTGCAAAGTCGCGAACACGACGCAACAAAGCGTTAGCAATACGGGGCGTACCACGTGAACGGCCGGCAATCTCCAGCGAAGCATCAGTAGTGATAGGTACACGCAGAATGCTTGCTGAACGCTCAATGATTTTCTGCAGTGTCTCCGGATCGTAGTACTGCAGGTGCATATTAATGCCGAAACGAGCACGAAGAGGTGCAGTAAGCAATCCACTACGTGTGGTGGCACCCACCAGCGTAAACGGGTTGAGGTCAATCTGGATGGAACGTGCCGAAGGACCCTTGTCGATCATGATATCAATGCGATAGTCCTCCATAGCCGAATAGAGATATTCCTCTACAACGGGCGACAAACGATGAATCTCGTCAATGAACAACACGTCATTCTTCTCCAGCGACGTCAGGATACCAGCCAAATCACCAGGCTTGTCGAGTACAGGGCCAGAAGTAATCTTAAAGCCCACTCCCAACTCATTGGCAATGATATTTGATAAGGTGGTCTTACCCAATCCGGGAGGACCGTGCAGTAACACGTGGTCAAGAGGTTCACCACGGTATTTAGCAGCCTCGACGAATACTTCCAGATTCTCTACAACCTGCTGCTGACCGCTGAAATCATTAAATGCCAGCGGGCGCAGCGCGTTTTCGAATTCCTTCTCACTCGACGACAACTGCTCTTCTCTGATGTCAAAATCTTCGTTCATCGTTGTATTTTGCTTGCAAAGTTACGAAATATTTTATAATTCGTAATTGTAAATCGTATTTTTTTGTATCTTTGCAGCATGAAACATATATTACTATTCACCTTTGCCATCCTGATGTCGATAGGCATCAGCGCATCTACTACCCTTCCCATTCAGGGAACTATCATCAAACCGACACATCCTGACATTCAGTATGTTGGACGTATCTGCTTTAACAACCCCGAGCGGCCGCGCTTCACTTATCCCGGCACACAAATCAATGCATGCTTTACAGGAACATCGTTGAAATTGTGGGTAAAACCAAGAAGTGGCTATTTCATGGCACAGATTGACCAGGCAGCACCCTTCAAGGTGGCTGTCATGGGTGAGCGTGATTCAGTAGTCACGCTGGCTACCGCACTACCACAAGGCAATCATCAGCTGCGACTGATGTATGTGGTGGAAGGCTATGAGTTGAAACCAGACTTTCGCGGATTTATCCTCGATGAGGGTGCGCGCCTGCTGCCACCACCAGCACTACCTCAGCACACCATCGAATTTATTGGCAACAGTATCACCTGTGGCTATGGTAACGAGAGTGTGGTAGCTCCCGATCCGTTTGAGTATGAAACGGAGAATCACTATTTGACCTATGCACAGATGACTTGCCGCGCCTTGGGAGCTTACGCCCATGTGGTGGCACGCTCCGGTATTGGTGTCTATCGCAGCTATGACGGTCCGAAAGAGGGAACGCCAGAGAATGTGATGACAACGGAATATGAATATACCAACCTCTACGACCGCAGTGAGCGGTGGGACTTCAGTCGCTTTCAGCCTCAACTGGTATGTATCAATCTGGGAACGAACGACCTGTCTACCAACAACTACGATACGGCCCTGCTAAAAGCTGCCTATCAGCGCTTCCTCAAGCAGGTACGCAACCATAATCCAAAAGCTAAGATTGTGTTTCTTTGCGGATCGATGCTCAATGGAAAGGAACTGAAGATTGCGCGCAGAATACTTGACGAGGTGACAGAGGAAGCTCATCAGCAAGGCGACGAGAATGTCTATCGCTTTGACTTCACACCGCAGACTGGTGAGTTAGGATTCGGTGCCTCGTGGCATCCTTCGTTGAAACAACACGAAAAGATGGCCGCCGAACTGACGACCTATCTCCGTAAACTCATGAAATGGTAATACTTCCTTAGAGCAGGCTCTTGATAGTCTGCTCTAAGTCTTTAATATTCTGTGCACGACCTACGATATTGTTGCCGCGGTCGATGAGGAAATAGTCAGGAATAGCCTGGACGTTATAGATGGCAAGTGTCTGCGACTGCAGACCCTCTGCATCACGAACATTAATCCAAGGCAGCGCTGCTGTCTGCTGCTTCCAGAAGTGTTCATCAGGATCAAGGCTTACCTGATAGACTTCCAGTCCCTGAGCATGGTACTTGTTATATAACTCACGGAGTTGGAGAATGCGAGCAGGTGAGTCCTCGGTGGCAAAAACGTGGAAGTCGAGCAATACCACTTTACCCTTTAGGTCTGACAACTTGCGCTGCTTACCATTGTTGTCGCGCAAGGCTATATCGATAAGGCCTGCAGATGACACCTTGCTGGCATCAATGGTCTGCGCACGGGCTGCATCGTTGATACGGATATTGTTCATACCCTCAATGGCAATGTTGTGCAAGTTAGCACCACGGGCAGAATTTGGATAGAAACTGTCCCAACTGGTAGCTACGGCAGCAAAGGCCTTGATATCCTCACGATCCGCACGGGGATTGAAGAGCAGCATATCGCCCAATGTCTGGAACAAGGCGAAATAGGCATATGCCTTACCGGGCTCAGCATAGATATAATTCTTCTTGATGTCTTCCTTATATTGCTGAATCAGGCCCATAATGCTATCATTGGTAGCCTGCACGGTCAAGTCTTCATTATCATTGATGGCAATGGCACGCTTGCGCAGCTCAATCTGCTTGAGTGCCAGTTCTTTAATCTTCAGACAGTTATCAGAACCACTAACCTCATATTCGGTAGCCATCTGTGGATATTGGGCTTTGATGGTCACCGTCTCGGTTGAGTCGATAGACACGTTGATGATTTGCCCTGCAATGCGCAGACGATAGAACTCAGGAGCCTCTTGGGCGTCGCCACTGAAACTGAAGGTGCCGTCTTCATCCAAACGAACAGAGTCGACAACGGTAATCTCTTCAATGCCCACATTTTCCAAAAGGAGCAATGAATCCTTGGCGTTGCTGATAGAACCCTCTACATGGAACTTCTTCTCGCTACACGATGCGATGGCTAATGCAGCCATAGCAATCATCAAATATTTTTTCATGTCTTGAATACTAGTTTTTCGATTTTAGCTGCAAAGGTACGATTAAGCGAGCACAAAACAAAAGAAATTATTCTTTTTTTTGTCAAGCGTGAGTACTTTCGCTGTATTTATACGACAAAGGTACACGTTTTTTCCTAAAAAACAATAATTCCACGAGGAATATTCGTTTATTATTATAATAATGTGTATCTTTGTGCCCAATTTGCAAACGATATGCAAGTATTTTTTATTTTTTAGATGTTTTATACAAGATGAACGTAATTACGAAAAGTATTCAGTTGCCTGATGGAAGAACCATCACAATTGAGACCGGGAAAGTGGCAAAGCAGGCCGATGGCAGTGTGATGCTCCGCATGAACAACACTGTACTGCTGGCTACTGTTTGTGCCGCAAAAGATGCAGTTCCCGGAACAGATTTCATGCCTCTGCAGGTTGACTACAGAGAGCAGTATGCCGCCGCAGGTCGTTTCCCCGGTGGTTTCACCAAGCGCGAGGGTAAGGCCACGGACAATGAGATTCTGACGAGCCGTCTGGTAGACCGTGTGCTCCGTCCGCTGTTCCCCTCTAACTATCACGCAGAAGTTTATGTCAACGTAATGCTGTTCAGCGCCGATGGTGTTGACCAGCCCGATGCTTTGGCAGGTTTTGCTGCATCGGCCGCGCTGGCATGTTCAGATATCCCCTTCGAGTGCC
>Ga0265298_10007774_pt1 | contig 12967 bp, 7 predicted proteins | sample AusTroGonzalo_MG_3_FD_193486 | JGI IMG/M metagenome (GOLD analysis project Ga0265298, IMG submission 193486) | Bovine rumen microbial communities from tropical cattle in Woodstock, Queensland, Australia - Gonzalo_01 | ecosystem: Host-associated > Mammals > Digestive system > Stomach > Rumen ... | reverse complement strand
ACTTCACCATCAGCAAGTTCCTACCGACGGCCACGATCAGTGTGCCGGATACGGTGATCGGAACGATCTATGCGCCGGAGCTGGAGACGAATTCCGATGGAACGGTGACCATCGAGTATAAGAAGAGCGGAGCAGAGGATTCCACCTTTACGGAAGAAAGGCCCACGGCAGCCGGCGATTATGAGGTGCGTGCAACCATCGCTGAGTCCGCAAACTATAAGGAAATATCCTGCACGGATACATTTACCATCAGTAAGAAGACTCCTACCGCTTCGATCGAGATTGAGGATTATATGGTCGGATACGAGTTGGTTCCACATGTGGAAACCGATTCGGACGGAGCGATTACCGTTATGTACAAGGAACTGGGAGAGGAGGATTCAAGCTACTCGACCGATGAGCCTGTTCTCGTGGGAGAATACGATGCACGTGCTACCATCGCTGAGACAGATACCTGGCTGGCAACCAGCTGCACCTGCTCCTTCCGTATTACTGCCAAGGAGATCCCGACGGTTGCGTTCAGCATCTCAGATACGCACGTCGGAGAATCGCCGACGGTGATCATTGCCTATGATTCAGATGCCCAGAAAACCGTTGAGTATAAGGTATATGGCGAAGATGACTCCGCGTATCAGCCGGATCGACCGACGGCAGCCGGGTACTACACTGCTCGCCTGACGCTTCCGGAAACGGCGAAGTATGAGGGAGCAGTTCGTGTCATCAACTTCCGGATCGAGAAGATCGTGCCTACGGCTTCCATCGCAGTAGCGGATACCATAGTCGGTCAGGATTATTCGCCGAAGCTTGTGACGGATTCCGACGGTGCGGTTACCTATGAATATAAGGCTGAGGAGGCCGAGGACTCGGCGTACACCACCGAGAAACCGTCCGCAGTCGGAGAATATCTGGTTCGTGCTACCATCGCTGAGACAGAGAAGTATGAGAAGATCGTCTGCTCGGATACCTTCCGGATCAGCCCGAAGAAGACGGCGGTGGTGACCATAGATATTGAGGATATCACCATCGGAGAAAAATACGATCCGAAGGTTACCTGTGCTTCTGACGGTGCTGTCACCGTGGAGTATAAGGAGAAGGATGCGGCAGATACGACATATACAGAGACCAAGCCGACGGCAGCGGGAAGCTACACGGTACGTGCTGTCGTAGCGGAGACGGAAACTTACGCGGGACTTACGGAAACGGCAGATTTCACCATCAACAAGAAGACGGCAACCGCGACGGTATCGGTATCGGATATCACGGAAGGAACCATCTATACACCGAGTGTTACAACTACTTCCAACGGAAAGGCTTCCTTCGAGTATAAAAAGAGTTCGGAGGATGATTCGGCATATACTACGACTCAGCCGGATCGGGAAGGAACCTACACGGTACGCGCCACCATAGCGGAGACGGAAACTTATAAGAAGGTTATATGTACGGCAGACTTCACGATCCATAAGGAAGTGAAGCCGGAACCTGAACCGGAGCCGGAACCCGGGCCGATTTCGGAAAAGAGAACTCCGGTTGCCCAGATTAAGATCAACAGCATCATCTACTACGGAACAATCTATGCGGCAGAGATCACGACGGATTCCGACGCCAAAGAGATGCAGATTCTTTACAGAAACAGAGGAACCGGCTCCGGTTACTTCCTTGAGCAGCCCACGGCACCGGGATCCTACTCCATCCTGCTTACGATGCCGGCGACAGAGACATGTAATGCGGTGCGGTTGGAGAAATCCTTTGAGATAAGGTATCTGCCGGCTCCGGCTATCGCTTATGGCTTTGACGGAGAGGTTGGTAATAACGACTTCTATACAACGGATATCCGGGTTGTGGCACCGAAGGGATATGAGATCGCAACATCGCTTGACGGAACGTACAAAGAATCTGTGGACTATGATCAAATTGAAAACGGTATCTTCCTCCGGAAAATCTCCGACGGTGCCAAGACGGCAGCTATTCCGGTTGCCGAGAGCCTGAAGAAAGATAAGGAACGGCCGAAGCTTTCCAACCTCATCACGGACGAGAACGGGAAAAGCTTAAGTACCATGGGTGACTATTATGCAAATGAACTGCATCTTTCCATCGAAGATGAGAACCTGATCCTTGTTCGCGTGAACAACACGCTGATGCAGGTGGATGATGCACTTGCGGAGCTGATCCTGGAAACCAACGGAGGAGAGGAACTCTTTCGGATCTATGCAGAGGATGCGGCAGGCAACGGGTTCACACTGACCATCCGCCTCCTGGCCGCATGGATGAAAACCGGAATCATGCCTGCGGGTATGAAGGTAATCCTGAAGACCGGGAACGCATACAAGTTGGATCAGGGGCAGTGGAAGCGGACCGGAGACGAAACCGTCTATGCCGGCGGCGGAGAATTCTATGTAGATAAAGATACAGAGTGTACATTTAACAAAGTGAACTAAATGAAAAAGAATCTGAAAATACTAATTGAATCGATCATCGTCGGACTGCTGGTATTCTTTCTAACCGTCACGAACCTGCTTAGTTCTCTGGACTATATGCTTCGGGACCGGCTGTACCAGCTTCCGCGCGGGATTAACAGCAAGATCAAGATCATCGGGATTGATGAGCACACCCTCAGCGAGCTGGGGCCGGTTCAGACCTGGTCCCGCTCGACCTATGCAGATCTGATCACGAAGCTGAACGAAAATCCGGATGCGAAGCCGAAACTGATCGGCTTCGATATCCTCTTTTCCGGTGAGGTGGACGAAGGGGATGCCGCTCTTGCCGGGGCGGCAAAGCAAAGTGGAAATGTAGTGATCGTGGATCAGCTGATCTACCGCTCCCGGACGGAGGTGGATGAGGACGGCGTGCGGACTGCGCCGGTGGAAGGGACGGACGAGCCCTACGATGCCCTTGCTGCGGTCTGCAAAGTGGGCTACAGCAACATGTCACTGGATTCGGATGGCGTGGTACGCCGGATCCTGCCGACACAGAAGTATCAGGGGAATGACCTTTCCATGTTCTCGAAGGTGCTTTACGACACATACTGCGAACTGCAGGGGACGAAGCCGCAGGAGATCCCCGTGGACAGGTTCGGGCGGAGCATCATTAACTATTCCGGGCGGCCCGGAGATTATGAGTGCGTGTCTCTTTCGGATGTTCTCTCCGGGAAGATCGATACCCGGAGCTTCCGGGACAGCATCGTACTTGTGGGTGCCTATGCCCCCGGTCTGCAGGATAACTTCCCGGTACCGAATGGCGGAAGCAGCCAGATGTATGGGGTTGAGATCCACGCGAATATCCTGCAGTCGTATCTGCAGAACCGGTTTGCGGTTTCGGGAAATGCCTTAATCTTCGGCCTGATCACCGCAATCCTTGCAATGCTCCTGCATTTCCTTTTCCGGAAGCTGAAGATCTGGCAGGGGCTGATCCTTCTTTTGGCGGCTATCCTCGCAGAGATGTTCTTCTGCGTGATGCTGAACAACCATGGCTATACCTTTAGCATGGTATACTTCCCGCTGGTGCTGGTTCTGTCCTTTGTCTATTCGCTGGCCATCGGCTACCTGCTGGAGCAGGCACGCCGGAAGAAGGTACTCACGGCTTTCCGGAAGTATGTGGCTCCCCAGATCGTGGAGGAGATTTCGAAGAAGGGCGATTTCACCATCAAGCTGGGCGGCGAGAACCGGGATATCGCGGTACTCTTTGTGGATATCCGCGGATTCACCACCATGTCCGAGGCGCTGGAGCCGGAACAGGTGGTGGCAATACTGAATGAATATTTAAGTCTTACCACGAAATCGATCTTCGACAACCTTGGAACTCTGGACAAATTTGTGGGCGATGCCACCATGGCGGTGTTCAATGCCCCCTTCGATCTGCCGGATTATGAATTTCGGGCCGTGTCCGCGGCCATGGATATCGTAAAGGGAGGCGAAGCGCTGGAGAAAGTTCTGATGGAGAAGTACGGACGGAGCGTGGGCTTCGGTGTGGGTGTGCATTGCGGACCCGCCGTTGTCGGAAATGTAGGCTGTGATGTCCGCATGGACTATACGGCCATCGGTGACACGGTAAATACCTCAGCCCGTCTTGAGGCCAATGCAAAGAAGGGGCAGGTGCTGATCAGCGATACCCTGTACGAGCGGCTGAAGGGAAGACTTGAGGTGGAAGATGTGGGTGAGATCCCGCTGAAGGGTAAGAGTAAGGGCGTATTCGTATACTCGGTGAAGAGCCTCATAGGGGGCGTGATCGAAAGTGCCGGTGATTCAAATAAAAAGCAAATGAAAAAATGACACAAAACCGTGCGGCGCTGAGGAGGTGACAAACATGTGCAAATTGATTTCCTTTGGAGATGGGATTACCGTAGCGGAGATAAAGTACAGACATATAGAAAACATAGCAAAGCAGGCGGGGGCTTGTAAAAACATTAATAGGATCATGCTCTTTGGCTCATCGATTGAAGAAAGATGTACGGATAGATCGGATATAGACATTGCTGTTTTTGGGGATATGACAAAGGCAAAATATCTAAATTCAAAAGAATTTAAACAATTTCAGGATAGTATTTTTCTGTTTGATCTGAATCAGGATTACGATATTTTGTATTTTTGTGACGGTGAAAAGCATGATGATAATATTATGGATGACATTAATCATGGTGCTGAAATATATAGGAGATATCAGGCATGACGTTAACAAAAAGTTTAATCAAAGCGGATATCATCGCGGCAAAACAAGCTATAGATTATTATGATGAAAATGGTGTGAAAGATATCAAAAATGTGGCCGCTTATCATCTGCAACAAGCATCAGAAAAATTGATTAAATATCAGATTTATGAAAGCGGTGTAAGCGTAAGTAATTCGCAGATTTATACGCATAATATTGAGCGGTTGATTGTATATGGGGATTCTTTTGGTATACCATTTGATGTTCCTCAGTATATCAGAGAGAAAAGCTTAACAATAACAGATTGGGAAGCAGGAAGCAGATATGATGTCAGCTTTTCGATAAGAATTGATGTGCTCAAAAAAGCCTACTCTGTAATATTGGAATGGTTTAATCGGTTGTGAGTTAATTTGAAGCTTTATAAGGAAAAGAAGGTGGGGTAAATGCTGAAATTCCTGGGGCGGAGGTCTGCATTTCACGAAGAGCAGAATAACGCATATTTTATTGACGGAGACCGTCTGGTGCTGATCGACTGTGCGATGGACGGATTTCATAAGATCCGAAAACTTGGGGAGGAAAAACTGGCGGGCGGTTTGGTTCGTGAGTTTGTGGTACTGGTGACGCATACACACGGAGATCATGTCGGAGGGGTTCCGATGCTGATCCACTATGCGTATTATATTCTAAAAAAACCGGTGACGGTGATCGCGCCCTCCGGGGAGGTTCGGGAGGATATGGCCTTTCTTTTTGATCGGCTGGAGGGCTGCGCGAAGGACGGGTACCGGCTGATCACTGTAGATGAGGCGGAGTATCCGTGGCTTAAGTGCGCGATCTCAACAAAGCATGCCCCGGAATTGGAGGGGCGTTGCTTCGGCTATCAGCTTCTGATCGACGGTCGAAATGTGATCTACACCGGCGATACCTGCATGCTGGATCCGTTCCTGCCGTATATTGAGGAGGGGACGGTTCTCTACACGGAAGTTTCCGCCTTCAAAACGCCGGTGCATTTTTATGTGGGAAATCTGCTGGAGAAGGAGACGCTTTTCAGGGACAAAAAAGTAGAAGTCTTCATGATGCATCTGGACGATAAAGAGGCGATCCTTGAAGCAACGCGGGATACGGGATATAAGCTGGCACCGTTGGTTTCGGAGAATTGAGTAGAAATAATTTTTTGGGGAGGATGGAATCATGCAGGATAAGGTTTTAATCGACATTTTTGATATCAGTGACAAGCTCTATCGTGAAATGTGCAGCAACAAGGATAATGATCATGCTACGCTTTTCAAATATCTGACGGAGTTGGGACGTTCCATGACGGATTCGGACCGGGCCAGCTTCTGGAAATGGGACCGTCGTCGCGGCGAGCTCTGGACCACATCGGCTACCGGCGTGGACAGGATCGTGATCCCGGACAATACCGGCCTTGTGGGTAAGGCCCTGAAGGAGCAACGGGTGGTGGTGACCAATGATCCCTACAATGACCCGGATTTCAACTCCGCAGTGGATAAGAAGACCGGCTATGTGACCAAGTCTGTACTGGTGATGCCGGTGGCGAATATTTACGGAGATTTCATCGGTGCATTTCAGATCATTAATAAGAATAGTGATGCCGGTTTCGATGAGGAGGAGGATGTGCGGAAGCTTTCTCTCGCGGCGCTGATCTGCGGTATCGCGCTGGAATCCGAGACCTTCCTAGAGGATTCTCACCATGACAAGCTGACGAAGCAGAAGAACCGAATGGGCTTCTACAGCGATTTCTCCCGCAAGTATGCGAAGGTGCTGGATGAGGGACGTCCCATCAGTCTTTATATATCCGACATCGATAAGTTTAAGCGTGTAAATGATACCTACGGCCACAACGCAGGTGATGTGGTTCTCTCTACCGTGGCCCAGACCATGGCGAAGGCCTGCGGGGACAATGAGTGCGTATACCGCTGGGGCGGTGAGGAGTTTATCATGATCATGACGGATACCACCCTGGAGCAGTGTGTGGCTAAGGCGGAGAAGATCCGTGAGACCATTCAGACAACTCCCTGCGACTCCGAGGGTACCATCATCAATGTTACCATGAGCTTCGGCTGTGTGCAGTTCGACCGGGAGAAGTCCATCGAGGATAACATCAGTGTGGCGGACGGTTTCCTCTATGTGGCAAAGGAGTCGGGAAGAAACCGCGTGATCTGGGAATAATATGAAGAGTGGAAGAGGAACATGCCCGGTTTTGGGAGTGTTCCTCTTCGCTTTTTTTAGAAATGTGAATCCGGTGCTCTGAAAGATGTAAATAGATGAAAGTGAAATCCGTGCCATGAATTCCTGAAAATCTGTCGTATATAGAATATAATTCCTGTATATTTATGGGGAAACTGCGCGTGAAATGGTCCGGAATCCGGCGGATTTTGTCACATTCTTACGGATTTTGTAAGTTTTTTCTTCGCGGTTGCATTTTTGAAAAAGGTAGTATATACTAAAAAGGTTAAACTGATACTATGTAAACCAAAGTTTTAAATTAAAGGACGGAAATGTATGAGTGATCTCGAAAAAAGAGAACAGGAAACAGGAAATCCTACGGCGCAGAGTACCTCAGATTCTGAAATGATCACATTGACGGATGAGGAGCTGGAGTATATCCGTGAGATGGAGCAGGAGGAAGAAGATATCCTCTCCGGAAAACGGACGGTGAAGGGGCTTGACTCTTCAGAGCAGGAAAATTCACCGAAAAGTTCTTCAGCTGCACGTGCAGATCGTTCGGATGGTGCGAGGAGAACTCAGGGTGCCGGTGAGAGTCGTGGAAGAGAATCTCAGGAAAGAACATCCAACAGAGCAGCTTCCGGCAGAGACGATGCCCGTTCCGGTGCAGGACTGCAGCTTCCCAAGGGGGCTCAGCGTGATGACAGAGCTTCTTCAGACAGAAGAATGTCGGATCAGAGACCATCGGACAGAAGACCTGCGGACAGACGCCCGGCGGACGACAGATATTCGGATAGATATTCGGATAGAAACTCGGATAGAAACTCAGATAGGAGACCCTCTGATCGCGGCGCTTACAGAAATGACGGACGCGGAGAAGAAAGATCTATGGGAAACAGAAATGCAGCGGGAAGACCGCAGGGGAACGGCGGATCGGGAAACCGGAATTCAGGCCGTCCGGCAGGAAAGATCACGATGGAAGACCGTGTGGATAATTTCTTCCGGAACCATAAGCAGCTCTTCTTCTTTATATCAAGAGCTCTGATCCCCGTAATTTATTTCTACTATGAAGCTATCTTCAATCTGACCACGGTGCGGAATTTCTGGGGTATGCAGACCTTCTATATACTCCTGTTCTCCGTATTCTTCGGTCTGATCGGATCCCTGCTTTCTTCCATCTCGAAGAACAGGACCGTGAATATGTGGTTAAAGGCATTTTTCATCTTCCTGCCGGTAATCCCGTTCCTGGTGGAATATTTCGTTTACCTGCAGTTTAAGGTGTTCTATGACCTGAATACGGTACTTGGCGGTGCAGCAGATGCGGCCGGTGGTTTCCAGGCAGATATCATCCGACTGATCACCTCCCCGCAGGGTATCCTTCACCTAGTACTTTATTTCCTTCCCACGGTACTGTTCCTGGTATTCGAACTGGCCTGGGATAAGAAACACCTGCTTTCCATGAAGACGGGCAGCAAGCGGAAATTCAAGCTGGCCATCACCATGGTGGCTACCTATGTTGTCGCTCTGATCATGATCGCATGTGTGAAGAAGTATCGTCTGGTTTATGATTCCGAGTACTACTTCGAAAGCGCGGTTACGGATTTCGGACTTCTTACCGGTATACGTAAGGAAGTATGGCGGAAGATGACCGGCGCGAATTCACAGACGAATTTCGATATCGGAGATGCGGATGACAGCCATGTGGCTGAAGGCGATACCACGCCAAGCACGAAGAGTTCTACTCCGTCCACATCCTCAAATACCGGCGGTGAGCCCGGCACGGAACAGGCGACCACGGAGCAGGAAAAGGTTTACTCCGCAAACCGCTACCCCATTTCCTTCTCAGATCTGGCAAAGCAGGACAGCGGAACCTATGCAGACCTTGATAAATATGTGGCGTCCCTGAATGCAACCATGCAGAATGAATACACGGGTCTTTTCGAAGGAAAGAATCTGATCTTCATTTCCGCAGAGGCCTTCAGCGGGGATATCATCAGTGAGAAGCTTACTCCGACACTGTACAGGATGGCGACGAAGGGTATCAACTTCACGGACTACTATCAGCCGGCCAGTGCAGGTACCACCGGTGGTGAGTATTCGAACCTGATCGGTATGCTGCCTACCATGGGCGGTCAGTCCATGAAGCAGCTGGCAACGTATAATAACTACTTTACCATGGGTAGTCAGCTTGACCGGCTTGGCTATTACGGTAAAATGTACCACAACAACGATTACACCTATTACAGCCGTAACCTGACCCACGTAAACCTGGGCTACAGCGATGGCTTTGAGGGCTACGGAAACGGTGCGGAGGCCTATATCTCCGGCGGATGGCCTGAGAGTGACCTGGAAATGGTGAAGGGTACCTTCCCGCAGTATATCAACAAGCAGCCCTTCAACATTTACTACATGTCCGTCAGCGGACACTCTGCCTACAGTGTGGCGTCCAATGCACAGACCAGAAAGCACTGGGATGAGGTGCAGGGCCTTCCGTATTCGGATGATGTAAAGAGCTACATTGCGGCAAACCTGGAGTTTGAGGCCTCCCTCGACTGGCTTGTGAAGAATCTGGAAGCAGCGGGAATTCTGGATGATACTGTTATCGTAATCTCGGCGGATCATTTCCCCTACGGTCTGGATAATGACGCGGCACTGGGACAGATGCCGTATCTGTCAGAGCTTTACGGCTACAATGTTGTCAATTATCTGCAGCGCGACCACAACCGGCTGATCATCTGGAGCGGCTGCCTGGAGAAGATGGATCCCATCGTGGTGGATACACCGGTATGTTCCATCGATATCCTGCCTACGCTGTCCAACCTGTTCGGAACCTACTGGGATTCACGGCTGCTGCCGGGACGCGATGTGTTCTCAAATGCAGAGCCCATCATGTTCAATCTGTTCCGTAACTGGAAGACAGACAAGGGTACCTATGTGGACGGCGAGTTCGTAAAGAATAATGCTTCCGAGAAGCTGGGTGAGGACTATGAGGACCGCATTCAGAAGATCGTAAACAACAAGATCAATTACATGTACGGTGTGCTGGAAACGGATTACTTCGGACATCTGTATAACCTGGGAGTTTTCCCGACGATTGAAAAGAAGTATGATTACACGAAGGCACCTACGATCTGGACGGAGGATGTGACCGAGAAGAGAAACGGCTCGGGAACGCCTTCCTCCGGCGGCACAGATAACGGTGGCACCGGAAACGGCGGCACCACGGACAACGGCCAGGGCGGCGTGGATGAAAACGCCGGCGGCGAAGGGGTTGTGATCAATCCTAACTGATAAGATAAAAGTTACTATTCACGAAATTGAGGAACTGTTGCAGTCGCACGCTTGCGTGCAAGACTGCTGGCAGTTCCTCAATTTTTGCGAAGCAGGAACCTAACGAATCGCAGCGGATCCAGTCGCACGAAGTGCGGATGGATCCGCTGCTGATTTGTTAGGTCGTGAATAGTGACGCAAAAAAAGAGCAATTCTTTGAGGTGAACCCGGAAGAATTGCTCTTTTCTGTAGTTAAAATGTTACGCTGCCATTTGCTTACTGACCTGCACCGCCGTTCAGATCGTTGGGGTTGTAACTTGTGGGATCTACATATCCGGCCTGGGTGTAGGGATCGCTGTAGCCGCCCTGGGTATTCGGATCATTATACCCGTTATACTGTGCATTGGGATCAGCGTATCCGTTATATTGCTGTGCATTAGGATCCGCATAGCTGTTCTGAGCGTTGGGATCCGCATAGCCGTTCTGGGCGTTCGGATCATTGTATCCGTTATACTGCGCATTAGGATCTGCGTAACCGCCCTGCGCAGTCGGATTGGGATAATTCGCCTGAACCGACTCGTAAGGATTGGCAGCTGCTGCAGCGTCTCCTGCATTCTGGTTCAGGAAGGGGTTGAGGGACGGATCTGCTGCATTGCTCTTAGCGATGGCCTGCAGTTCACTTAACTGCTTTTTCTTCTTCTTATTCACAAAGAAGAGGAAGATGCAGAGGGCCATAACGCCGAGGAAGAAGAGGTCGACAAGGAAGTAGGAGAAGCGGGTATCCGTAGCGTCGATGGAAAGGTAGTAGATATTCGTATCCGCCGCGGTGATATCCGCTCCGTTCAGTGCGGTTTTGTAGAAGCCTTCAATCTGGCTGTCCATGGTCTTTACCTTGCCGGTGATCTCAAGGAAGTTGTACATGAAGGAATAGTCTTCAGCCTCCAGAAGATCCCAGTTCTTGTCATAGATCTCGTCAAGCTTATCGATGTCGGAGCTGCTCTTTACAGTAACGGCGATGACGGAGCCGTCCTCCATCATGATGCCGTAATGCTGCTCCTTGCCGGCGGGGATAAATCCGTTGATGGTATGCTTCGTCTCGGCAAAGTTGCCTAGAACGAAGTAGACTTTCAGCTTTACATGATCGCCCTTCTGAGGAGATCCTCCGTCTGCGATCACCTCATTCAGATCTACGGTTTTACCAAGGATCATGTAGTCCCAGTTGGCGATGGTGTAGAATGCAGCACCGACTAAACAGAGGACTGCAACGACGATGGAGATGATCATGCTGGTTTTCAGCTGACTTGCGGTCCGGTTTTTTGTCTGGCTTTTTGCCATTTCTTCTTCCCCCTTACTTTGATTTGTTCTATAATAATAGGATACTGTGGCTTACGGCCCTGTCCGGGCGGATTGGCGCACGGGACTTATTATAGCGAATGTACGGGAGAAATGCAAGGAAGGACTACCGAAAAGGGTAGGGAAAAAACTGGGAGCAGGTGATCCGGTGAAAAAGTACATAAATGAAATGATAAAAGAATACACAAACCGCCCTCTTTCTCCCTGGCACATGCCGGGACATAAGAGAAAGCCGCATTTCGGCGGGTTCTGGGACGAGACTTTTTCCCGGGATCTTACGGAAGTCCCGGGGACAGATGATTATCATCATCCCGAAGGCGCGATCCGTGATTCACAGGCGGCTGCGGCAGAGGTATACGGAACGGCATACAGTCACTATCTGGTGGGAGGGACCACGGCCGGAATTCTGGCGGGAATCCTGGCGTTGGCGGAGATCTTCCATAAGAAGATGTCGGCGGGTAACCCCGTTTTTCTTGTGGCCGGAAATTGCCATCGCAGCGTTCATCACGCCCTCAGGCTTGCGGGAGCTGATGTCATTAACCTTGAGCCAAAGGAAGATCCTTACTACGGGGCGGTGATGGAGGATGAAGTGAAATGTGTGCTTGACCGGCTGGAAGTGCAGGGCGAAATCTCCCGGGTGGCCGGATGCGTGATCACTTCACCCTCCTACGGCGGTGCCATATCCCCGATTAAAGAGATTCATGATTTACTGAAGAAAGAAGGAATTCCGCTCTTTGTGGATGAAGCCCACGGAGCACATTTTCCTTTTATTCCTGAACTTTCGGAATACAGCGGGATCTGCGCCGGAGCAGAGCTGGTGGTGCAGAGTCTGCATAAGACTCTCCCTGCGCTGACGCAGACCGGAATCATCCATGTGGGGCAGACCGGGATGCCCGGGCAGGTGGAAATACTGGAAAGGGAACTGACCCGGCAGCTTTCCGTGGTGCAGAGCAGTTCCCCGTCTTACCTCCTTCTTGCTTCTGCAGAACAGGCTGTGGCATGGGCAGATGAACATAGAGAGGAGTTCGCTGTATATGATCAGAGAGTGCATTCTTTTCGGGAGAGGCTCAGAGATATACTATCCGTGGGAAACCGGTTCATTTTAACGGATTTTCCCCGGAAGCAGGATCCGACACGCATTTTCCTGCGGATCATTTCGGGGCCACCGGTCAGTATGTCCCGGATCGCGGATCATTTGGAAAAAGAAGAAGGGATCGTGGCGGAGCTTGCGGGGAAGGATGAGCTGATCCTTATATCCACCGTGGCCGATCAGGATGCGGATTTTGAGAAGCTTCTTGCGGTGCTGAAGCGCGTTTCGGAGAAGCTGAATTCCGGAGAGTTTGCGGATGCGGGAAACGGAGATGGTGAAAATCGGAATCTGCAAAATGCCAAAGTATCCGTCCCCAAACCCGGCGAAGTGGCGAAAAGGGACATCTATTCTTACCCTCCGGGAATCCTGATCCTGAGAGAAGGGGATACGGTAACGGAAGAGGCGGTTTTACGGATTACCGAAGAGCTT
>Ga0265298_10007773_pt1 | contig 12968 bp, 7 predicted proteins | sample AusTroGonzalo_MG_3_FD_193486 | JGI IMG/M metagenome (GOLD analysis project Ga0265298, IMG submission 193486) | Bovine rumen microbial communities from tropical cattle in Woodstock, Queensland, Australia - Gonzalo_01 | ecosystem: Host-associated > Mammals > Digestive system > Stomach > Rumen ... | reverse complement strand
CGCCGTAGCCCTGCGCGTCAACATTGCATGTAACAGTCGCAGAGTTGACACAGCTTTCCACTGTTGCTCCTACAAGTTCTCCTACAATTCCGCCGTGATAATGATTGCTGTTTCCTTCCACCTTAATCTCACCACTTACTGAGCAGTTCTTAATAACTGAGCTATTGTACACACTTCCTGCAATGCCACCGGTATAAGTCGCACCTGTGATGTCACAGTCAACAATAACCACATTTTGGATGGTGGCATTATCGATATAGCCGAACAGGCCCTGGTATTGTTCCGAAGGTTTATTGATCTTGAGACCGCTGATGGTAGTATTGTTGCCGCCATCGTAGGTTCCTATAAAACTATAATTGTAGTTAGTACCAATAGCGGTATGCTCTTTCTTAAGGGTGATGTTCTTGGTCTGCAGGTAGTACCCATCCCTACGTTGATTGGTGTTCACGATGCAGGCCAGTGCTTCCAAGTCTTCCTCGTTGGCAATCAGCCAAGGGTTGGTGCTTGAGTTCGTTGTATTCTCAGGATCCAACAAAAGGGGGAAGTCGACAATCTTGAACTTCTTGGTGGTAGTGCCTTGGTAGTCGTTGATACCCGTCAGGGTGAGGGTGGCCTCGCCTTTAGCGTTGTTGTTAGTGCCCTCTACAAGATAGTCTTTACCTAAGACGAGTTCCTGGCCGCCGTAGCTCACGTTAAGCTCAGGCACGATAGGCTCCGTACCCCTCCAGCGCTTGTCGGGGATGTCTTCAATGGTCACGGCAGTCATAGCGACGCCGCTGTTGCTGCTTGCAATGGCGCTGATGGTAACATCATTCTTTTTGATGGTCAGCGTGTGCGTGCCGCCCTCTGTTTCGAGGTCGGTCATTGTGCCGCCCTCGCAGGTGTATTTGATAAAGGTATAATTCGCCTCCAGTCCTAACGTCAGCGTCCAGTCGCCCTTCTTGTAGTATTTCGTGTCAGTGATTTTACTGGTGACGGTAGGAACGGAAGGTTCAGCGCCGGAAGCGATGTCGATGCTTGCGATATGGTCGCCAGCCTTGATGAGATAGGCTCGCTGGCCTTTGCCATCATAGTTAGATCCCCCCAAAGCTTCTGTGGTACAAGGATAGGCATAATAGCACTTGTCAAAATTATCTATACTTTTATAATAACCGACGATTCCGCCGATTCCGCCCAAAGATGAGCCACCCTCAATAACACCAGTGTTAAAACAGTTGGTGAATGTGTTGCCACTATTGTATTCGAAGCCCACAATGCCGCCACAATATTGTGACGCGTTGATGTTGGCCGCGTTTTCGCACGAGGTCACACTGACATTGCCGTAAGCACTGCCTACGATGCCACCAACGTCTGCGCTGCTGTTTACCGTTGATATTTCACCAGTGACGGTACAGTTGGTAATCTGAGTGTTTTGAACGTATCCGGCGATGCCGCCAATATTGTTTACATCTTGACGTGTGATGGCTATGTCTCCATTCTTAAGATGGCAGTTGCTGATTTGAATGGAAGCGTCGGCACTGGTGCCATCGGCACGTCCTACAATTCCGCCTGTACTATGATTGCCCGTAATCTGGCAATTTATGAGAGTCAGATCTTGAATGACAGCTGTACCGCCAAGATAGCCAAATAGGCCTTGATAGGTTTCGTATGGTTTGTTGACGGTCAGGTTGCTGATGGTCTTGTGGTTGCCATTGAAAGTGCCATTAAATCGGCAGCTGCTATTACCGATAGCCGTATGTTCAGCAGTCATGGTAATGCCGTTCTCCACGTCCAGCTTGAAGGTCAGCCCCTCAGCCGTGTGGCCGCTGTTCACGTAGGCAGCCAAGCGTTCTAGGTCAGCCTCGTTTTTGATGAGATAATCATCACCGTCTTTGCTGAACACATAGCCGTCGAGACTCTCGCCGTCCGTGATCTCGAACGAGCGCACGGTCTGGCCTACGCACCCAGAGGCGTGGCCCTCTATGGGCGTAAAGGTGATGGTGTAGGTGCCTTTGGCCTTCAGGTTTTCAGGGAGTACCACTTCGTTGCTGCTGTTCTTGATGGTGACCGTATAGTCGGTATTCTCCACCATGGCGGTCTTCCCCAACCGCAGGGCATAACTGAGGCTGACGGCATTGCCGTTGTTATAGGCGTATTTATCCATCAAGCCAGTAAGCGTGGCCGGCTGATAGCAGGTGTAGCCCTTGATGGTGCGAGCCAGATACATGTCCTCGGCAGGGGCGGTAGCCAGCACTTGGAAGCAGCCGAAATCCTCATTGATGCGGTCAGGATTTCCAATCTTGTTTACATAATAAAGCGAAGTGGCAGTACTACCAGTAGAGTAGCCGCCCCTCGGACTCACTTTGGGAATGTTGTTGTAATGGCCTATTTCCAGACAATTGGTGAAATCATCATTAGAATTGCCATATCCGAAGAATGCACCCACATAATAGGGTTCACCCGTGCCGTTGTAACTGATGGTGCCGGCAAAGACGCAATTCGTGAAGGAACTGATAGTGTAATCGCCAGCATTGGCATTTCCAATGAAGCCACCGATATAGCTGGCACTGGACGTAATCGTGGCAGTGACTACACAGTCGGTGATCTTGTTTTCTTCTCGTGAGTCATTTGTTCCGTCCAAGAGACCTACCATACCGCCTGCATATTTCGCGGTGGAAGTGATGGTACCCGCCACGGTGAGGTTTTTGATGGTGACGGCATAGACGTGGTGGAATGGGGCTGCGCCTTCGTCAGCACTCTCGATGTTGACATACAGCGTCTTGTTGTTACCGTCGAATGTGCCGCGGAAGGCATTGGCTTGGGAGCCCACCATGGAAGAGGCAGAGACGGGGCTGCTGCTGTTGTCAAAGTTGTCTGCGAGTTTGTAGCAGGCTGTGGTGTTGGTGCCCGCATTGATGTTTGCGGCGAAGGTTGCCCAGCCGTCGGCATCATAAATGATGTACGGGCTGTCAGCCGTGCCGTCACCCGTAATGGTTGCCCACGCCCCTGTGGCGGTGATCATGGTGAGGAGCAGTGTCATGACCGTCCTCGCCAGAGTAAGTGTTGTTTTTCTCATACTCTTTTCTTCTGTTTTTAATCGATACATTATCTTTAATTGTTTATTCAAGTTTCCCAAGTTCCGGCGCAAGACGCTGAAAGGCTACGGGTAGGCGACCGTAGGTCGGGAATGGGCGTCTCCTGTCAATAGCCGAGGGTACGAGCGCAGCGAGTACCCCCGGATGGAAGAACGCAGCTACTGAGAGGAGACGCCCATTCCCGACCTACGGTCGCCTACCCGTAGCCTTTCAACGTCTTGCTATGACAGAATTTCGGCTGCAAAATTACTAAAAAAGGCTGAAACCGGCGTCAGAATTATGGCGATTGTTGTCGCAAAACTTGTTTTTGAGACTAATTTTGTTATCTGAGCAGTCATTTGTGAGACAAATAGAAAAGTATCTGTTACGATTCCGTACTCATGCCATTCCCAGCTATTTTATTAAACCCAAATCGGTCATTAGAAACTCTAATTACAATAAATACGCATTAATTTGTCCACAAATAAAATAATTAGTTATACAAGTTTCTCAATTTCCACAAGGCTGATGCCATAGGCATCTGACAGGGATAGCCAGCCGTTTTAACGGCTGGTAATCGTAGATATGCAGCAGGCGTGCCGTAGGTACGCGACAAAAGACGGCGCAAGTCGCGTACCTACGGCACGCATCCTCTTCGCGTTCTTGTCCCAGCCGTTAAAACGGCTGGCTATCTCTGTCATGCCCCTACAGGGCTGTTGGCTGCGCATTTTCATGCTTGCGAAACTTGAATTAGAGTTACTATTAGTGGACTAAATTATGCATATTATGGCAATTCGTTTCAAATAAACTCTAATGACCGATTTGGGTTTATCCCAGATTGGTCTTTAGAAACGAATTATCGTAATGACCATAATTTGGGCCACGAATGTGGCCTTATTGGGTTAAGAATAAAGAATTATTCGTGATAAAATTATGAACAATTATGGCAATTTGTTTCAAATAAACTCTAATGACCGATTTGGGTTTATGTGTATTTCTTTCAACCATACAGATGAATTTCCTTGTTTAAGGGTGCAGGGGTGACAGGACGCCGATATACAGGGCGTTTGCACCCTTTTTCATGGGCGTCAGGGGTGACAGAAGGGTGACAGGATGTGCGCGGGAATAAACCATGGATACGAGGAATAAACCATGGATACAAGGAATAAACCATGGATACAAGCCGTAAGACGCTGAAAGGCTACGGGTAGGCGACCGAGGTCGGGAATGGGCGTCTTTCATTATTCTCATTATTCCAATTTTTTTCAACCGCAGGCATAGGACGGATGGCATGACCATGCGACGAGCGGCAGGAAGGCACTTGGCGGGTGAATTCTCGAGAGAATCTGGCGGCGAAGATGCACATAGTCATCTCAACGTGTGCTTACGACCTTGAATTCTCTCGAGAATTCAATGTACCGAAGCGCTGTCTTCACGACAGCTGTCACCCTTCTGTCACCCATGACGGCCATGAAAAAGGGTGCAAACGCCCTGTACATCGGCGTTCTGGCACCCTTGCACCCTTAAACCCAAATAAGTCAATAGGTGTTAACCCCCAATCGTTCATTAGAGTTTATTTGAAACGAATTGCCATAATTGTTCATAATTTTATCACGAATTATTCTTAACCCATAAGGCCACATTCATGGCCCAAATTATGATTATTACGATAATTAGTTTCTAAAGACCAATCTGGGTTTATTCTACGGAATAATCTTTTTTGTTTGATTTGTGAGATTTGTCCGATTTCTGCCCCGCAGGGGCACTCCTTTCCTCCTTTACTCCTTAGACAGAACTTCCGCGGCCTTTTTATTCTAAGAGTTTAGGAGTATAGGAGTTTACCGCGGCGCCCCATAGGGAAAAGTCAATATCCCTGGCGTTGCGTAGAATAATTAGTGTAATTCGTGTAATTAGTGGTCGTTACTCGTCGTCGTCCCAGCCGCCCTGGCGGCTGTAGCTGGCATTGTTACTTACTTCGTTGTAGGCTTCGGGGCTTCCGGCAAGGATGCTTCCCTGATGCTGTACCATTACCACTGTCATCGTGGGCTTCATATATACTTTCTTATTCATCATTATATTTACTATTTGACGATTTACTATTTACGATTTATTTCTCAATTTGGTCATTTAGTTATTCTAACCACTAATTACGCTAATTACACGAATTAGGCTGCGCACAGCTACCCATGTTTATTCTCAAACCGTTCTGCATAGAATAATTCGTGTAATTAGTGTAATTAGTGGTCATTTATTACCGTGTAAAACCGTGGCTTTATTTAATCACGGTCTTCTTGCCGTTCACTACGTAGATACCCTTCTTCTTGATTGAAGATTGAGAATTGAAGATTGAAGAATCCATGCGGCGGCCCTGCAGGTCGTACACTGCGTCAGTCGAATTTTCAATCTTCAATCTTCCATCTTCAATCTCCTTGATTCCCGTCAGCTCGTCATTGTAGTCGGGAAGACCGAAGAAGCCACGGGCTCCGCTGCCTGTAGGCAGCACCAGCCAAGCCTTGTGGGCAGGCGAGGTGAAGGGAGCACCACCAGTTTCCCCATAATACCAGCCGAAGTTGTCGTTGTTGTTACTATAGGTCAGCTTATAGTGCAGTCCGTCGCCGGTAGTCGTACAATTGGTGTCGCTGCCGTACAGCAGGCTCGTTATCGGTGTGGCGCCTTCCGGGTCTGCAGACAGTGGCACGGTGATGGTCTTCTCTTGGTCCATCGGTGCCACCTGCAGCAGTACCGCCGTTCCCGAAGGAACGATGTCTGTGCCGCTGTTGCCACCGGCGATGTCGCTATAGGTCAGCTTGCCGCCACTGCCCGATGCCGTCACGATGCGTGCCTTCATGCCTTCAGGCAGCGTCATGGCTTGCCGGCCATTGTAGTAGGTGGCATAGCCCTCCTTGGCGAAGACAATGTCGACGTCAGGAAGCACCTCTACCACAATATCGTCGATACAGACTTCTCCGAAGCCTGTTTCCTTGATGGCGATATAATGCCCTGTGTCCGTGTATTCGTTGAATCTCACGGTGTACTGTTGGTAGGTGTCGGTCGGTGTGATGATTTCTCCCTGCTGCTTGAAGGTGGATGCATATGCATCGTCAGGATTGGTCATGATGCCCACGGTAATGGCAGGATTCTTGTCACTCTCCGTCTTCTTGGCCCAGAACGTGATTTGGTAGTCCTTCAGGGAGTAAGTGCTTTTCACTTCGGGCAACACGGCTATCAGCCTGCCTCTCGACGGCGAAGTATAGTAGTATTCCTGGCGTCTGCGGAATCTGAGGTAGTTGTCGCCGGTGTGTGCATTGGCATTATTCTCATTGTCGATGATGGCCGTGAGATGTGCCGGATAGGTGGTGATGACGTTCCAGGCACAGGGCAGGCGCTTGTCCTCGAAGCTGTAACTGTAGGGCAGATCCACGGGTTCTGCCTTGGTGTCGACCATCGCGGGCGTGCTCCAGTTGCTCTTGTCTGAACCCTTGATAGCGCGCACATATATATAATAGGTGGTGCCGGATGCGAGGTTTTCTATGGTGTTGGGCTTCGTTTCCGTGTTTGCGACGGTGGGCGTAGTAGTGTTGCCAGGCACATCATTGCAGTCGGTAGTGGCGTAGATGTCCCATGCCGTCTCATCGCTACCGTTCGTCCAGCTGATGGTGGCAGTAGCGGTCGTGGTCGCGGTGGCTGTGACGTTGGTAGGCTCGGTGCATGCGGTGGCTGCCTCGAAGGTGAAGTCGTCAATCAGCAGGTAGTACATCTCAGTGTCAAGGTATTGCACGGCCACGTATTTCGTGTTGGCCGGATAGGTAGCCGAGAAGCGCAGGTAGTCGGCCGAGAGGCAGCTGATCTCGTTGCCCCAGGTGAAGTTTTGCGGACTATTGCCGCCGGTGGAATAGCCTACCTTGAATTCCGACTTGTAGCTGATGCCGTCCTGCAGGCTGCGGTAGTAGAACTCCACGTGCACGCCGTCCTCGGTGCCGCTCAATGCAGGCGAGATAAGATACTGTGGGCCATCCGTCGGTTCTAACGAGCTGAACATGAAATAGCGGTTGCCCGACTTTGCATACGGATTACTTGAAGTATAGTTGAGCCATACGCTGTGGTTGTCTTCGCAATTGACCATCGTCCAGCAGCGCTTCTCGTCTAAGTTCTCGAAGTCGCAGGTGTAGGGAAGGGCATATTCGCCGCAGTCGGTCAGGAAGCTCGTGGTGACGTAGACGCTCCTGCCGCCCTCATAGACCGCCTTCACGCGGAAGTTGTAGGTGGTGTTGCCCTTCAGCTGGCTGAGTGTGACCGATGTCTCGGTCGTCGTGGTCTCGTCGCCCCACTCCTCGCTGCCGGCCTCCTTGCACTGCCAGACATAGGGCGTGCCGTCGGCGGGAGCTGTCCACGTCAGCGTGGCTGAATTGCTGGTCAGCTCGTCGACGGTCAGGTTTTGAGGCTTGCGATAGGAATCGGGCAAGTAGCTGATGGTCACCTTCGGCAGGAAATTCCGCTGCTGAGTGGTATAACTGCTCCACATGGAGAGGGAAGCCCCGTTGGCCGTCACGCCATAGAAAGCATCGTTACTGCCGGAAGAATGATTCCCGTCAGCAGCCTCCTTGTAGAAGCCTACGAGCAGGTTGCCGCCTCCATATTCGTAGCCATCGTCCATGCTGATGGTCATACCGTCGGCAGCAGAGACGGTAAGTATTCCCGTATAAACGGTGGTGGCTCCGTCGGCGGTATAGAAGTTGGTGCCGCTGAAAGCCGTCGCATCCACCTCCCTGAGATACACCTGGAACGAGCCTGTGGAAGTAAAGTCGTGGTTGGCATAGAACTTCAGGGCTGTGATGATTCTGCCGGTGGGTATTGCTGTCAACAACGAGGCGGGGATAATGAATTCCGACCGCTGCTTATAGTTTCCACGGTAGCTCTTGATGGGCACGTCTGCGCTGGTGCTGGTGCCGTCGTTCAAGGTGAGCTGGTAGTTATTGGTGGGTGTGAAGCTGACCTCGTCGGTCCAAGCGCTGTACTCTGCGTCGGCAACGGCTCGCACCTTGGCGGTATAGGTGGTCTCGGGAGTCAGGTCGTTGAAGGTGTAGGAGCTCTCCGTAGCCGCTATCAGGTTGTTTTCATCGCCGTTGAGGCAGATTTGCCAGGCCGTTGCCGAGCCGGCCTCTGTCCAGCTCAGCGTGGCCTTCGTGCCGTCGCCGGGTGTGAGCGTATAGGTCAAACCTGTAGGCTTAGGCATGGAAGCACTTGCAATCTCCACTTTGTCGATGCCGACGCCATAGCCATAGCCGTCGGTCATCTCGAAAGCTATCTGATAGGTGCCGCTGGGATTGGGAAGTGAAACACCTTCCACTGTTGTCCAGGAACTAATATCGCCCGTAAACTCCATGCCCTCAAGCAGCGTCCAGACGGCATTAGGTGAGGTGCGGTAGTAAACGCGCAATTTGTCTTGGTCTTGACTCCATTTACGTTGGATGTGCATGAACGAGAGGGTGGCAGCGGCTGCTGAGGAGAGGTCTATCTGTGGCGTTATCAGCTTGGTGACATTGCCGTTTGAGCTATGATCAATCAGTGCGTTTTTGCTGCCCTCACCAGCACCTGTAGTTGCACTATGGTCGCCTGTTCCCACCAGCCATGTGCCGGGGCCGTCGGTTGTCCATCCTGTAGGCAGTTCGCTGCCTGTCGTGTTCTCGAAATCGCAGGCGAAGGGAATCGCGCAGGGAGTGGTGAAGGTGGTGGTGACGTAGCTGCTCTCACCGTCGGCATAAACTGCCTTCACGCGGAAGTCGTAGGTGGTGTTGGCCGGCAGTGAGCTGAGTGTGGCCGTCGTTCCGGTTGTGGTTTCAGTTGTTCCCCACACCCCGCTGGCGGCCTTATACTGCCAGACATAGCTTGTGGGCGTATTGTCGCCTGTGGGAGCCGTCCACGTCAGTGTGGCTGAATTGCTGGTCAGGGTGCCGATGGTCAGGGCACTTGGTATGGGATAACTGCCGGGCAAGTAAATAAAGGTCACCTTGGGCAGGAAATTCCGCTGGACCGTGTTTTGGCTACCATAGAATGAAATGGAAGCCCCAGTGGCCGTCACACCATAGAAAGCGTCGTTTTGGGAAGAGTAATTATCACCCGTCACCTTCTCCTTGCAGAAGCCGATGAGCAGGTTGCCCCCTCCGTATTCGTAGCCATTGTTCATGCTGATGGTCATGCCTTCAGTGGTGGAGACGGTGACCGTTCCCGAGTAAACGGTGGTGGCTCCTTCGGCAGTGTAGAAGTCGGTGCCGCTGAAGGACGTCTCGTTTACCTCCTTGAGATATACCTGGAACGTGCCTACGGAAGTAAAGTTATAGTCGGCATAGAACTTCATGCTTTTGATGGTGCAGCCGCTGAGTGTTTCCAGTGACGTGGCGGGGATGATGAATTCCGACCGTTGCGCGTCATCTGCATAGTAGCCGTAGACGGGCATGTATTTGTTCGTGACGGTACCGTCGTTCACGGTAAACTCGTATGTGTCGGTAGGCATGAAGCTGACCGTGTTGCTCCAAAGGCTGTTCTCGTCGCCTTTTACAGCTCGTACCTTGGCGGTATAGTTGTTCCCTGGGGTGAGATCGGTGAAGGTGTAGGAGGTTGTGGTGGTCGTTATCAGGTTGGCCTCGTCGTCGTTGAGGCAGATTTGCCAGACCGTTGCCGAGCCTGTCTCCGTCCAGTTCAGTGTGGCCTTCGTGCCGTCGCCTGGAGTAAGTGTACAGCTTAAGTCTGTAGGAGCGGGAACAGAAGCCAATGTGGTGAAGGTCTTGGTGGCGTAGTCGCTCTCACCGTCGCTATAAACAGCCCTTACGCGGAAGTCGTAGGTGGTGAGAGCCGTCAGCGAGCTGAGTGTGACCGATGTTTCGGTCGTTGTGGTCTCAGTGTTTCCCCACTCCTCGGTGCCAGCCTTATACTGCCAGGCATAGTTAGTGGGTGCGTTGTCGCCTGTGGGTGCAGCCCACGTCAGCGTGGCAGTATTCTTGGTCAGCTCGCCGATGGTCAGGTTCGCAGGTTTGCGATAACCACCGGGCGTGTAGGCGAAAGTTACCTTGGGGAGGAACTCCCGCCGTTTAGGGTTAGCAGTAGAAACAGATGACATGGAAGCCCCTTTGGGGGCCGTCACGCCATAGAAAGCGGCATTTGAGGCAGAGCAGTTTCCGCCCGTAGCCTCATAGAATCCGACGAGCAGGTTGCCGCCCTTGTATTCGTAGCCATCGGCCATGGTGATGGTCATGCCGTCGGTAGTGGAGACGGTGACCGTTCCTTCGTAAAAGGTGGTGGCACCGTCGGCGGTGTAGTATTCATCGCCATCACTGAAGACCGTTTTGTCCACCTCTCTGAGATAAACCAGGAATGTGCCAGTGGAAGTAAAAGTGTAGTTGGCATAGAACGTCATGGCATTGATGGTGCAGCCGTCAATTGATGCCAGTAACTCCGCGGGGATGATGAATTCCGACCTTTGCGTGTTGTCTGCATAGAAGCCGTAAACGGGCACGAATTGACTCGTATTGGTGCCATCGTTCACGGTAAGCTGATTGCTCTGTGCTTTTACCCCTTCCGCGATGAAGAGGAAGGCGACGAGCATGATGGCCGTCCGGGCCAGAGTGAGTGTTGTTTTTCTCATACTCTTTACGTTTGTTTTAAATGTATACATTATTGTTTATTTTATTCGGTCTTTATTGCGCTGGCCTCTCCAGAAGAGGATACGCAGGAACGCCACCCACATCGCCACATAGAACAGGGCGAGGGGGATGGAGAGCCAGAGTGGGAGGTCGAAGAATCGCTGCATGGTCTTATAGTTGATTTTGCTTGCAAAATTACTAAAAAAGACTATAACCGGCGTCAGAATTGGGACGATTGTTGTCGCAGAACTTGTTTTTGAGACATATTTTATTATCTGAACAGTCATTTTTTGAGACAAATAGAAAAGTATTTGTTACGATTCCTTGCTCATGTCTGAAGATTTTTGTACTTTTGCGGCAGATTAGCGTTGTCACCATGATTACGACGAGCGAAATGCAATATGGCGGGATGCTGACGACGGGACTACTTGCCCTGACGATAGCACTGCAGCTGCCCCGGCGGGCGGCCCGCGACTCGGTTTACGGCCGGGCGCGGTGGTGGATGGTGGGCGGACTGGCCCTGCTGTCCGTGCAGTTCCTGCTGCAGTATCTCTTCAACTTCCGCCAGATGGGTGTCACGCAGGCGGTGTATGTCAACCTGATGATGTTCATGCCCTGCTCGGCGATGATCAGCATGGCAATACTCTGTATGCAGCGCTATGGGCGCACTAAGCGTGGCGACTGGTTGGTGAGCTGTGCTATCTATGCCCTTGCGGCGGCGGTGCTCACGCTAACGGCGCTGGCCGACGGAGTGCCCTTCGCCCATGAGTCGGCTGCACTCAGGGCGGCGGAGTATGTGGGTGCGGCGCTCTATGCAGCCCTGCAGTTCTACTACTTCTACCAGCACTGGACTGCCTACCAGCAGATGCGCCACGCGGTGGACGTGTACTACGACCGCGAGCGCTCCGACCTGCTGGGCTGGATGGGCCGCAGCGTGGTGATGCTGGCCGTGCTGACGCTGGCCGTGCCCTTTGTCATCTTCGCCGAAGGGTGGATGCTCACCGTCTACGGCAGCCTGTTCTTTTTTACCATCTATTACTGCGCCAGCTGCTTCCACAGCTATGGCATCAGCCTCGACACACAGCGCGTGGAGGAGGCACGCCGGAGCTTTGAGAGCGACGAGGCTGTGGACTTCACCCTCAGTGCTGACGACCGCCACCGTGTGGAAGAGGCCGCCGCACAATGGACGGCCACCGGCGGCTACTGCCAGCGCGACCTGACGCTGACCACCGTGGCCGCAGCCATGGACGTGCCGCGCTATATGCTGAAGGAATGGCTGCAGGCCTCCGACGACCATAAGCTGAGCAACTGGCTCAACCGCCTGCGCACCGACGAGGCCTGCCGCATGATGACCGAGCACCCTGAATGGAGCCTCGACGCCGTGGCCGACCATTGCGGCTTCAGTCGCTCGTCGTTCCACCGCATCTTCTATAGCCTCAAAGGTGTTACTCCCGGAAGGTTCGTCAGTCGGCTGTCGAATTGAGTTTTTATAGAAACGAATTGTCGTAATAGCCATAATGTCACCCTCCTGTCACCCCTGACAGTCTCGAAAAAGGGTGCAAACGCCCTGTACATCGGCGTTCTGGCAGCCTGTCACCCTTAAACCCAAATCGGTCTTTAGAAACGAATTATCGTAATGATCATAATTTGGGCCACGAATGTGGCCTTATGGGTTAAGAATAAAGAATTATTCGTGATAAAAATATGAACAATTATGGCAATTCGTTTCAAATAAACTCTAATGACAGATTTGGGTTAAACAAGAATAATTACGGTTATTCGTTTCTTTTTACTCGCGCGCCCGCGCGCGAAAAGAAACATGGTTGCTAACGTTTAGTTAGCAGAAGCGTATGTCGGCGATGACCTGGCTGCCAACGTAGGCATTGAGCTTCTCCACGAACATTGTCCGCTGCATGGAGAGGTCGGCGCGCAGGGCTGGCGAGCTGAGGCGCACGACGAGAGTCTGGTTCTGTATATAGGCATTGAGTGTGTATTGGTTGATGGCTTCGCCAGCCACTATGGGCCATGCCTCTATCAGTCTTTTCTGCATGAGCGGCGTTTCCAGTCCCTGTTCTCGCAAGCAGCGCAGTATCAGGTCTTTCAGTTGTTGTACATCTCTTTTAAACATAGTCGTTGTCTATGATGAGCGTTCGGCTATCTCTCCGTCGCTAACGTTGAAGATCTTATAGTCGCGTCCGGCTGTGGCGAGCATCCTGTCAAGGTGTTCGCGGTTGGTGTCGGTTACGAATATTTGTCCGAATTCCTCGCCTGAGACGAG
>Ga0265298_10007772_pt1 | contig 12968 bp, 13 predicted proteins | sample AusTroGonzalo_MG_3_FD_193486 | JGI IMG/M metagenome (GOLD analysis project Ga0265298, IMG submission 193486) | Bovine rumen microbial communities from tropical cattle in Woodstock, Queensland, Australia - Gonzalo_01 | ecosystem: Host-associated > Mammals > Digestive system > Stomach > Rumen ... | reverse complement strand
GATCCAGGGTCATACCGACAACCGCGGTAAGGCTAAGAAGAACCTCAAGCTCTCTGACCGCCGTGCTAAGGCCGTTATGAAGCAGCTCACGAAGTTCGGTGTTGCTAAGAACCGCATTAAGGCTGTTGGTCTCGGCTCTACCTGCCCGGTTGACGATAACTCCACGGCAGAAGGTCGCGAAATGAACCGTCGTATTGAAATGCACTTCGTCACACCGGATAACGACGGTATGAAGTGCGAAAGCAACTACGTTGGTGACTAATACCTTTTAGAGTCTCAAACAAAGCCCCGGGCATAAGCCCGGGGCTTTTCTTGTAATCGCAACGACGTTGCCATTTTGTGATCCCGGCCTCCGTGTTCTTTGGCTACTTGCTGCTTTGCTGCCTAGTAGTCATGATTCGCAAATGGGGAAGGGATCGCTTTTTTAGATTTCTACATTTGCAATATGACAAAACTTGATGAAATTTTAACAGCAAATAACTTCAGCAACCACGATCTCGTGGAAATGCTCCCTGTGAACTTGAACCACAAGATGGTGCAGAAGGCGCGCCTCGGCAAGAAGCCTGTGCCCAAGCACACGCAGGACCTGATTTTGCAGGCTTTGAACAAACTCTTGTTGCAAAACGCCGCCGAAGTGGATGGCAAAGTTGTGAAGCAGTACAAGCGCGTGGACGTGTTTGGGGAATAATTAGACGAAAGAACGCCGCTTAGCGGCTACAGACGAGAGTCTCCAGAGGGCCGTAGGCCCATGCTCATACCTCATACTCCTGTTTACTAACCACTAATCACTGCCTTCTGCCTACTGCCTACTGCCTACTTTTATATAATTACCATCATGCAGCAATACTTAGATCTTCTCAAAGATATTATCGATAACGGTGTGGACCGTTCCGACCGCACTGGCACCGGCACTCGCTCTGTGTTTGGCCGCCAGACTCGTTTTGACCTTTCCAAGGGCTTCCCGTGCTTAACGACCAAGAAACTCCACTTGCGCAGTATCATTCACGAACTGCTGTGGTTCTTGAAAGGCGATACGAACATCAAGTACTTGCACGACAACAAGGTCACGATTTGGGACGAATGGGCCGATGAAAATGGCGACTTGGGCCCGGTTTACGGTCACCAGTGGCGCTCTTGGCCAACGCCCGATGGCGGACATATCGACCAAATTGCGAACTTGATCAATAGCCTCAAGAACAATCCGGATTCTCGCCGTCACTTGGTTTGCGCCTGGAACGTTGCCGAAGTCGACAAGATGGCTTTGCCGCCTTGCCATTGCCTGTTCCAGTTTTATGTGGGCGGTGTAGGCGCTAGTGGCAAGCGCAAACTCAGTTGTCAGCTTTACCAGCGCAGTGCCGATATGTTCCTCGGGGTGCCGTTTAACATTGCGTCTTATTCGCTTTTGACGATGATGCTTGCCCAGGTCTGCGGCTACGAAGCGGGCGAGTTTGTCCATACTTTTGGCGACTTGCATTTGTACAGCAATCACTTTGACCAGGCTCGCGAACAGCTTTCTCGCACGCCGCGTGCGCTTCCGACGATGAAGATGAATCCTGATGTCAAGGATTTGTTCGATTTCAAGTTTGAAGATTTTGAACTTGTAAATTACGACCCGTGGCCGACCATCAAGGCTCCGATTGCCGTTTAATGAACACTTCTATAGACTTCATTGGCGATATTCATGGGCACTACGATGAACTCGTGGTGCTCCTTAAAAAGCTAGGCTATGAAGAACGCGGTGGCACTTTTCGCTATCCGGGCGATGCTCGGACGGTTGTGTTTTTGGGCGATTACATCGACCGCGGGAATCGCGTGCGCGATGTGGTGAATCTTGTGCGTGATATGCGCGATGCGGGTTCTGCTGTAGCGCTGATGGGCAATCACGAGTTCAATGCGCTTAGTTTTTGGCACGAGAATGGAGCGGGCGGGCGCCCCATAAAAGCGATTCACGGCGGCTATTTGCGTGAGCACACTTTTAACAAAGTGGCTATTCACGTGAAGACTGTTGAAAGCTATCGCGGGCGCAAAGCGGAATTCCAGGAAATGCTTAATTTCCTCAAGACGCTCCCGTTTTATTTGGAAACGGAATCGTTCCGTGCGCAGCACGCCTGTTTTGACTTGAAATGCGCCGAAGTGCTAAAGACCGAAAACATCCATTCTTTTTCGGATGGCAATTTTGACGAGCTGATTGCACGCGCGAATGACAAAAATGATGAGTACGATGATTCGCTGTACTGGCCTATAAGTTTGTTCTTGAAGGGGCCGGAACTGGATTTGCCGGAAGGCGTGACGTTCCGCGATGCAGAAGGCGTGCTCCGCAAGCGCACACGAATTCGGTGGTGGATCTCGCCTAAGAACAAGAATTTGCAGGAACTCAATTTCCAGCCGGGCGTAGAATTGCCTCCGCGCGAGGTTCCGCTTGAAATCCAGACTCGCGATTTCTATGGCGAAAATGAACGTCCTGTTTTCTTTGGGCATTATTGGTTGACAGGACTCCCTGAACTTATTCGTGATAATGTCTGCTGCTTGGATTATAGCGTTGCGGGTTATCGCGGTAACGGGCGCTTAGTTGCTTACCGTTTTGATGGCGAACAGAAACTTGATTCCCGCAAGTTCGTCTCGGTCGAAGCCGGAACCGCTTTATAAAAAGCCCATACCCCATAGCTAAATGCTATCCACTGTATACTTCCTACTAATAACTATATTGGCACACTTCGTGTGCATTTACCTCGGCTCGGTCATGCCAATTGCGCTATGCGCAGTTGTCGCGTCTCATCCTAATCGCTAAACGCTACCTACTGTCTACTTCCTACTTCCTACTAATAACTATATTATAGCCCATGCTACAATGGGATACGCTTCTTTCTGCAACGCGTTACGGTCACCCGGCCGATCCGGATCCGAACCGTTCTGACTTCCATCGCGATTATGACCGCATCGTTTTTTCAACTGCATTTCGTCGCTTAGGCCGTAAGACTCAAGTCCATCCGTTTTCGGTGAACGACCACGTTCACAGCCGCCTCACGCACAGCCTTGAAGTCTCAAGTGTTGGCCGTAGCCTTGCGATTACGGTGTATCACCTGATTAAAAAGCATTTGCCGAAGTACGTGAACGAATACCAGTTCGGTACGATTGTGCAGTCGGCATGCCTTGCGCACGATATTGGAAATCCGCCGTTTGGCCATGCGGGCGAAGCCGCTATCCGCGAATGGTTTCGCAAGAATCGCCATTCTGCGCCGATGTCTGAGTTGAGCGACAAGGAAATTGCGGACTTTGAAAACTTTGACGGTAATGCTCAAGGCCACCGCATTTTGAGCAAGCTTGAATACCATTTCCTCGATGGAGGAATGCGCCTCACGTACGCAACGATTGGTTCAATGATCAAGTATCCACGACTCGCATATTACGGCTGTCCGACGAGCTTGTTCCGCACGGAAGCTGAACTCTACCGCGAAACGGCTGAGATTCTTGGAATCCCGGAAATTGAAAATGGCGTTTGGGCACGTCATCCGCTTGTGTACTTGATGGAAGCGGCAGACGACATTTGCTATTCCATTCTCGATGTCGAAGATGCAATTGAACTTGGCATTTTGACGTTTGGCGATGTGCGCAACATGTTCAGTTTCTTATGCGGCCCCGAAGTGGATATCGACCGAGAGTTTGAAGAGAACGGTCAGAACTTCAGGGACTTCCTCAGCAGTATTCGTGGGCGCGCCATCCAGAACTTGATCGATGATGTGGCTGTGCTCTTTGTAAAGCATTACGACCGCATCATGGAAGGTTCGCTCGACAAGCATTTAATCGACCTTTCCCGTTCCGATACGATGGAAGGCATTCGCATTGCAAAGCGCTTGGGCGTGGAACGGATTTACCCTGACCGTCGCAAGACGGAGCTTGAAGTCGGTAGCTATACGACGCTCAGCACTGTGCTCGATGCTTTTATCAACGGCGTTTACGATTATCGCCAGAACGACCGCAATTCGTATCGTGCAAACCGCATAGTGCGTTTGATTGGCCAAGCCAAGATTGGCCAGAGTGTGACGACCGCTGAAGCTTATCACCAGGTGCTCGACTTTGTGAGTGGCATGACGGACAATTATGCCACTTACCTCGCTCGTCAAATTGGCGGGCTTGCGATGGGCTATTAAGAGGTCTTGCTCCGTGAGTGCGCTGGATATCGGCATCAAGAACGATGCTTCGAAAATTTGGCTGTTCGATTATGACCTCACGCTTTACGGCGAAGAGGAACGCTTTGTCTTAAATTCGCTGGACCACCGCATTGCTGAGTTTGTCCAAAAGACCGTGGGCGGGACGTTTGAAAGTGCGACGGAAATCCGCAAGGATTATTTGCATCGCTTTGGTACGACGCTTTCGGGACTCATGGCGATGAATGGTACGCATCCCGACGATTTTTTTGACTTTATCCATGAACCAGAATACCTAGTTTATCCGAAAGTTTCGCCTGAAAAGCTAGAACTCTTGAAGTCGCTTGAGGGACGTCGTTTTGTTTTTACGAATGGACGAGGGGACTGGAGCCGCGCGGGCATGGCGCACATGCAGCTTGATTCTGCAATTGAGGATGTTTTTGACCTCAAGCTTATGGATTGGGAAGGCAAGCCTCACGTAAGCGCTTACGATAAAATCGAAAAATGGCTTGTGGCACGTGGCGTCTTGGATCAGGAATTGTCGGAAAAGTCTCAAATTGTGCTGCTTGAAGACTCTCTCCGCAATTTGGAACCCGCCCATGAACGCGGCTGGACGACTGTTCTTGTGAATCCGAACATCCAAGCGCCCAGCTGGGTGGATTTTCATATCCCGCATTTACTAAATTTACGGGAGAAGTTGATTACGAATCTTTAACAGAGGTCTTTAGTCAATAGTCATTGGTCTTTAGTTTTTATAAGATGCCTTGGACGCGATTATTAAACAAAAGTCTATTGACTAATAACCAATAACCAATAACCAATAACCAATAACCAATAACCAAAAGCTAAAAACATGCTCGACTTGCTTTCCATGGATTTTATGCAGAACGCCCTCATTGCAGCGGTGCTTGTGGCCATTGCCTGTGGCGTTATGGGAACGTACGTCGTGGTGAACCGTTTGACGGCTCTTTCGGGCGGTGTGGCTCATGCCTCGTTTGGCGGGGTGGGGCTTGCCTGCTTTATCGGTTTTTCGCCGATGCTTGGCTCGCTTGGCTTTGCGCTCGCTTGTGCTATGCTCATGGGGGCGCTTACGTGGCGCGACCGCAAGCATGCGGATACGTTCATCGGGATTATTTGGGCGGCCGGCATGGCGCTTGGCGTGATCCTGACGGATCTGACGCCCGGTTACAGCGGCGAAATGATGAGCTTCTTGTTCGGTAGTCTTTTGACTGTGCCGACGGAACTTCTCTGGTGGATGGGCGGCTTGCTTGTTTTCATTTTGGTGTCTGTTTCCATTTGCTACCGTAATTTCCTTTCAATTTCGTACGATCCGGAGTTTGCGCGTGTCCGTGGCATACCCGTGCTGAACTACTACATGCTCTTGATTGCGCTGATTGCGCTCACGGTTGTGATTGCAGTGCAGGCGGTGGGCATGATTCTCGTGATTGCGCTTCTTACGATTCCCGCTTACATTGCGGAGTGCTATGCCAAGAATTTGCTCCAGATGATGGTGATTTCGGTTCTAGTTTCGCTTGTGCTTGTGGTGCTTGGACTTTTGGTTGCGTGTCAGTTGAACTTTGTCGTCGGGCCTACGATTATCGCAGGCGGTGTCGTTTTGTACTTGCTTAACTTTGCCGTTAAAAAGATTGTGAAAAAATAGGAGAGGGAAAATGTTTTCAAAATTGCAAATGGTAGTTGTATTTGCGTGTTCGTTCTTGGCGACCTCGGCGTTTTCTGCCGTTGCGCGAAATGCGTTCAACAATATGGATGTCAAGACGTCCTATTCTGAACTGATGCAAGAGAAAAATGCCCGTAACGATTCACTGTTGCCGGCTTTCGATGGCGACAAGGCTTTTGCCGAAGTGCTCCGCTTGAACCCTAATTTTTGGAGCATGGGCAGCGCCATCAAGAAGGAAGAGTCTCTTGTGACAAAGCTCCACGTCAACATGATTTTTGTGGATGGTACTCGTGAAGATCCGTTCTGTGAACTTGAAAAGAATGCTAGGAATACCGCCGATGAATGGAACGTGCGCATCGGTGCGGACTTCGTTTCGGCGGGCTCCAATACGGTTCACATTCACGTGCAGCAGTGCTTGGACTATGTGCGCGACCAGCTTGGCTACGCCATCAAGAAGGGCGACAAGATTATCCATGTGCCGCCTAAAGAAACTCTTGAAAAAATCAAAAAGAGCGAAATCCCGGACGCGATCGACATTGACTTGCAGCAGACGCTCCTGAAAGCTCACGAAGACGTGAACCTTACGGGCAAGTGTCCTAAGGATATCGAAGCCTACATCATCCTCATGAAGGTCTATAATCAAGTCAAGAACATGAAGATGGACTACGTTGTCATTAATGACCAGCTGAACAAGAATCGCAGTGGTTCCCGTGTCCAGTCTTGCGCCTTTAGCCGCGAATGGAACAAGCGCTACCAGGAAAGCGCTAGCTTCGAATGCGATATTGATAACGACCGCTGCACCTACCATCAGGAAAACGACGGCGATACGGAATGGTCTATCAATTACGAGAAGGATCGCTTTGAATACATCAACAAGAAGTTCCTCTTCTTCAATCTTGATCCGGTGAGCATCCATAAGGGCGGAACCATGATGGACTTGCGCCTCATTCGCCTCTCCACGACGCTTTATCTTGAAGCATATATCAACTTGAAGGGTGAACCTGTAACGCTTGGACTGATTGTCGTTCCTGGCGAAAAGACCATCAAGGATTACGAAGACGACCGTCCGTCATACGAAGAATCTAAAGAGATGACGGAATAAGGGCTTTTTTGACAGTCAATTAATGTGTTTTGCCGGCTTCTTAGCCGGCATAGCTTTTTTATAGCCCATTTAGACGTAAATTTTCGGTGCCCTTCTTTAAAATTCCAATAAATTATTATATATTAAGGAAGTAATTTAAGGAGTTTTTTTATGAATAGTTTTGTTAAGGCTTCTCTTATTGCCGCAATGATGACGGCTCCACTTATGGCTGACGAATCCTTTGGCGGTGTCGGCATTACGATTTACCAAGTGGGCGAAGGTGTTCACGTGGCAGAAGTTATCCCGGGTACGCCTGCTGCAGAGACCAATCTCCGCGCTGGCGACGTGATTACTTCCGTTGATGGTGTGAGCCTCAAGGGTAAGGACATTGAATTTTCGAAGTCTAAGCTTCGTGGTCAGGTCAACAAGCCGCTTGAAATCACTTACACGAGCAATGGCGAATCCTATTCTGCAGTGATTCGTCGTGCCCAGATTACTGTGAAGGACTTGGACAACAAGGCTGTCAAGAGCTGGTATGGCGACAAGGAACGCGTGAATGTTCAGGAACTCGAAACGTTCGCTAGCGCTACCGAAAACGACAAACAGCTTGTCGCTGTGCTGAGTCGCGGCAATCTCCTTAAAAACGATGTGTCCGTTGCTTCTGCCGATGTCAACGGAATTTATGTGGAAAAGGCAAAGACTGCTCCGAAGCTTTCCAAGACGACAGCCATCCGCTCTGGTGATGCAAGCCTCCGTCTTTTTAACCGCAAGTCTATCGCGTTTACGCTCAAGTCTCCGGGCCGCGCAACGGTTACAATCCTGAGCGCTGATGGCGAACAGGTGGCTATGCTTAACCTCGACAATGCTGTTGCAGGCGTGAATACGTTGAACTGGAACGGTTCTCAGCTCCCGAACGGCCGCTACGTTATTTCCATTGACCACAATGGTAGCGTGAGCGGTGCAAACGCTGTGCTGAAGTAATTCGCTGCGTTTTTGCATGCGGTATTAGATTCCGCTTAACACAAAAATTTGATGAACGCTTCATATTTGGAGCGTTCATTTTTTCTATCTTGTGGAACCGTGATTTTATCCAAAACCCATCGTTATCTGTGGGCCGTTTTCGCAATTGTAATCGCTGCGGTCTTTGCTCCTAGCTCGTACGGCCAGGAAATGACTCGCTTTGAACTTGAAGAACGAGAACAGCCTGTAGAGGATACGACCGAGGTTGACTGGATGAACGATACGACCGGTGTCGATACGATTGAATACCATGCGGTCGATTTGGTCTACGATGTAGAGACTTCTACGTTCAACCTGAACAAATCCGCCCAGCTCAAGTACCGCACGGCAACGCTGGAGTCCGATACGATTTGGATGGATCAGAAAAACCAGATCCTTGCTGCAAGTGGTAACCCGATTCTACGTGAAACCAAGAATCCGTCCTTGTCGGGTATGCGCCTCAAGTACAATCTCAAGTCTAAAATAGGCGAGGTGTATTATGCGACCACGTTCCAGGACAACCAGCAGTTGAACGGTATGGAAGTCCGCCGCTTGCCCGATACGCGAATCCAGATTGCACGTGGCGATTTCAGTACTTGTAACGATACGACGCACCAGCACTTCTATTTCTATGGCAGGCGCATGGTGGTGAAACCCAAGGAAACGATTACGGCTAGGCCTGTTGTGTTGAACATTGCCGATGTGCCGGTGGCGGTTCTCCCGATGATTGTGGCGCCTCTAAAGAGCGGCCGCAAGTCAGGCCTTTTGACGCCCAAGTTTGGTGGCGACCAAAAACAAGGGTTCTATTTGGAAAATATCGGCTTCTACTATGCCGCAAACGATTACTGGGATGCGACGATTTCTGGTAACATTATCGAAGGCGACGAGGCGCGTTTTGAAAAGTCGACCTTGTCGGGCGAAATCCGCTACAAGAAACGTTATTTGCTTGATGGTCGTTTGAAGTACACGAGCTACCTCCAGGAATTTGATTTCAGCAACAGTGGCTATGACATTGAGTTTTCGCATAACCAGAACCTGACTCCCGACGCGAAGCACACCTTGAGCGGTCAGGGGTCTTTTGTGAGCGACAGGAGCCTCCGTAAAAACAACTCGCTTGAAGCAAGTACGATTTTGAACCAGCAGGCAAATGCTTCGTTGGCGTATTCTGGAAAGATTGGCAACAACAAGAGTTTGACGGTCAAGATTTCGCAGAATCACAACCTTACGACGGGAATGCTTGAAAGGGAATTGCCTGATATCCAGTACCGCATGAGTGGAACCCTTTTCAACTTTGAATTGGAAGAGGGCGAAGTGGCTGCAGAAGATGGCTCGTTCCAATCATTCCTTGAAAAGTTCAACTATAGCTTTACGAACAGGTTCAACTACAAGACTCACCGTGAACGCGATACGACGTTGAATAAGGATACGACTGCGCAATATTTGGGCTATACTGGAACCTATACGTTGGATTATTCTGGCCGGATTTTTAACGTGATTAACATTACTCCGCGAGCGACGTTTACGGGATTTTGGACGGGTACTTCGTGGCGCAATCCGAATGATTCTCTGCACAAGAGAAAACGCTATATGAGTTTCAATCCGGATGAGGGAACTTACGGCAATGTGGCCTACAACCACAATTACAGTTTGACCGCCGACACCAAGCTCTATGGGATCTGGGTTCCTGAAATTGGACGATTCACTGGCGTGCGTCACGTGCTTTCACCAAGCGTTTCCTATACGTACGCGCCTGAAATCGATACGGTGAAAACGTTCGCTCCGCACCCGCACCTTGGACAATATCCCTACCAGCAGAAACAGCAGACCATTGGCTTTAGCCTGAGCAACGACTTCGATATCAAATACCTCAAGGTTGCGGCTCATGTCGATACGACTCGAGGCGATTCTACAAAGAAGGCTAAGGCGGTCGAAGACCAGTTCGGTACGCGCCGCCTGCTCACGACAAGGCACAGTTTTTCGTACAACTTTGCAGCGGACTCGCTGAACTTCTCGGATATTTCGTCTTCGTTTGGCTTCCAGATTTTACCGGATTACATGTTCACCATCAATACGCGTCACAGCTTTTATCACAAGTACGATACGAATCCGAACAAGGTAAGGTTCCCGGAACTCACGTACTGGGGCTATGAACTTTCGAAGAATTTCCATTGGAATGGTACGTTTAATGGTGGGCTGCCTTCGCAGCTTGAAAAGTACGAAATGCTCAAGTGGTCGCTGAGCCTGGACTATCGCTATTCTTTCAGCAGTACGCGTGTGGCAAAGAATTTGTTCAAAGACAATATTTCACATTCGACGGGAATCTCGGCGACGTTCCAGCCGACAGTCAACTGGGATGTTTCTTATAGCACTCGCTATGACTATAACGAAGGAAAGTTTGTCTCACATGAATTTACATTTAAGCGCGTGTTGCACTGCTGGCAGCTAGATTTTACGTGGACTCCGACAGGCCCTGCCGCAGGTTGGAGCTTCTCCGTGTATGTCCGCGACTTGCCCGATATCAAGCTTAACGCCGGTAGCACCGACACGAAGAGTTATGATTGATTTGTTAAAGTGTAAAGGTGATGAAGTTAATAGTTCTGAGTTACTAGTTACTGAGGCCGCTTCGCGGCAGTTATCAGTTTTTAAGTTACTAGAAATGTTTTATAGCAAGCTCCTGTAACTACTAACTAATAATTAAAAAGATATTATGATAGATTCTGAAATTGTACTGGCAAGTGGTTCGCCGCGCCGCTCCGAAATATTAAAACAATTAGGCGTCAAGTTCCGCGTGGTTGTCTCCGGCGAAGATGAAAAGCCCACGAGCAAAAAACCGCTCGAGTTCCCGCGCGAAAACGCCTGCATCAAGGCATTATCTGTATCCCGCCAGGTTCGCGATGCATACGTGCTTGGTTTCGATACGCTTGTGTTTTTGGACAACGTTCCACTGGGCAAGCCCAAATCCGAAGCGAACGCCCTTGAAATGCTCTGCCAATTGAATAATCGCGGTCATGTGGTCATAACTGGAGTCGCAATAGCCTACAATGGTGAAATCGTAAGCGCCTCCGAGGAGAAAACAGAGGTCTTTTTTAGAAACTGCTCCTTACAAGAACTCAAAGATTATGTAAATTCTAAAGACCCGATGGATAAGGCGGGCGCCTATGGCATTCAAACGAATGGAGCGCGCCTGATCAAGTCTATAATGGCTGTTACTACAACGTGGTTGGGTTGCCAGTTGCACGTACGCTGGAAATGTTGGATGGTTTACAAGTTAGGGTATAGCAAATGATTCAGTTGGAAGAGAAGAATCCAAACGAACGCCTTGGCGATTTTTTGGCCCGTGTTCGTGAATCTCAGGGACTTACGATTGAAGATCTTGCCGAGCGCACTAAAATCTCGGTGAAGATGCTCCATTTTATCGAGGCAAGCGACTGGAAGTCTTTGCCAGTGGAAGCTTACGTGCGCAGCTATTTGAATTCCGTGAGTACCAAGCTAGGCCTGGATCCAAAAGCCGTCCTTAAAATTTATGGCGAAGAAATTGGTTCTCATTTTGCATTGCGCGAAGCAGAACCCATTAAGAATATCGCTCCGATAACGGAAGATGAAAAGAAGCCGCGTAGCAAGGCCGTGCCAATCGCTATTGTGGTTATCATTGTCCTTTTCATTGTCGGGCTTCATTTTGTGACTCGTGGAGAGGCAACGTCTGACGCTAGCGCCAATCCGCCGGCGGTGGTCGCTGCCGAAGATTCTGCAGAAGTTAGCCAGGACATGCCGGAAGGCGCCATTGCGGTTCCTGTTGATTCCATCAAGGAAGAAAAGAACGAAAAGGTGACTCAGGCCGATGTGGACAAGGCTGTGAAAAAGGCTGAAAACCTCCCGGCATCCGCAACGATCTTTATCTCTTCGACTTCCAAGAAGGATACGGTTACTGGCCCCGTTTCGGATAATGGCCGTACGCGAATTGAACTTGTTGGCTCTGGCGAAATGCGCTCCTGGGTTGGCATCAAGCGCGACGAAGACGATGATGATTTTGTGAAAGAGGCGAACATCGCAACGGTCGATAACAAGCTTGTCTATACTGCAAGCGGTACGCTCTATATTGTGATTGGTGAACCGCGCGCCATTGGCAAGATGTATTTGAACGGTGTTGAAACTCCGCTCCCTGTGCCGAAGTTTGGCCGTGTGGCCCGCTTTAGCGTTTATGACGGTCGTATCCTTAAATAAGAGGTGCTAAGATGCGTTCTTCTAAGATTTCTCGCAAGACGAGTGAAACCGATATTGAACTTTTCTTGAACTTGGACGATTGCTCCAAAGGAAAGATTAGCTCGGGTTCGGGCTTCTTGGATCATATGCTTAACTTGTTCCAAGTTCACGGTGGATTCCACCTGGATTTGACATGCAAGGGTGACGTCGAAGTCGATATGCACCACAGCATGGAAGATATCGCCATTGTGCTTGGCCAGGCGCTCGTTGAATGCCTCGGCGACAAGAAGGGCATTGAACGCTATGGTTTTTACTTTGTCCCGATGGACGAAGCCTTGAGCCGCGTGTGCATCGACTTTAGCAACCGCATCGGCTTTGTGTGGAACGTGAATCTGCCCGCTGCAACCGCTGGCGGAATCGAAGCCAGCATGTTCGAACACTTCTTCAAGAGCCTCTGCGAAAACGCCCGCATGAACCTGCATGTGGAACTCTTCTATGGCAAGGATAACCACCATTGCCTAGAATCAATCTTCAAGGCTTTTGCTCGCGCTGTCGCCATGGCTGTCGCCCCTTCCCGCAATGTGAAGGGCATCCCGAGCAGCAAAGGCGTGCTGTAAGGCCTCGAGACGCGCCTCGGTTGAAAACGAGAAAATCGCTGCGGTTAAACGCGAAACATGCTGCGGTAGGAACGCGCGAGAATCGCCGAACTTGTTATGCCGGACATCGTTCCGGCATAACCATTTAGAAAATGCGGAACTAATGTTCCGCATTTTGTGTTATTTGAAATCCTTAATGTATTCGTCCAGTTCGTTTAGCCAGAAGTCCACTTTTTTTACAAGATTTTGATAGTCTCTGTTTCTTTCAT
>Ga0265298_10007771_pt1 | contig 12969 bp, 10 predicted proteins | sample AusTroGonzalo_MG_3_FD_193486 | JGI IMG/M metagenome (GOLD analysis project Ga0265298, IMG submission 193486) | Bovine rumen microbial communities from tropical cattle in Woodstock, Queensland, Australia - Gonzalo_01 | ecosystem: Host-associated > Mammals > Digestive system > Stomach > Rumen ... | reverse complement strand
TTTTTGAAGAAGACAAGCAGTTTATCGCCCCGCTTTATGGCAAGGCCAATATTGAATTTGTCCGTGGCGAAGGTTCTTACTTGTTCGACAAGAACGGCAAGAAGTATCTTGACTTTGTCGCTGGCATTGCCGTGAACGCTCTCGGCCACCAGAACGCCGCTATCAAGAAGGCTGTCGAAGAACAGATGGACAGCTTCTTCCACATTTCGAACCTTTATCCGAACTTCCCGCAGGTGAACCTCGCTAAGGCTCTCCTTGCTGCAACGGGTTTTGACAAGGCCTTCTTCTGCAACTCCGGTACCGAAGCTAACGAAGGCTGCATCAAGTTTGCTCGTAAGTATTTCGATCGCAAGGGTGAAAAGAACCGCCAGAAGATCGTAACGTTCATCAACAGCTTCCACGGTCGTACATTTGCTGCCCTTTCTGCAACGGGTCAGCCGGCCATCCGCGAAGGCTTTGGCTCCATGCCGGGTGACTTTGTTCACGTTCCTTGGAACGATGTGGCAGCCCTCAAGGCCGAAGTCAACAACGACACTTGCGCCATCATGCTCGAATCTCTCGCTGCCGAAGGTGGCGTGATGACCGTTTCCGATGAAATGGTTGCTGCAATCAACAGCTTGAAGAAAGAATTCGGCTGCCTCGTGATTGTCGATGAAGTCCAGGCTGGTATGGGCCGTCTCGGCACATTCCTTGGCCTCCAGAAGCATGGCATTGATGCTGACCTCGTGTCGCTTGCCAAGGCTCTTGGCGGCGGTCTCCCGCTCGGTGCAGTGCTCCTCCGCCAGAAGGTTGCTGACCAGCTCAAGGCAGGCGATCATGGCACGACGTTTGGCGGTAACCCGGTTGCTTGCGCAGTGGGTCTCGCTGTCGTGAACCAGATTGCAAAGCCGGAATTCCTCGCCAATGTCGAAGCTCGCTCCGCTCAGCTCAAGGCTGGTCTCGAAGCTATCGCCGCAAAGTTCCCGGCAGTGAAGGGCGTGCGTGGTGAAGGCCTTATTCTCGGCCTCGCTCTCGACGAATCTCTCCCGGTCGGTAACGTGATTGCAGCCGCTCGCGACGAAGGCATGATGGTTCTCAGCGCTAAGGGCAACGTGCTCCGTATGCTCCCGCCGCTGAACGTCTCCGCTGCCGAATGCGACGAAGCTCTTGCTAAGCTTGAAAAAGCTTTTGCGACAGCTACAAAGTAAACCGCGGCGCACTTGTCATGCCCGCGAAGGCGGACATCTCCTTTTAAAAAAACGCCTATGGACAAACTCCATAGGCTAATTTTTTTGCCATCGACACGTTAATTTATGTAGTTTATACTACGATGAAGTTGTTCTCGAAAAACATAAACGTTTTTATCGCAATCCTTTTTGCTTTGCTGTTAGTTGCTTGTTCCAATTCGAACGAGGAACCAGTTGCCCACTCAAAATCGAATGAATTTTCCGTTGCCGCAAAGGACTATTATGTTACGAATGCTTTTCGTTTAGCTTTGCCTAAAGGGTATTCCGTGGACAGTTTTCCTGATTATGAGTTTTATCACATTAGAACTCCTTTAGGGGATACGCTCATGACTTTTACCCCATCGTGGTTTTGGCATGATTGGTATCCGGTAAAGTTTTCGCATCCTGAAAATCCGAATGAATTTAGTGAGATCGGAAGACATGATGCCGTAAGGGTTATTGATGGCGTAAAAACCAAAGTTCGCTCTGTTTATATTTGGTCTGAACGGAGCTGTTTGAAGAAAAGTGGCTCATGGTGTTTCCCTGTATCAATAGAATTCATTTATTATCCCGATCAAGTAGATACCGCAATTTGCGAAAACATAATCCGTTCTGCAAAAATCCACAGCTATAACAAAAATTATTTGTGCAGCATTTATACGCCTGATAATGATTCTTTGGGAGGCGTAACAATGTCTAAGTTGCGCAACCTGCATATAAAGGATATTCAAACGTTAGTAAAAGATATCGAACTTTTGCCTGCTGTGTCAGCGGACCAAGACTTCTTTGAAAAAAACGGAAAATACCTGTTTCTTGCCGATTGCTTTATGGGTGATGAATACAAAGGCTCATTTCACATCGACGAATCTTGTGAAATCGGATGGAATGGAAAATATGCTGAAAAAACAGATGCCGTTGATTTATTAATGGCTATGGACAATAATCAGTTTAAAGAAAAGTTGATGAAAAAATGTCAGATGGAACCGCCTCCAAGACCTCCTCATAATTGTTCGAAACTATACAAATTAAATATTCGTTACAGCAAGAACGATGTTCCACAATCGTTTGATTTTACTTATCATTCGCATGCAGGATATTTAGAACGCGGTTTGACGATGAATCCAATCCAGGCTGCAATTGATTATGATGGATTTGTTCAATTGAGAGTCGATGGCAAAATTAGCGAGTTCCCCATTTCTTATGTGGATCCCGGCGAAGAAAAGAAGCTGGATGAATCGAAAATAAAGAATGTGAAATCGCTTTTGGGAAAAACAGAATCTACAACTGTCTCTGATTTATGGGGTACAGGGAGCTTGTTTACGAGAAGCAATCTTTTCAAAGGGAAATGGCAGGAAATGCGCATTTTGACACCTCTTTTAAGTGATTTCCAAGGAATGCATGTTTCAGGTTATGCTTGTTCTGATTGGCAACCGTTGCGCGAAGTTACGGAACCCAAATGCAAAGGGCAAACGGCGAAACCCAAAGTCGCAAAATCAAAAACGTTGGAACAATTGCCTGCGGATAGCCTTATGAAACGCATTGAAGGCGATATTGATGCTATACTTGATTGTGCTGAAGAGGAATTTTAATCAATGAAAAATCTACTTCTCCTTTTATTTTGTGCTTACTCGCTTTCGACCGCATGCGAAGACGGCCTTTGGCTGAGTGCTGTTGATTTGAATAAAGATTCGACGAAGGCAAAGCTTTTTGCTGTAATTGACGATTCTCTGTACGAGAAAATGAAAAAGACGGAATGGAATGAACTGTTTGGTTTATGCGGATGCGCTGGCGGCGGAATTTTCGTGCAATCTAGGCATACGGATTTAATGGAGCAAGGCTGGCATTTTAATTGGTGCGGAAATCCAGATTCTGTTGTGCGCTATGTGAATGAGGCGAATAATTCAAAGAACCTGATTGTACAAAAGAATTCAGCTCTGTTCAATCAAATTCAAACATTGAAAAAACTCATTAAAGAAAAAGGTTGCAAGCCAGATTCCGTCTATGAATTTTTAGAAAATGAACTGGCTTCCGAAAACGCTAAAAAGGGAATCTATGTTTTAAAACTCCCAATTCCCTTCGGAGATATCCGTGTGCCGAAAAATGTCCGGCTCCTTAAAGTTTATTTCCCCAATGGAACGTTGTTCCGCGAAATTCAATTTTCACAAGGGCTCCGAAACGGCTATGACAAGCGTTATTTCCCGACGGGGAAAAAGTATATCGTCAATCAATACAAGAACGGCTTGATGGACGGGAGTCAGATTCAGTATTATCCTTCTGGCAAAAAGGATTTTGAAGTTAAATTTAAAAACGGAAAGCATGTCGGGATTATGAAAAACTATTCGGAAAAAGATGGCTCTGTTTCCTCAAAAGAAATTGACGAGTTGACTGGATTCGATTGGTAATCCCGCTTAATCCGCTCTTCCTTCCCTTGAAGCTTTCTTTTGCATGTACATCTGCTTGTCGGCTGCGGCGATGACTTCGTCTTCGCTTTGTATGCCCTTTGTACGTACGGCAAAGCCGTATGCGGCGCTTTCCGTAATTCCCTGAACCTGAGTTTGTTTGGATTCCTCAATGAAACGGCTTAAAAACGCTTCACATTTTGCGCGGTTGAATTTGGGAATAATCACCAAAAATTCATCCCCTCCGGTGCGGATGGCTTCGGCGTTTTCGGGGAGAATCTTCTTTAGAATCTCGGCAAAGTTTCGTATGTATTCATCACCCTTGCTGTGTCCGTAGTTGTCGTTAATTTCCTTGAGGTGGTTTAGGTCAAACATCACGTAACTGCATGGGAGCTTGCGCTTCACATCGTCGGGGTGCATCACAAGGTAGTTTCTGTTGAAAAGTCCTGTCATGGCGTCGTTGAAACTCAGCTTTTCGAACATTTTATGCGATGTGTTTTCGCTGACCTGAACACCGACAAAAAGGCAGACAATTACGAAGACCACGCTGACGATATCCACGCGGATCCCTTCGACAAACGGAGCTGCCGAGCCTGCAATAAAGGGCAGAATAAAGTAGATGATAAAGAAGATAAAAGTCCGTAGTCCAAACTGCTTGCGGTAATAAATGATGATTCCCGTCATGAGAATGCCCCAAACGCCTGTGGCAAGCCAAGAAACGATTGTCTCGTTTGAAGTCCAGTCGCGGGTAATGTCGCCTGTAGAGATGTCTACGCCGACGTTCAGCAAAAAGTCAAGGACGCAAAGCGCATAAATCATGTAGTGTATGATTTTGTGCAGTTCGCATTTCTTGTTTTCGAGGAATGCAATGACGTATTGAGATAAATAGTATATGCACAGCGCGCTTGAAACAAAGCTGACTAAATCGACAATGATATAAACTGGGGCCGAAAGTTCACCGTCGCAAAAGTGGATGATGGCGTACGTGATAATCACGCCGTGGTAGGCGATTATCATGCCTGTAAAGTTGTACTGAAGCCTGTCGTTACGCCAATGCCCGACCCAGAGGAGAACCAAAATGAGGAACAATATGGAAAGGCTGAACAAGTCGATACAGATGTTTACCGCCTGGATAATATCGTTCATGGTTCCCTCCGTAAAAACGTGTAATAAATACGTTAGCATAAATATATAAACAATTGGAGGTTTTATGCGTTTTTTTGACTGTGCGCTTGACTATTTAAAGAAAGATGCTGATGAACTCGCACCTTTGACGGTACGCACGTATTACTGGAATTTGAAGAAAATTGCGCTTTTTGAACCGGAGCTCGAATGCGATGCTGTGACTTCTGAGACCGTGCGGAATTACAAGCGCTACTTGGAAACGCTCCACAATAAAGAAGCGACTGTGGTCAAGGCGCTTTCGGTGTTCCGTATTTTTTGCAACAAGATGAAGGCGGACGGAGTGATTCATGGCGATCCGTTTGAAAACGTGAAGGTGGGGCGTGCCTATTCACGTCGTGGATTTTTGACGTTGCGTGAGCTGAAACATCTTTATTTGAGTTACATGGAGTCGCATGTCGCTTTGACGCGGGCAGAAGATGACGTGATGCGCGTGTTCCTGTTCAGCTGTTTTACGGGGCTCCGTTACGGGGACTTGCGTACGCTTGATGCCTCGGAAATTTTCGACTGGAAAATCCGTAAGCAAATGCACAAGACGGGCGAGGCTGTGTACATCCCGATTCCTGTGCAGGCGCGGCTATTGCTCCCGAACCCGTTAACGTCTGGGCGTGTGTTCCATGTGGTAGACAATTCAACGTTCAACCGCACGCTCCGCAAAGCCGCTAAAAAGCTAGGGCATTACAAGCATGTCCATTGCCACTTGGCGCGGCATACATTTGCAACAACGTGCATTACAATAGGAATCCCTTTACCTGCGACAAGCAAACTTCTTGGCCACCGCAACTTGGATACGACGCTTATTTACGCCAAGTACGTCGACACGTTTTTGGACAAAGAAATGAAAAAGTTTGACCGACTGAGATAGCGCCATTGGCGCAGTTGGCTTTGCTTAGACCGCTTCCCGCTGGGCAATGATCTCTTCAACTTTTTTGTTGATGCGGTTGTTCTCCAGCTGGTCGTGCACTGCCTGCTCGTTTGCTGTTGCGGCTTTGATGAGCTTGATGCCGAGAACGGTAAGGATAATCCACAAAATCGTACTGATGAATAGTATAGGAGTATTTAAGCTTTTAAAAGTGAGATAATTGAAAATGGGTGTTGCAATGTTGAAAATAAAGAACCATGTCAGCAACTTGTTTGACTCTGTTTTAGCTTTTATACCGAGTAATTTTAACGTGTTGCCTTGATTTTCTAATAATGCTTTAAAGACGAAGTAATTGACGACGGGGATGTAGTAGCAGATTACGGCTCCCCACGGAGCGAAAAACGTCTCTGTGAATTTGCTTTGTTCTTTATGGGCGTGATACACCCATAGCCAGTTTTTGCCAATGAAAACGAAAAAGGGAATGGCGATGGCCATAAAAAATACGATTAAGGTCCATACAGCAAGATTGACTTCTCTTGGTATAGGGGCATTTACTTTATAGCTTCCATAAAATGCCGCAATTGCGCCGAATGTCTTTACTTCTACGAAGAAGAAAAGGATATTTAGGACTATTTGGAATTTTGTCCACGAGATGGCACTCTTTCCGCGTCGTACGTTGTCGTCGAAAGCTCGTTCAAGTTCTGGGTCGATGAGTTTTTTGAGCGATTCCCTGTAGGCTTCTTCTTGCGCTTCGGAATCTGCGGATGCGGTTTCACTTCCGTCTTGCGAAGACAAGCTTTCGTTTGGTGCATCGCACCACAGGCATTTCGGCATATCGTCTTCGTATTCTCTTCCGCATTTTTTGCAAATCATAATAACCTCTTGTGAACTAATTCGAATTATAAAATACAAAATAAAAATGCCCGCACGTGGCGGACATCTTGTAATTGTACTAAGGAAGGGAGTCTAGAGGGAAACCTCGGGGTTCCCTCTACTGCTTATTAGTCGGAGCCTGTCTTGCGACCGGGGCGAGTTCACCATGCTTCCTAAACAGGTGCTTCACGAGCGTGCCAAATCCACGGAGAACGCGGTAACGTTCACGCGGGTTCTTGATGGCCATGATGCCCTGACGAATGATGTAGCTCGGACGCAAGTAGAATTCACGGCGGGCCTTGTCGCAGAAGTCAACGAGAGCCTGGCTCGTGAGTTCGCCACGCTGGATCGTAGTGCGGTGGAATCCGTCCTTGTCGAGCCACTGGCTGTAATCCTTCGACTTCAAAGCGCCACTGGCGAGAGCTTCCTTGTAAGCTTCGGTGCCTGGGTATGCCATGATGGGGTAGAACTGGGCTGTGTTCGGGTTCAGCTTCTTGGCGTAGTCGAGCGTCATGCGGAGCGTTTCCGGAGTGTCGCCCGGGTTACCGACCATGAAGCAACCGTGAACGAGGAGTCCTGCCTTGCGGGCATTCTTCGTAAATTCAATAGCCTTATCGGTGTTCTTCACGCCCTTGTGGATCTTTTCGAGAACCTCGGGGCTTGCGCTTTCGAAGCCCACGCACATTTCGCGGCCACCGGCCTTCTTCATGAGCTTGAGCAAGTCAAGCGGCACATCAGCACGGGCGTTGCAGCTCCACGTAATCTTGAGACCACGTTCGAGAATCAAGTTGCAAATCTGGCGCACGTGTTCGTGGCTTGCCGTAAACGTATCGTCTTCAAAGAACACTTCGCCTAAATCTTCGAAGTTTTCCTTGATGTACTGGAGTTCGTCGACAACGTCCTTCGGATCGCGGCGGCGGAACTTGTGACCGTTGAGCGTCTGCGGAATCACGCAGTAGCTGCAGTGGTTCGGGCAACCGCGGCCAGACAAAATCACGATAAGCGGGTTCAGGTTTGCACCGTAGAAATACTTCTTGTAGCAGCTGTAAAGGTGCTTGCGGTAGACCTTCGAAACCCACGGAATTTCGTTCAGGTTTTCGATCTTTGGACCTTCGGGCTGGAAGTCCACCTTGCCTTCTGCGGTGCGGTAGGCAAGACCTGCAAACTGACCGACGGGAGCACCATCGCCACGGAGGGCGCGGACGAGGTTCCTACAGGTGTAGTCGGCTTCGCCAATCACCACGTAGTCCAAAGACGGTTCCATTTCCATGGATTCGAGCGGCTCGGCGGTCGCGTGCGTACCCATGATGGCTACCTTCACATTCGGCATTTCCTGCTTGATGGCGTGGACAACCTTGAGGTCATTCAAAATACTCGGGGTGCTAGTGCTGCAAATAACGAGTTCCGGGCCGAACTTCTTGATGCCTTCGAGCGTCTGCGCGAGGTCAAGTTCCATGGCGGGGCTGTCAATCAGCTGGATTTCGTTACCGTCGGCTTCACAAACGCCGGCAGCATAGCTCAAAAACATGGGCCAGTAAAGTGTACTGGACTTCGTAACACACGGGGATCTAGATTCCCGACTGAACATCGGGTGGAAGGGGGGATTTAAAAAAGTAACGTTCATGACGCTCACAAAATACATAATCTAAATGGATAATGCTACATTATAATGCGATGGAAAAGCGTTTTTTTACAATTTTTGCGGCTTTCGTGATGTTTGGCACGGCAATCACGGCCTCTGCGGCGCCTAAGTCCGCGGCTGTGGCTTTGGATACTGTTCGCACGACGTATGATGATGGCCGAATCTCTCGAATTTACACGGTCAAAAAGGGGACCGACGTGCGCGAGGGGGTGGCGCTTTCGTACCATCCGAACGGAAAATTGGCGGTAGAGGCCCCGTATAGGGATGGCAAGTTAGACGGTGTTTTACGTTCGTACGACGAAAATGGAAAGTTGCGCGAAACTGTAGGCTACCTGGACGGCGAAGAAGAGGGCTTTAGCATTGTCTATTTCGAAAATGGCCGAAGAAAAAGCCGCGAGACGTATCGTCGCGGCGTTCTGAATGGCGTTTCGGAAACTTGGGACGAAAAGGGTAAGCTCCGTCGCCAGATTCCTTACGAAAACGGGCAGGTTCACGGCGTCTATAAATCGTTTGACGAAATGGGCGTCATCGAAGAGGACATGAATTTTGTTCGAGGCATCCGCAATGGCACTTACCACCGCTATGCTTTTGGCAAAGTCGTTTTCGAAGCCGAATTTAAAGACAACCGCTGCGTCAAAAACTGCAAATTTTAGTGGATTATTTCTTCTTTGGCTTCATGGCGTTCCAGACCATGTAACCGATGAAGAGCACGCCGAAGCCAAGCAATGCGATGGCGAGTTCGGAGTTGTACTTCTCGATGATGTCCTTCTGGCCGTGCGCAAAGTAGCCGAGCAGTGCTAAGACGCAGTTCCAGATGGCGGCACCGAGGAACGTGTAAAGCGTGAACGGGGCAAGCTTCATCTTGGCAAGGCCTGCCGGAATAGAAATCAGCTGGCGGATCACGGTGATGAGGCGGCCGACGAATGTCGAGATGGCGCCATGTTCACGGAAATAGTTTTCTGCCTTTTCGACCTTTTCGACGTCGAGGAGCAAGAAGTGTCCGAGACGGCTATCGGCAAACTTGTAAATAATCGGGCGTCCAAGAATCTTCGCGAGATAGTAGTTGATGTACGCGCCGATGAGTGCACCCAAAGTGGCAAACAGGACGATGAGCGCGATGTTGAGGCCGGAACCCGGCTGTAAAGCCTTGTACGCGGCGGGCGGCACGACAAGTTCCGATGGGAACGGGATGAAAGAGCTTTCAATGGCCATCAAAAGCGTAATCGTTCCGTAGTTCAAGTTTTCGTTGTACCAGTCGATAATCTGGTTATAAATGCCTGTCGATTTTGCGGTGTCGGCGGCGGTTGTTGCAACAGCGCCTGCGTCTACAGAAAGCGTATCAGCAGCAAAGGTAAATGCGGTAAAGAGGAGTGCTAAAGCAATAGTTGTTTTAAGGATAGAATTTTTCATTGGGACAAATTTAGAAAATTAAAAATAGAAGTAAAGTCCGACTCCGAGGAGGGCGGCGCCTGTACCTAACAAAATGCTACCTGCGATGGCCTTGTTGTCGCCTTGGTTCACGAGTTTCTTGTTCTCTTTGACTTTGTTCTGATAGTTTTCGCCTTTGACAGCGCCTGGAATCTTGAGTTCTTTCTTGATATCGTCTGCATCGTTGTAATCGAGGTGTGCAAAGTACATGAGCAAAGCGCCAATGAGCATCGTTCCTGCAGAACCTCCGATAAACGCTTCACCGATGGTTTGCATTTTCTTGTCGTGTAGCCACTTGTTCTGCTTTTCAATTTCGTCGAAATTGGTCAACTTTTCAAGATCAATGCTCAAGTCGATTTGCGAAACCGGTGCTACAAAGAAATTGATGAGCGTATCGCGGTAGCCTGCCTTGCGGATGATGAGGCTGTCGGTGCCCATGTTGTAGGCAGGGATCTTTTCTGGCGTCTTGGCGATGGCTTTAGAACGCTTGGTAATCGGGGCGCTTGCCTTGTAGACGTTAGCCCCTTCGGGGGATGTTAAAATTCGAATTTCCGGTGCGACGCGTTTGAGCTTGAGCGCAACGTGTACAGTGTCGCCAGGGAGCGGCATTATGGATGTGCTTGCGCCCCACAGGTGCCTATCGACATTCCAATAGGCGTAAACGGTGAATCTAGTTGTATCCGAGGTGATGAATGTGCAGGGCGATTTGCAGATGGCGTCTTTTTCGGAACGTGAAATCGTGGCGCCATCCGGATCCGTTTCGATGTGGATGTAGGCCCTGTTTTTCTTAGTCTTGATGGTTTCCTTGCCCTGTGCGTCAAGGAGCTGGTTTTTGAGCTTGTTGTTGGTGATGGCGTCACTGAATGCTGCGGTGCGCGAAACGTTTACGCTAGACCTGTGCAACATCGGGAGCGAATCTTCGTAAAAGGCGTGGGTGAGGTTGAGCGTAAGGCTATCGGTCTTGATGTTTGGAACGATTTCTCCAAAGTAAATGGACCTGAAACCGTAGGCGGCCAGTTGGTTCTGCATGCAAATGTTGTCGTTGCAGTTCTTGATATCGCTTTTGCGGATGACTTGCGGATGTTCTCCTGATTCCATTAAGAGTCTTGCGGTAAGGCCGGTGAACTGGTCAACAACACTTTGTTCGACACCTTCGGCGTTATAGGCGACAAGGACTGTCTTGACGGGCTTTGTCGCAGGCTTTGCAACGGGCTTTTCAGCAGGTTTCTCGGCAGAAGAACTTGAAACCGGAGCGACCTTTGCACTAGAAGAGCTCGAGGCGGCGGAGCTTGTGATGGACGAGCTTGAAACAGGGACGATTTTTTGAGACGAACTCGAAATCGCTGCACTGGAAATCGGTGCGGGCTTTGCGCTCGAAGAACTTGCTGTCGAATGTTTGGCTGCGGAACTGGAGGTTGCCAACAGGTCGTTGCCTTTTTCGTCTACAATTCGCTTGAATTGCTTTTTGGCAATCTTCACGATGGTGAACTTGTTTTGGATGTATCCGCCAAGGCTTACGGTGTCGTTTTCAATCCCCATCAGTTTTGCGCGCTGGCGTGTCCCCGAAAGAAGTTCCACGTCGACGAATATCCCTTCGGGATCGGCGAAGGCGGCGGTTAAAGCGAATGCGAGTAGTAAGAAAATCTTTTTCATATTCTACCTAAAATGAAAGGACGAATCCTGCAGTGAGGACCGCTAAACCTGTTGCGAGAAATATTCCAGAAACCGTTTTTGCTGTTTTGGCTGAGCCGCGGTGATCAGTAAAGTCACGCATGTGTGCGTCATAGCGTTCGTTTAAAAAGCGCGTGTTCTCCATGGCCTTTTTATGGTCTTTAGCCTTGCTAATGTTGTAAAGCGAGACTATCGCAGAAATTCCGCTAATGGTAAATGGCACAATCGATGCCCACTTGAAGTATCCACCGAGAATGCGCCTGTTCCTGTGCTTTAAAAAGTCCTGGTTCATTGCGATTTCTTCGTCATCAACGCTTTGGCGGAGCGCAACGATGATGAAAGAAGTGTCGTTTGGGGCTAGCGCAATGTTGATGGTCGTGTCGGCATAATCCGGGTGGAAAAATGAAACCATGACGGTGTCTTTCCCTGCGGGGACGGGAATGAACGCCGGAGATACGTAATCGGGCCTGCTTGCGAAATCAGGTGAAATTGTTCCGGTGTACAAGTCGACTGTCGAGGGGTTTGTTGAAACTTGTAAATAGCGAGTCTTTGCAGAGTCCTGCTGCGCAAAAACGTTGGCGTAGAATGTCAACAGCAAAACGAAAATAGCGAGGGAGGCATTTTTGAAAGTCATTATTTGCCCTCCTCAAATTTGGCAAAAGGTCCAGAAACCTGGGTGACAGAGCCGTTGACTCTTATTTTCCAGTATGTGTCGGGCGCCTTGTTGCGGGCGTAATCTTCTGCGTATATGGTGAGATTGCATTCTTTTGCGCAGGAATTCTCGATGGAGATAATGTTGTTCTCGTATTTTGTAAGCAACGTATCCGAATTTTGGACGGCTTGTATCTTGGAGACGTTTACTCCTGAACCGTTGTCAAAGATGAAGAACTTGATGGGTGAATCAGTCTGGAAATCCGTGCTGACTGGGACCATATTGGGTTTCACATTGTCGTGCAAGAACAAGGTGTCGGTGACGTTTTTTGTACTGGGCGCCAAGTCGACTCTCATGGAATCGCAACCGTATTCCGTGCGGTTTACGTCGCATACGACAATTTTTAAGTTGGATTGCGGCTGTAAAGATTCCTTGATGACGAGGCTTGCCTTGGATTCCGAAAATTTCGAAAGCGTGTCGCCTGCTGCAGAGATGATTGCCCCGACAAGTTTTGATTTGTCTGAATAAGGGCTGAACTGGCAGGCAATAGGAACCTCGAGAATTGCAGTACCGTCATTTTTTAATTTGGTCGAAAAACTGAAAACGTCGCTATAGGTTTGTTCGGTGTAGCCTTTCTCGCTTTTTGTCGTGGCGCGAACGCCCCAATAGATTGTCGAAGTTTCTGAGGTGTGCTTAATGGTATCGCCTTTCTCGTTAATGTCGGCGTCTAGCTGTCCAATTAAATTGACGGTGCTAGAGCAGTCGATATTTCCGAGAGAAGATTCCCAAATCGTATATAAGTTGTAGCTTGCGTAAATGGTGCAGTAAGATGTTTCCCATGGGTCGATTCCTGAAATTCCCCATGAGAGCTCGAGACCGTTTTCGTTGTCTCCATCAACTTGGTTGTAGTTGTTCGCAGGAGATTGTAAAGTGACCTTTGTGGGGGTATTGACGTAAATAGTTGCGTTGGTGCGCAATGTGTCCCCAAGGTGGTCTACCGTTTCAAATGTGACCTCGTGGATTCCAGCTTTGTCAAAGCTGTGATAAATCGAAGA